>WBZO01000319.1_pt1 | contig 42372 bp, 40 predicted proteins | sample 5204261 | NCBI WGS metagenome assembly WBZO01 (sample SAMN12412400, study PRJNA552823) | activated sludge metagenome | isolation source: activated sludge from anammox sidestream of wastewater treatment plant... | place: USA: North Carolina | collected 2017-09
CTGTCAAAAAGCAGATATATGTCTGATTTGAGAAGAAATATTGCCCTTTGTTGTTGTTTGCCATAACTTAACAAAGGGCGCACCGATTCTTAGATCTTTGGTATCTTCATAGGGTTTCAACAGAGCCATTTTCCTATTAACTAGCTCCCAGATCCTTCGTTGGAAAAAAATCTCTCATTTCGAATTCACCTCAGACTACCCGTGATTCCCTGAAGCAGTTAATCAGAATGAGTGATTTGAAATCATCTCCAATCTCGGGTAGATCTTCCTCGGTCTCTGTTATTTTGAACATCCAGAATGGTTTTTATTCATTCGGTTCCACTCTACTCACTTTCACTCTATAAGAACGAACCGACAGGGAAAAATAATAACATCAGAATGGTAATAAAATACTCGCTGGATCTATCAAGAAAAATGGGTATAGATATCCAGAAAATAGGGCATAGCAATCCGGACAATAGGATAAAAAACGAAAAATAGGTGAGATTTTGAAATTAGTACCTGATACCAGCGTCGTTATCGATGGTCGTATCACTTCGATGATAAAAAACGGCGAATATAAAGAGGCATCAATAATCATACCCGAAGCTGTTGTGGCTGAACTTGAGGCACAGGCCAACCAGGGGAGGGAGATTGGCTTTTCCGGCCTTACTGAACTGCAGGCACTCTGTAAAATGGCAGAAGAGGGATTAATCCAGATCATCTTTACCGGAGTACGGCCTTCACTCGAACAGGTCAAACTTGCCAGCGGCGGGGAGATCGATGCACTCATACGAAGCGCCGCAATAGAACACGATGCGAAGTTCATTACCAGTGATATCGTGCAGGCTGAGGTTGCAAAGGCCAAAGGACTCGATGTTCTCTATTTGCGTCCCCAGATAGAGGGATTTGCTCCTCTTGTTATAGATCAGTTCTTCGATGAACATACCATTTCGGTCTATCTCAAGGAGCGGGTACCCCCTATGGCACGCAAAGGATCCGTTAAAGAGATGCGTCTTGTGAAGATACGTGAACAGCCTCTAACCGATTTCGAATTGAGGAATATTGCACAAGAGATCCTCGAACGTGCCAAACGCCATCCCGATGGATTCATAGAGATCGAAAAACGGGGTGTAACGGTGGTGCAGATAGGGTCAATGAGAATCGCGATTGCACGAAGGCCTTTTTCTGATGGGATGGAAATAACAGCGGTCAGGCCTATCGCTGATGTGAACCTTGAGAGTTTCAATAAGGCTGAGGTCATTAAAAACAGGATAATGGGTGACAAGCGTGGTCTGCTGATAGCCGGACCCCCTGGTGCAGGAAAGACAACTCTGGCACAGAGTATAGCAACATATCTGGCTGAACATGGGTGTATCGTAAAAACCATGGAAGCACCCCGTGAACTCCAGGTTCCTGATCATATCACCCAGTATACAAGCCTTGAAGGGAGCATGGAGAATACCGCTGATGTACTCCTTTTGGTACGGCCTGATTATGTTATATTCGATGAGCTCCGGAAGAACGAGGACTTCAGGGTGTTTGCCGATATGCGGCTTGCCGGGATAGGAATGATTGGCGTACTTCATGCCATCGGCACCCATGATGCCCTCCAGCGTTTCTCTGACAGGGTGGATTTTGGGGTCCTGCCCCAGATAGTGAAGACGATCATCTTCGTTGACAAGGGAGAGATAACCAATGTCTACGATGTGGGCTTCACTATCAAGGTGCCTGAGGGGATGTCAAGTGATATCAATCTGCGCCCGGTGACTATGGTATCTGATTATGAGACAGGCGAATTGTTATTTGAGATCTTCAAGTACGATTCTGAGACCATTGTGATGCCAGTCATGAGGCCGCTCACCGCTGCAGCACCCCTAAAACCACCTGTTATCCAGAAGGAAGCAGTTGAAACCTCTGCATGGAAGATCAGCGAGCGCGATATCCAACGGGAGATTGGGCGATATACCGAAGGATTTGTGGACGTCCACATGCTTTCTGACACCAAAGCAGTGGTTTATATTGATGATAAGGATGTGCCAGCTGCCATCGGGAAAGGCGGAAAGAACATTGCCGGAATCGTGAACAAGGTAGGGATTGGCATCGATATCCGCCCAAGGAGCGAACTTGAAAAACAACCGGCACCTCCCCAGGCAGAAGAGGAACTCCAGCTGGGAGGGGGAGTGAAAATACGCATGGATAAGAAGCAACTTGCCATTATCTGCCCTGATCAGGCGGGAAAGATTGTCGATGTCTTTGCCGGGAAAGAATATCTCTTCACTGCTACAGTGAATGATACCGGAGAGATCCACCTCGCAAAAAATTCGAGTATCGCCCAGGAAATGATCAAGCGGTATAATGAAGGGGATACCATCCGGTTACGACCGGTATAACTAATTTTTCGATATTCTTTGGATAGTGAGATGATATTTCAAGGATGGTGAATGCGTGAGCGAACCTGATATGCGGCAGATTGAGTGTGATGTCCTAAGATTATGGGAACACGCTTTTGAACCGGATCCCAGCAATGCAGATAAATTTTACCTGAACGTGGCATACCCTTACCCTAGTGGTGCGATGCACGTAGGGCATGGAAGAACCTACATCGCACCTGATGTGATCGCCCGTTTCTGGCGGATGCGGGGGAGGACCGTCCTTTACCCGATGGCATTCCATGTGACCGGGGCTCCGGTGATTGGAATTTCCAAGCGTATTGCAAGAGGAGATCAGAAAGCCATATCTCTTTACCGCGATCTCTACAAAGTTCCCCCTGAAGTGCTTGCAGCATTTACCAATCCTCTGGCAATCGTCAGGCATTTTTCTGACGAATACCAGCGGGTTATGAGCGCGTGTGGTATCTCAATAGACTGGAGAAGGCGGTTTACGACGGTGGACCCCCAATACAGCAGGTTCATCGAATGGCAGTGGAAACACCTCGGAGAGGAAGGCCATGTCGTGAAGGGTGCACATCCGGTGAGATATTGTCCTCAGTGTGACAATCCGGTCGGAGACCATGATCTTCTCGAAGGGGATAAAGCAGAGATCCTCAGATTCACCCTTGTTATGTTCCACTGGAATGATGTCCTGATACCAACAGCAACCCTCAGGCCTGAAACAATCTACGGAGTGACCAATCTGTGGATCAACCCGGATGTGACGTATGTGAAGGCGAGGGTGGATGGGGCATTATGGATCATTAGCAGGGCAGCTGCCCAAAAGATTTCACTCCAGGACCATACTGTTGAAATTTGTAATGAGATCCCAGGTACATCCTTGATTGATCAAGTGGTATCGCACCCCCTCTGTGGTGAAATTCCGATCCTTCCCGCCCGGTTCGTGGATCCTGATATGGCGAGTGGAATTGTGATGAGTGTCCCTGCTCATGCTCCATTCGATTATATCGCACTTCGTGACTTACAGGCAGACGGCAGATATACCGCAATTTCTCCCGTGCCGCTCATTACGGTCCCGGGCTATGGAACACTCCCTGCAAAGGATGCAGTTGAAAGGGCTGGAATAACAGATCAGGATGATCCGAGGATGGATACTCTCACCCAGGAGGTATATAGTGCAGAATTTGGTTCCGGCCGGTTGTATGAGCAGTATGGAGGGGAACCCGTCAAACTTGCGCGAGATACCGTTTCAGCCTACATGACGGAGCAGTTTGGGTCCATACCACTGTATGAATTCGACACCCGTTCGGTAGTCTGCAGATGTGGCGGTCAGGTGCTTGTAAAAATTCTTCACGACCAATGGTTCCTCCAGTACAGTGATCCTGCCTGGAAATCGCAGGTCTCGAACCTTCTTGAACAGATGTCCCTCGTCCCTCCTGAAGTGAGGACCGAGTTCGAGAGGACTATTGACTGGCTTAAGGACTGGGCCTGCACAAGGAAAGTGGGGCTTGGCACACGACTCCCCTGGGATCCGGCATGGTTGATAGAGCCGCTTTCTGATTCAACCGTTTATATGGCATATTATACGATCGCTCACCACCTGAAATCATTCTCCCCTGACCTTCTCACCCCGGAAGTTTTTGATTATGTATTTCTCGGACGGGAGAGCCCTGCCCTTCCCGAGCGTGAAAAACTGGATGTCATGAGGAAGGAATTTTTATTCTGGTATCCTTACGATTTCAGATTCTCAGCAAAGGACCTCATCTCAAATCACCTGACATTTCAGTTGTTCCACCATGTCGCAATCTTTCCAAAGCCTCTTCTCCCGAAAGGGATGGTGGTTTTCGGCATGGGGCTCCTGAACGGGGCAAAGATGTCATCTTCAAAAGGGAACGTCTTCCTTCTTGAAGACGCAATCAATGAGTTTGGTGCTGATACTGTCCGGATGTTCCTTGTGGGGAGCGCCGAACCATGGCAGGATTTTGACTGGAGAAATGAACTTGTTGCCTCGGCAAAGCGCCAGATCGAGCGATTCATGATTACCGTAGAAGAATCCTCTGCTGCGACTGGAACGCCAGATGAACTCGACCGATGGCTCGGGAGCAGGCTCCAGGGTCATATCACCCGAATGACAGAGGCCCTGGAACGATTCCAGACCCGCCAGGCCCTTCAGGAGGCTTTTTTTGGAATTGAATCCGATCTCAAATGGTACAGGCGAAGACTTCCTGAAGGGTCAGCTGGGAGCAGCTATCTTGCTGAATTCTGCTCTGCCTGGGTACGACTGCTTGCACCAATAATTCCATTTTCAAGTGAATATTTATGGAAGAAACTGGGTCGTCCCGGCATGGTATCATTTTCAGATTGGCCGGCCTCAGATCAGGCAGCAGTGGATAAAAGGCTGGAACTTGCAGAAGACCTGCTCTTTAGGACCGTTGAGGATATCGAATCAATTGTGAAGATTATTCAGATGTCCCCTTCCACGATTACCATCTATACCTCCCCCGCATGGAAATACAGGGTATTTCAGGCTGTTGCACGCGCAGTGGATAAGGGTGCGGTGATTAAGGATATAATGAAAGACGAAGAGATGAGAAAAAGAGGGAGAGAAGTAACCGATGCAGTGAAGCAGTGTACAACCCTCATCCATCGGCTTCCCCCCGATGTCGTTTCACAGCTGCTTGAGGAGATTCCTGATGAAACGGCCACCTTCCGCAAAGCAGAGAAATTCCTCGAGAAAGAATTCGGTGTTCCAGTGGTTGTCCGTGATGCCGGTGAGAGCGTCCATGCGAAAGCATCTCTCGCTCTCCCTTTCAAACCGGCACTCGTCATTGAGTAAAGGAATCAGAGGTTCTCAACACTTTTTGATTTCTTCACGCGTTCCTTGGTTGAAAACCCAGTTACCACATCAAGGTACTTTCGAAAGCGCCTGTTCGTATCAAGGATCACCGCATCCGATGCGTCCTGGTCAGATTCGGTGTGGACTAAAAGAGTCTTTCCATCTTTACCAACGGTTACATCAAGGAGTCGGAGTGCTCCGAAACTGATCTGATAATGGTCTCCTTCTTTCTTCACATCGGTACCGAAGCATTCCTTTAATGCTTCTACCATGGTAGTACCCAAGTCTTTGCTAAACCCACGTTTCACCTGGTATTCTTGCATAATACTTTTTTATATTGATGAAATATGTTAAGTTAATGTCACCGGACCACATCCCTGATATCGGCATATTTTCAAAACCCTTGAGCCAGGAAGGTTCTTCCGTCCTTATGGGCTTTCCCGGCAGTGGCCTTGTCGGAAGTATCGCCCTCCAGTACATGGTTGACCAGCTTGAGTTCACGCAGATCGGAAGCATGAACAGCAAATACTTCCCCCCTCTTGCGATGATGACTCGCGGCGTGATTAACGTGCCGGTAAGGGTATATGAAAAAGAGAATCTTGCGGCAATTGTTGCTGACATCCCCATCCACCCGAATATATGTTATGAAGTGGCAAACGGTATCATGGAATGGCTGATGCCTTTCAAAATCAGGGAGGTTGTAACTATTGCAGGTATTATTACCAACGAGATGGAAAAACGGGTTTTCGGAGTAGCTACTTCCGAGAAGGCACTGCAGAGGATACAGGATAGCACGATCATTCTCCCTATCGGGAGTATCTCGGGTATTGCGAGCAGTTTCCTCACGGAATGCAGGATACGAAATGTCGACGCATATGGTTTACTTGGCGAGACGATCAATGCCCCCGATCCGAGGGCTTCGGCTGCTACGATAGAAGTTCTGAACAAGATGTATGGTCTTACGCTCGATATTCAGCCCTTGCTTGATCAAGCCGAAGAGATCGAGTCAACCATGCATAAACTTGCAGAGCAGGTTCAGACGGCTGAGGCGACTCCTAAAAAGGAGCAGCAGCTCCCGATGTACGGGTGATTCATGATGAAATGTTTTGCTTTAACTGGGATTTCTCCGGACGTGATACAGGAACTCCACAAAGGCAGACCCCGTACCCTTGAACTGCAAAGTGCCCATAATGTTGTCACCCTGGCAGGCCTTGATCCCGGTGCGGCCGTTTTCATGACTTCGGTGGATATGGAAGACCTTGACCCAGGTGACACGGGAATCATTGTTGAGATTATTGCAATAAGCATCACAATGAAGCGAATGATGGAGTTTACACAGGGATATCATTTCGAGGAGCGGGAGAGGATGTCAGCCCGGATAAAGGTAAGGTGCATCGGATCTTCTCTTGTCAAATCTGTCACTCATGAAGGAATTATGCATCCGATCTCTGTGGATGTGGTGAAATCAGCCTGTTACCATGCCGGCTGACCTGGAATATCCCCACGCCACTTTCTTTTTAAGTAATCTGAAAATACCTATCCTGTCGGTTACCTATCATCACGACGCAATGATTATTCAGGAAGCGTTCGTATGAACCTACGGTAGACCAGGACTATTCCGAGATTTAATAAGGATAGATACCAAAGAGTATGGGCAACTCATTGGGCTTGTGGCTTAGCCAGGATAGAGCGCCGGGCTTCTAACCCGGATGTCGAGGGTTCGAATCCCTCCAGGCCCGTTCTGACGAGTGTGGTTTGAAAAAGGTTGATCAGGTTTCTTCCTCTTCTGTGACAAGTGTCACATCCGAGATACTGTGCTGGCGGAGCGCCAGTTTCTTTGCCTTGAAGATATTTTTCCCTTCCTTTCCAATCGCAATACCTCTGTCTTCCTGCCTGACCTCGATATGGGCTACCCTTCCTTCGTCCTCTGTCTCAAACCCGACTGCAACAACCTGAGCGGGAAGGAAACAGTTCTTGAGGAATTGCTCGGGGCTTGGCGAGTACTCAACAACCTCGATCTTTTTCCCCATCACTTCCATTGCTTTCTTGATACTTGCCCCTTTCTTCCCAATGGCAAGTCCCATCTCACCAGGATTGACAACAAAGATCAGCCTGTTGTTGCGATCATCAATCACACAGTCCCGGCTTCCAGCACCGGTAAGACGTTCAAACTGGGATATGAGGCGCATGCAGTCCTCGGTCAGAACGATCTCGGACATCTCTCACGCCCTCTTCAGATTGAGAAGGTCAGATTCACCGGGATTCACTACAGCAAGTGCACTGACCATAAACGGTTTTCCGCACGCCTTGCCAAGCTGAACGCTTGATCCCTCGTACGTGTAGATGAACAGTCCTTCCCGTGAGGATAATAATTTTTTAAACTTGTCAGGGCAGTTGCCGGCAAGAACTACCATCTGAGCCTTGCCTTCGTTAATGCATTGTTCGGTTTGGTTCTGACCGAGTATAACATCCCCGGTCTTGATAGCTCTTCTTAACGATACATTAAAATCCATTACAATTCTCCTAGTTCAAAGGTTTCGCGATTAGTTTTACATCTCCGGTACCAAGCTGAATGGGCTGGCCGACAATCACGTTCTCAGTTACCCCGGACAATTCATCGACCTCATTTGCGACGGCGGCATCGAGCAGGTGGTTCACCGTGACCTCAAATGCTGCACGTGACAGCACACTCTCTTTCTCACCGGCAATTCCGTGACGGCCGATCTGTTTTACTTCCCCTTCCATGCACATCATGTCAGCGACAAGCATAATATGGCGTACATCGACAAGGATACCCTGTTCTCCCAACGTAGAGAGCGCTTCGTGAATAATTGCATTTCTGGCAGCCTCGATCCCGAGTACCTGCGAGATCTCGCTGATGTTGTTGGTGCGGGTACGGGTGGTATCCACTCCCTCAACCTCAAACACATCTTTAATGTTGGAGCCCTCAGTATATAGGATATACTCTCCGCTCTCCTTCCGGACAACGACACGTTCGATGTCATCGATACCCTGCACGATTACATTTCTGACGTGTTCAGCGAGTTGGAACAGATTCTGGTAACTCTCTTTGTCTTTCGGCATGAAAATGATGGTCGCGGTCTTCTCATCCATCTCGAATTCAAAGTCACGATAGTGTCGCCGTTCCTTGATCTTCTTTGGAGCAACCTCAAGGATAGATAAGGGGGCGATCTTTCTCTTTTCACATACCGCAGTGTTGAGGTGGACAACGATCTGCATGTTTTCCATGTCTATCGTGATATCTCCGAATTCATGGAGGGGTGCAGCTTCGATCTGCCAGCTCACTTCCCGGGCACGGTCACGATCGATACCGTATTCCGGTTCGAGGAAGATCGTCATCGTGGGTGTACTTGGTTCCTTTCTTGCGTCCATAATCTCGATAAGGCGGGGAAGACCCAGTGTGACGTTAATCTCGGCGACTCCGGCATAGTGAAAAGTCCGCATCGTCATCTGCGTTCCGGGTTCACCGATCGATTGCGCAGCAATAATCCCTACCGCTTCACAGGCTTCAATCCGGGTATTCTGGTATTCATTGATGACACGGTTCAGGATCTGGTCAAACTGGGAGGAGCTGATTTCTTTCGCTTCGAGATATTTTCTCAGCTGCTCCTTGGTCTTCACGGGGAGATCTGCATCGTCAATCTTAGCTTCCTGATCGGGGAGCATCTTACACCTCTTCTTTGAGAATACTCTCGACGATCCCTTTTACATCGACAGGATCACCAAAACTGCTCTTCATGGGATCTGTCCCATCCTCTCCGTATCTGAACTGGATTATCCTTCCTCCGGTAGTCCTGACGGTGCCGTCATATGCAACTTTGAGGTCCTGGAGTGCATTGATCATCCGTCGCTGGAGATACCCGCTCTGAGAGGTACGGACCGCCGTATCCACCAGCCCTTCGCGACCACCGATCGCATGGAAGAAGAACTCGGTCGGATTCAGGCCCCCCTTATAGCTGTGTTTGATAAATCCATGGGCATCGGATCCACGATCGCCCTTCTTGAAATGGGGAAGAGTTCGTTCATCGTATCCTCGCATGATACGCTCTCCACGGACTGACTGCTGACCGACACAACCTGCCATCTGGGTCAGGTTGAGCATAGAACCCCTTGCTCCACTCACGGCCATCACGACAGCACTGTTCCCGAGCCCAAGGTGCCTCCCTGCAATCTCACCAGTCCGGTCTCGCGCTTTTCCAAGAACCTGCATGATCTGCATTTCGAGGGTTTCATCGGGGGTCCTTCCCGGCATTGGTTCCAGCTGCCCGTCTTCGTAGATATTGATTCGCCGCTGTACATCCAGTACTGCATTGGAGAGTACCTCATCGATCTGGCCGTATTCAGTCCGGGAAAGATCCTCATCATCAATCCCGAATGAGAATCCGTCCAGCATGATCGATCTGATTGCAAGATGCGTAATATCATCAATGAATTCGGCTGCCCTTTTCATGCCATACTGGCGGATGATACGGTGGACGATCTGGCCATCAAATGCACCGATTGCTTTCTTGTCAATGGTACCGGACTCCAGCTTCCCATCAATAATACGAACATAGGCATCCCGCTCACAGACTTCCCTCTTACAGGTTTCGCAATTCTGGCACGAGCTGGCCTTGAAGACCATGTTGAGCTCCTGGGGCAGTATGGTTGAGAATACCTGTTTGTTGCTCCAAAGGGGAACATTATCTTTCTCCATTCCTGCTTCAGGAAGCCTTTCCACATCTATATTCTTCAGCAGGTAGAGCGCCTCGCTTTTTGTGAACCATCGCTTCTGGTTTGTGAGGAGGAATATCCCTGATATGTGGTCATGGATCCCACCGATGATCGGGCCACCGAAGCGTGGGGAGAGGATATTTTCCTCCACTGCAACGAGAATAGCGGCCTCCGCTCTCGCCTCTTCGGTCTGAGGGATGTGGAGGTTCATCTCATCTCCGTCAAAATCCGCATTATATGGAGGACATACAGCAGGATTAAGGCGGAATGTCCTTCCGTCCATGACCTTCACACGGTGGGCCATGATGCTCATCCTGTGAAGAGATGGTTGCCGGTTGAAGAGGACGATGTCCCCATCCCTTATCTGTCTCTCCACAGTCCATCCAGGTTCGAGCTGCTCGGCAACCGTTTCAAGGTTTCCTTCAGCGAGCCGAAGCCGCCGTTTATCAGGTCTTATCACATAATTGGCCCCGCAGGGATGGTTAAGGCTCGTCCTGACTGGACCATTCAGTACCATCTGTTTCAGGTCGTCGATATTATAAGGGGTGACCTGGACAGGTATGGACATCTCGTTTGCCACTGCAAGGGGGATGCCAACCTCAATGACGCTCAGGTTCGGATCAGGGGAGATGACAGTACGGGCTGAGAAATTTACCCGCTTTCCAGAGAGAGAGCCCCTGAACCGCCCGTCTTTTCCCTTGAGACGTTGTGAGAGAGTTTTTAATGGCCTCCCACTCCGGTGGCGGGCAGGAGGGCACCCTGCAACTTCATTATCAAGGTAGGTGGTGACATGGTACTGGAGCAGTTCCCAGAGATCCTCGATGATGAGCTGAGGTGCACCCGCATCCTGGTTCTCCTTGAAGCGCTGGTTGATACGGATGATGTCCACCAGTTTGTGAGTGAGATCATCCTCGGAACGTTGTCCGTTCTCAAGGATAATGGACGGCCTCATGGTGACAGGGGGAACCGGCAGCACGGTAAGAATAGTCCACTCCGGACGGGCAACTTCCGGATTTATCCCGAGATGCTTGAGGTCTTCATCGGGGATCTTCTCAAGCCTTGCCCTGATATCAGCGGGGGTAAGTTTATGCTCAACCTTCTTGCCATCCTCGATAAGAATCTCGGAGAATGTGGTCGGTTTCTCAAAGTTGATCTTGAGCTGCTGTTCACCGCAATGCGGACAGACACGTTCTTTTTTGATATCCTTTTCAGAGAGGACGTCTCCCGTGAGATCGTCTTCGGTTCCAACCACTTTTTCGATCTCTTCAGGGGACAGGAGCAGCTTGCTGCAACTCCGGCAAGTGACACGGAGGAGTTTTCGTATCAGTCTTGTGTACCCGACATGGATAACTGGTTTGGCAAGTTCAATATGACCGAAATGTCCCGGGCATTCGCTCGCCTTCTGGTCACATGTCTTGCATCGGAGCCCGGGGTCAATCACACCCAGGTTGAGATCCATCAATCCCTGCGGGTAGGGGAACCCATCGTCATCATAGGTATCTGCCCAGATGATCTTCCGAACACTCATGGTGCGTATCTCTTTTGGCGAGAGCAGGCCAAATTCTATCTTTCCTATACGTTTTGGACTTGGCATAACGACCTGTTCCTCCTACACCACATCTTCAAGCTTCATCCTGGGAGCTATGCCCATACTCTTCATTTCGTCTAGCAACAGTTTGAAAGCGTACGACATCTCGACTGAGTAGATGTCAGTCTCACCTCCGCATGAGAGGCAACGGGTGGTATTGGCCTTCCGGTCGAGCATGGCTACCATGCCACAATTGGCACACACATACTCCTGAACCTTGTCTGATTCGTCAAGAAGCCGCTCCTTGAGTGCCATTGCCGCTCCGTGACCAATCATCACATCACGCTCCATCTCACCAAATCTGAGCCCTCCTTCACGTGCTCTTCCCTCAGTGGGCTGCCGGGTGAGCACCTGGACAGGGCCTCTCGATCGGGCATGCATCTTACTTGAAACCATGTGGTAAAGCTTCTGGTAATAGATGACCCCGACATAGATATCAGCCATAAACCGCTTCCCTGTGATACCATCGTACATCACTTCACGGCCGGTGTGGGAGAATCCAAGCTCCTTCAGCGAGGACCGGAGAGCTGACTCCTGTGCTCCCGAGAATGCAGTAGCATTGATCCGGTGACCCTCAAGGGACCCTACTTTCCCCCCGATCATTTCAAGCATATGCCCAATGGTCATGCGACTCGGGATGGCATGAGGGTTGATCACCAGGTCAGGGGTCAGGCCTGATTCGGCAAAGGGCATATCCTCCTGGGAGGCGATGAGGCCTATAACCCCCTTCTGTCCATGCCTGGAAGCGAATTTGTCACCCACTTCAGGAATGCGCAGGTCCCGGGTTCTCACTTTGACGAGCCGCGAGCTGTTTTCGCCTTCGGTAATGATGACGGTATCAACAATGCCCCTCTCATTGCTTCGCATCGTGACCGATGTGTCTCTCCTTTTTTCGACGGTGATGAGATCGCTCGTTGGCTCTTCGAGAAATCGTGGAGGGGAGGTCTTCCCGATCAGGACATCTTTTTCATTTACTATGGTTTCGGGATTGATAACCCCATCATCATCGAGGTTTTTATAGCTCTCCGCACCATGAGCTCCGGTTACTTCTTCATCCGGAATCTCAATCCGGTCTACCTGCCCACCAGGATACCTCCGCTCCTCACCCTCATACGTCCGGAAGAAGTGGGATCTCCCCAGACCGCGATCGATCGAGGCTTTGTTGAAGATCAGGGCATCTTCGATATTGTATCCTTCAAAACTAAGGATCGCAACAACGAAGTTCTGTCCGCCTGGACGATCATCCGATCCGATCAGATCAGAGGTCTGGGTGTGGACAATGGGCCTCTGGACATAATGTAGCAGATGACCCCGGGTATCTGGCCTGAGCTTCATGTTTGATGTACCAAAGCCCAGGGCCTGCTTCACCATCCCCGCACCCATTGTGACACGAGGGCTTGCATTGTGCTCTGGGAACGGTACATGGGCAGCACCGATTCCAAGTATGAGGGAGGGATCGATCTCAAGATGAGTGTGCTCTGGCGTGATCTGCTCGGGATTCATGGCGACAAAGAGATCTTCCTCTTCCTCGGCATCGATCAACTCTATCATTCCTTTCCGTATGAAGTAATAGAAGTCGATCTCCTTTCGACTGAGTTTCTCTATCTCATCTGCACTCATCAGAGGTTTTCCATTCTGGAGTACGATGAGAGGGCGTCTTGCCCTCCCCCGATCAGTATGGATCACTACATCGTTATTGAATTCTTTGTGGGAGATGTTTACTTCAGTTGATATGGCGCCCTGTCGTCGCATGTTCCTGATCTGTGTGACAAATGTCCTCGGATCGTCGATAAGACCGATAAGAGCTCCATCAACAAAGACTCGTGCCTTTTTCATGGTACATCACCCCTGATATGCTCAACACCCATAGTGTAGAGCATGCGTATCACTTCATCCTCATCCGGAACACCACGACTGATTTCTACCATCTGGGCAAAATTCTTGACAAGCCCGCAGTTGGGTCCTTCCGGAGTTTCGCTCGGACAAATCCTTCCCCACTGAGTAGGATGGAGATCTCGCGCCTCAAAGTGAGGCTGCGACCGTGAGAGTGGAGATATAACCCGGCGAAGGTGGGAGAGAACGCTCATGTGGTCGATTCGATCCAGCAGCTGCGATACGCCTGTTCTTCCCCCAACCCAGTTTCCTGTTGCGAGAGGATGGAGCAGTCGCTCGGTTAATACATCTGCTCTCACTGCTGTCCCGATAGAGAGATCGCGGTGACGCATACTTGCCCGCTCAAGCTGGTATTTGATATCACGTGTGAGGCGGTTCAGGGAGATCCTGAAGAGATCTTCCATGAGATCTCCCGCAAGCTTCAGCCGCTTGTTTGAGTAATGATCTTTGTCATCAATCCGTCTCTTGGAAAGGACAAGATCGAAACAGGCCTCTGCCATTCTCCCAAGGAAATGGGCCTTTGCCAGTCTCACTTCCGCAACAGCTTCCTGATAGCCTTCATCACCTTCTTTCAGGGTGACCGGCATCAGGTAATTGAGATGCGGGAGGAGGTAGTTGTCAAGGACAAATTCTGCCCGTTTCCGCTGGTAATCTCTTGTCTGGTTAGGGGCAAGCTTCTTGCCGACATACATGATACCCCCCTCGAGGCTGTCGCATTCGCTCTCTTCAAGGTTCTGCATCATGAAGGTGAGGATATCCTCATCGGTAGAAACAGCATTCACAATCTCGTGATCGCTGACAAGCCCGAGTGAACGCATCAGGTCCACAAACCTGAGATGCCCGGCAACCGAGGGAAATGAAACCTCAAGCAGGTTTTTCCTGTTCCTTTCGACCACGACAAGGGCACGATAACCCCTGAACTGGGAAAACACCTTTGCAACGTAAATGCGTTCGTTATAGCGCTCAGTGAATTCCGTCATGATCTTGTTTGACGCAAGATCCTCAAGCGTCATCAGGACCCGCTCAGTTCCGTTAACAATAAAATAGCCGCCGGGATCAAACGGATCTTCACCGTGTGAAATCCGCTCTGTTTCACTCATTCCATAAAGATTACAGGATGCAGATCCAACCATGATTGGAAGTTGGCCGATCGTAGTTATTACCGGCTCCTGCCGTTCCTCACCCTGCACAAGGGTCAACTCGAGCATGATGGGTGCAGCATAAGTGAGATTTCGCAATCGTGCCTCGCTAGGGAAAAGGTCACCCTGGGAACCATCCGCTTCTCTCACCAGTGGTTTTTTGACCTCGATCTTACCCAATTCGACCCAGACAGGTTCGCTGCTTTTACCACGAATTTCAATGTCTGTTTCAATGATCTTCTGTTCATTGACCACTTTCTGGAGATTTGCCTGGAGAAAATTGTTGAATGAGTCAAGCTGGTGGCGCGCAACATGCTCACGTGAAAAATATGCTTTTGATAATACGCTCCGGTCTATCAGAGATATCAGCCCCGCCATTATTTTTTTGGTCGCCTTATGACAAGTCGGTATGATTCGGCTCTTCCGGCTGTATGACTGGTTCGGATGATCCGGATGACATCCCCGGGTTTGGCCCCGATAGTTTTTACAGCTGGATCATCATGGTAAATTCTCGGCAATTGTTCGCTGGTGATTTTATAAAGAGAGAGCAGCCCGGTCAGCTCTTCCTCGGTCATGATCTGGTGATCAGGCACCATCGCATGATCCAGCACATTCAATCGTGTGCTCACAGTAAATCCCCCCTGATTACGAATGCATTCATCGTCGTCAGATACCTCATTTATGAAAAATCCGCCCGCTTCGCGGCAGCGGGCCCGGAGGGATTTGAACCCCCGACCACCTGGTTAAAAGCCAGGCGCTCTACCTAACTGAGCTACGAGCCCACCCTGTCGCACCGTACAGCATTATTACAATGCGCGAAAACTATATAAATATATTTTTATAACATATTTGTTCCTGCATCAGGATCGAGAATAACGGTTCAATAAATCAACGGGTCCTTTCAATAGTGCCGTTCTAAGACGGATGTCAATGCGAAGTCTCTTTAGGGGGATTTCTGTAGTGTTAGAATCCTGAAATTACCTGTCACCAGGCACAGAGTGATAGATGAAAAAATATCGGGACTGGTCACCAGCCATGTTGTCCTCCTTCGGACAGAATATTATCCTCATCCGAAATCGGATGTGCTCCGTGTGGGATCCCCGAGGAGATTCTCACCGACCACGGCACACAATTTGTTTCTGCACGCGAGCGTGAGGGAGCACAGCATACCTTCAAGGAGTTTCTCGATCAGCAGGGAATCAAGCCTATCATCGCCAGGGTCAAGCATCATCAGACAAATGGCAAGATTGAACGGTTTTACGGAGAAGTGGAGAGGAGAATCAAAACATTTCGGTCAGTCTATGAAATAGTAGTTTGACATAATGAGATCAAGCCCCGTCCGAGTCTCAATTATGATGAGCCTTATAACGCATTCTGGTATCGTCTGCCTCCTGAGCGGATCTTCGGTCATGTCCAGGAGTGGTTCTCGGGGTAAACATAATTCGGAAGACCACAGGGTACTTATTTAACCAAAAAAAATAAATAATTGTAATAATTCCATGGCAGAACTTACCTCGTGGCTTAAAAAGAATTTAGCATCCTTCGAGATTGACGAGAGGCTCGCATTGAATGCCACGAGACATCTGGGTAAACAAGAGCAGGCAAAACTTTTTTCTCCCGAGATCGAGAAGATGAGAACTGCCGAAGGGAGATGGTACGAGGCCATAATGTATGAGATGTTTCTCAAAATGGCACTCGAATCAGATGAGATCAGAGGCCTTGCACTGAAGGGAGTGGATGTGCCACATGGGAGCAGGCAGCGCATAAAACTGGGGCAAAACGGACTTTTCTATTCACGATGCGGCGATATCACCGTCAGGGGCAATGGCCAGGATCTTGCTGAGTTTGACCTCCTTTTTATTGATAACAATCAGCACATCGGATTTGCAGAGGTGGTTACCTCGGCTTCTGATATGAAGGAATTTGAGCAGGAGATCGAATACAAGCGAACCCTCCTTGGGTACCTTTTCGATCAGAAAAAGGTCACCTTCATCCTGATATCCTCTTTTGATGTCACCAACTTCGTTGTGGGGAGACGCCTTGTCAGAGCGCCGAATACCCTTAACATCCAGACCGCTTCCTGTGAAGAGATAAAATCCCAGATCATTGATAGAACCCCAATGAATCGCACTATAAGACCCTCACGAAATGAAAAATTTATTCTCGCCCGGGACATTCCTCTCTGCCGCCCATTCGATTACGAACGGTACCATGAGAATGAAAAGGCACGTGTCTTCACATGGATATCATCTGGGAACAGAGACGGTGATTGTCCTGTCCCGGGCGATGATACCGGGAGACTCGTAAAGAAGATCCTTTACGGGGCCATGTATCCCTCAGCGATCCGTTCTGTCTGTAAGAACCATGAATTCATTATCCGTGGGGAGCGGATCGGGTACAAGGATATCATGAACCGTTACTCAAAAGCGGTCTTCGCGACTGATCTTCCGGATTTCGATCCGATTATTTACTTGCGGAACCGGAAGAAGCAGGAATACCTTAAGATGGTCCAGAACGGGGACGGTAATTTTAAATTTGAACGTTTTACTCCAGCCAAAGTTGGTTTTTTTCTCTGGCTCGAATCTCTCCAGCCCGTTCTTGGAGCACGGGTAATGACAGGGCTTATCGATGCTTTCTCACCAAACGGATCCCATCATTGCAATGATCCCGCCCAAGGAAAGCACAGGGCGATTATGCGACGATAAAACTATCCAAAGGGATCTTCTGAAACATACCCTCATATTCGATAATTTCCAATCAAATAGCCCGTTCAATTTTTTTTTAATTTTTTCAAAAAAAGGGTATACAGATAGTAATTCACACGGTTCAATCGAGCAGGACTGTAAGGGCTTCATCAGCATAGGCATCCATGACATAGGGGATGCCTGACACTTTTGAAGCGTCCTCAGTCAATGCCATGAGGTCATTTCTCGAGATTGATCCAATATTGAAGTTCCTGCTTCCCGCCATGATCTGCTGGAGGCCGATACGGAACTTTTGGGCATACGTGTAGATACCAATGGCACCCATCGGGATATCCTTGAACTTTGACCCGTATTTTTCCTTGAGTTCCTCATAGGTGACAAATATTTCTTCGGGGACAGTACCATACTTGGAGACCGTCTTTGGAAGTTCTCCTGCCTTGATCCACTTCTCAATATTTTTGCCGACCATTCCGGGGATCATAAGACCTCTTCCCATACAGACCGCTTTCACATAGGGGCTTCCCATGGCGATGGCCTTGAACACATTCGGTTCATCTGAGAATCCCCCAGCCATTGCAATATCAGGAACACGGATACCGCGCTTCTTCAGGAGCTCGCAATATTCGTATGCAAGGGACTGGATGTAGAATGTGGGAATACCCCATTCGTTCATCATGGGCCAGGGGCTCATTCCAGTACCCCCGGGAGCGCCATCGATAGTGAGGAGGTCAATCTTTGCTTCAGCACTGTAGCGGATGGCCATGGCGAGTTCAACTGCGGAATAAGCCCCGGTCTTCAGGGTGACTCTCTTGAACCCGATATCATGGAGCCTGTCAACCTCCTCGAGGAATCCTTCCTTTGACACAAATCCAAGTCGGGAGTGGCGTTCGAACTCCTTTATCGCCCCTGCCTTGAAGGCCACCTGCATATCGGGACGGGTGGGATCTGGTACAACGATGTATCCCCTCTTCTTGAGTTCGACAGCCCGTTCAAGGGACTTTACCTTGATCTCTCCACCAATACATTTGGCACCCTGCCCCCATTTGAGTTCGAGGGTATCGAGATTGTGTTTTGATGAGACATATTCAGCAGTCCCAAGGCGGGTGTCCTCGACATTCATCTGGACGAGCATCTCACCATATCCCTCATGGAATTTTTTATATATGTCAATACGCCGGTCCATTTCTGGGGATTTCGTCACTTTACCCTTATTGTCCAGCTCAAGGGCGGGGTCCACACCACAGACATTTTCACCGCAGACAATGGTGATCCCCGCTATTGCCGCTCCTATTGCAAAATGTTCCCAGTTAATTCGGGCGATATCTGTTGAACCGAGAGCTCCGGTAAAGATGGGGAGGCGCATCCTCACTTTCTTATCCCAGCCGTATTCAGTCATAGTATCGACGGAATAAAATACTGCGGTGTCAGGACCAATTTCCGTGCCTTCCGGTAGTCCTTTTGCACCCATGGCATATCCCTGGATGTTCAAATGGGAATAATCAATCGGGTAGTTCTTGTCCGCACCAGCAGTCATCTCGCCGAAGGGTCCGGGGTAAAGGACTTCTCTCCCGCGGAAGGAAGATAGCCAGATATCACATCCTCCCTTGCACCCATCAAGGCAACGTGTACAGATCCCGGACATAGGGACGACATCGCGCGAACGATTTACTGTGCCCAGCGCTTCATTGGCATTTGGCTGTCTGAGGTTCATTCTTCTCTCCTTTTGCTCATTTCATATTCAGCATTGAAGTAGGTTTGGGATCCTGTCTGCCCAAACGTAACATTAATGTCCCCCTTGAACAGTTATAAGCGCTTGCCTTCCTCCGCTATATAATTATTTTGTTTTCACTGATGAACGTACCATCCATATCGTTAGCCCTGAAAAAAAAGAGAGAGACATTCCCAAAAAAAGAGAGATCAATAGAGTTCAACCAGTCGATAAGAACCAGATCCGAGCCCTATCTCTTCAGCATAACGGATCTGCCGGAATGCGTCCGTTCTCTTTCTCAATCCCTGGAACTTGTCTTCTCCCCCATTAAGGTTAGCAGTAAGCGCCGATCCCCTGATCCCTGACTGCTTGTTGACAAGATCAAAGCTGGCGGCATCGATTGCCACCGGGTCACGTGAAGCAAGGAATCCGATATCCGGCACAATAGGGGCGTCACTCCATGGCAAACAATCGCAATCGGGGGTTATGTTGGTCAGGAAATTGATATATCCGACTTTTTTTCCGATCGATGCTCCAAAGGCGTATTCCACAAGTCGCTCGATGAATTCTGGGATCTCGGTCTCCCAGTCAACATCAATCGCATGCTCGGGGCAGATTGACATGCATTCGAAGCAACCTATGCAGGACTCTTTGTCTACTACGGATTTTCCGTCAACCAGGCAGATAGCCGAAGACGGGCATGTGGCAAGGCATTTTGCGCAACCGATGCATCGCTCTTCTGTAACAAGGGGTTTTGCCGAATGTTGTTCCTGTTTCCCGGCTGGCGGGGCACATCCCATAGCAAGATTCTTGATGGCACCCCCAAATCCCGCAGGCTCATGACCTTTGAAATGAGAGAGGACGAACATGGAGTGTACATCAGCTATATCCCCTGATACCAGTACACGATTAAAATGACGTTTCGCGATTTTCACTTCACGGAAATTTTTCCCCGTAATCCCATCTGCGATCAGAATTGGAGCGGCTACGGTTGCATATGAAAAACCGTGCTCAAGGGCAGTAATAATATGATCGAGGGAATTTGATCGGCTTCCCAGATAGAGGGTATTGGAATCAGTGAGAAATGGTTTTCCTCCATGCTCCCGGATTTTGTCTACTATCTGGCGAGCAAAGACAGGATTGACATAGGCATCATTCCCCCGTTCGCCAAAGTGGATTTTTATAGCGGTAGGCGCATCCTTCTCAATACAGTCACCAAATCCGGCCGCTTCGAAAAGGGCATGCAGCTTGGCAATACTGCTCTGGCATGGATCCCGGGCTCGCAGGCCCGCGAAAAAAACATCCCTGTTCATCTGTATCCTCTGTTTCTGATGTTCGTCTCCATCTGACAATCTATGTAATGATTAACAATTTCTAAGAGATCTGGTGACTTCTTATAGTAACAGAGTTGAAAATGTTGGGATTCAATCACCACTATCTCCAATAAAAATGAATTGAGGATTATTCCCGCTTCCCCAACTGGTGGTCCAACCAGAAAAGGTGTCCCGGGATATCTCCAACAATTTTAATCTGGGCAAGTATCTCACTTGCATTTGCTTCTTCCTCTACCTGCTCTTTCACAAACCAGCCCAGGAAATTCGTTGTAGCATGGTCCTTCTCCTTGATAGAAAGATCCATTAAAGAGTGGATAAGCCCGGTGACCTTCTGTTCATGTTCATAAACCTGCTCGAATACTGCCTGAGCTGATTTCCATGTAATTTTTGGGGCATCGATAGCAGAGAATTTGGGGATTCCTCCAGCCTCGATGATATAATTATATATTTTCATTCCGTGTGCCATCTCTTCGTTTGCCTGGAGCCTGAGCCATTTCGCAAATCCCTTCATAGGATACGATTCGAAATAAGCAGACATGGCGAGATAGAGATATGATGAATAGAATTCCGCGTTCACCTGTTTATTCAGTGCATCTTCGACCGACTTTTTCAGCATATGTTCTCTCCTTTTTAACCGCAATGTTGGCGTATTTTCTTTTAATCCTTTCGAACTGGTATAGTACCAATTCCGTATCTTCAATGAGAGAGAGTAATTATTTCCGGACGATTACCGATGCCTCCTGGTCAAAAGGATTCGTCCGTATGGCAAGTGAGAAGAGGTACGGATAATTCTTTTTGAGATATTTCATGTAATCAACCCACTGGATGGAGATATTCCGGTATACCCTGACAAGATCTCCGTTGATATGGGAGAGATCGGAGGGGGGAAGTTCGCCCGACCCGCTCCTCCTTTCAAGCTCCTCGGTGAGGTGAAAAACCGACCTGAGCGTCTCGGTAAACATCTGGTGCTCGAGAAGAACTGGGTTTTCCAGGAGGCGGAGGAGGAAATTTCTCTTTTCGTTGAGGAAGCTGGTGAGTTCCCGTATCTCAATTTTATTGATATCAATATCGTAGTGGTATCCCTGAAGGAATACTTTCAGGTCATCAAATTCCTGGTCCTGCCATGTATCGCGAACGAGAAGCCGTTTCCTGATACCTCCCAAGCCAGGATCACAATCTGATATCTCGGCGAGGAGAGTAGTACCGACTTCAGAGAAGAAGGTCCCGATGACCATATTCAGCTTCTCAAGCCGCTCCTTCCGCGAACGACGCGTGAGCAGTTCATTCAGGATAATCGTCACCAGGAAAGCGCTGATAGGCAGGAATCCAAGTGAATTGAATATATAGTTCAGGGTATCTGCCGGATTTTTCAGGACAAGAAACTTAATTGAATAGATCGCTATACTGAACGAGACCAGGATAAGCCCGAGTTTGACCTGCCAGCTGAATCGCATCAATACTCCTCCTAAAACTATGTTGGTATTCTTGAAAAAGGAATTCGTTAAGCGTATCAGCAAAATCTACTGTTTTCCTGTCGCCCGCGTGAGCATCTCGACGTTACTTTTCGTGAAGAATCCGTCAAATCCCTGATAACGGTGAATATACTCATTTACTATCATCGTGTGAGGGGAGGGCAGAGAAAAGGTCTGTTTTAATCCCTCCTCTTCTGATCCAACCAGTGCAACCAGGAAATCATAAACGGTCTTTTTTCAGGGCATCGTACGTATCCTCGATGCGGTCTGTCTGGAATGCCATGTGGTGGACCCTTGTCCCATAGTTGCGGATGAACATTTCGGTCGGTCCGGGGTCCGCATCTTCCTGGAACGGTGCTATACCGGAGGTAAAGACCATGGCATAGTCATCACTTGAGAGTCTGGCTACGCTGGTGATGGAATTCAGGGACCTGACAAAGACTGCAAAATCAAACGAATAGGTGGTGAGCTCCATGAACTCGATGATAGCATCGTTCCGGTCGAGTACTTTCACCCGTGTCGCGGTATGATCAAGGCCGTGGATGTTGGCCAGGTGTGGCAGGTCAGGTTTTTTCAGAGAAAGAGGAAGTACTACTGCATCATGTGGAGCATAGTCGCCTTTCTCTCCCGTCCATTCTATGAAGCCGAGTGAATTTCCGGTATACCGCGAGGGCATCGTCTGGATAAAACGGAAGTGAGGATGGTCGGTGATATCCGGTGTCATGAACCGGACCCCCCGATCGGTCTGGATTTCCACGTACCGATCGAGTCCAGTGGTCCGAAATACGAATGTTTCGAGACGGGTATAGGGAAGATTTCTTGATTTTTGGGCTGGGTCCACTGCCAAAAAATGATTTTCACCTTTTTTCCTTGCCCTCATAAGAAAGGAGGGTGAACCTTTTGTCCCGAGCACAAGAGTCTTGAATGAATCATCCTCAAAATGCGCTTCCAAGAAGAGTCCGGTATACCGGAGAAGCTCTTCAGCAGATAGTTCAAGCCGTCCTGGCTCGGTGCTGATAATGACGGAATCGAGACCTTGAACCAGCCCTTCAAGCCCCAGATCCTTTCTCTGCTGGAGAACCGCAGGGATCCTTGCAGCAAGGTCCTGTTCCTGCCGGGCAATGAAAACTTCCTGAGACATTGCATCTCTTTTCCTGGAACCCATCTTTTCCGGGAGTTACTCCCCCTGCGATGACGATAGGCAGCACACGCTTATCATGGTTGGCAATAGACAGGGGGGACGACCTCTCCTAATCTGCATACTTTCCAGGGTCTGCATCAAATTTTTTCTTGCACCCGGGGGCGCAGAAATAGTAGGTTTTTCCTTTATAGTCGCTCCTGAATTTTGCGGTCTTTTCATCAACGGTCATTTTACAGATCGGATCGATGGCCATCGGGCTCACCTCAAATTCTCCCTTTCTTTGCAGGAGGGATATACCTTTTCAGTAAAAGGGAAAGGGATACAACGGTCACCGAACTGGCCGCCATTGCAAATGCAGCAAGTACCGGGCTGAATGTGTAACCGGTAAACGGATATAAAATCCCCGCTGCAAGGGGGATGAGCAGTGCGTTGTAGGCAAATGCCCAGAATATGTTCTGCTTAATCCGGCTCATCACCTTCCGCGAGAGCTGAATTGCAGCTACGGCGTCAAGCAGGTCGTCCTTTATCAACACGATATCCCCGCTCTCGATAGCGACGTCGGTCCCGCTCCCGATAGCGATGCCAACATCTGCCCGTGCGAGCGCAGGGGCATCGTTAATGCCGTCCCCAACGAATGCAACCACGGCACCGGCTGCCTGAAGCGATTTCACTTCCCGCTCTTTGTCTTTGGGGAGTACTTCAGCTATAACCCTGCTGATTCCAACCTGCCTTGCGACCGCTTCAGCTGTTCTGCAGTTATCCCCCGTTATCATTGCCACCGGGAGGCCCATTTCCATCAGATCGTGGATTGCATTCGGAGTGGTCTCTTTAATCGTATCAGCTATGGCAATGACTCCGGCAGTATTCCCTCCAACTGCAACCAGGACGGCGGTCCTGCCGGTCTCTTCGAGCCGTATAATCTGCTGGTCGAGCTCAGGAGGTATGACGATATTTCTCTCGGAAAAGATCACCCGGTTTCCCACCAGGACCTCTTCTCCGAGCACCCTGGCAGCGACACCTTTACCTGCAAAGGTGGTGAACTCCGTGGAAGACTCGACGGGGACATGCAACTCTTCTGCTTTTCTGACTACCGCCTCGGCAAGGGGGTGGGTTGCATTCTTCTCAATGCTTGCTGCAAGGGACAAGAGGGTCCGTTCATCAATTCCAACAGGGAGAAGGTCTGTCACCGCTGGTTTTCCCTTTGTCAGGGTTCCCGTCTTGTCAAAGACCACCGTGGTTATGCGATCAGCGACTTCCAGAGCTTCACCGTTCCTGATGAGGATCCCGAGCTCCGCTCCCCTCCCGACACCAACCGTAACCGCGGTGGGAGTTGCAAGGCCGAGGGCACAGGGGCAGGCAACCACGAGGACTGAAATGAGGGCAGTGAGCGCGAAGAGGAGGGTGGAATCTAAAATGAGATACCACAGGAAAAAAGCGCTGATGGCAATGATCAGCACTATTGGGATGAAATAAGAGACCGCAACATCAGCGATGCGCTCAACCGGAGGTTTTGTTGCCTGGGCTTCTTCAACAAGGGTGATGATCTGGGAGAGGACGGTATCCTTCCCGACTTTTTCTGCCCTGAAGGTGAAGATGCTGTTCGTGTTGAGGGTTCCTCCTACTACCTTGGCCCCTTTCGATTTCAGGACAGGGAGTGGTTCACCGGTTATCATCGATTCGTCAACGTAACTCTCTCTATCCGTTACCTCTCCATCGACCGGTATCTTTCCGCCTGGTTTGACGATCACGAGATCTCCGGCGGCAACATCCTCGATCGCAATCTCGGTTTCGTTTCCATCGCGAAGGACCAGGGCAGTTCGCGGCCGGAGCCCGACCAGTTTCCGGATGGCTTCGGAAGTGCGTCCCTTGGCACGGGCTTCGAGATACCTTCCAAGGATCAGAAATGAGGCGAGCATGATCGCCGTGTCATAGAACATGAAATCATGGGTCAGCACGATACCAAGGGTCCCGAGAACACTCGCGCCGTAGGCAACGCCGGTACCCATTGCATACATCACATCCATGGTGAGGGTCCGGTTCCGGAGGGCAGTCAGGGCAGCCCGGAAAATCGGGTAGGCCACGTAGATAAATACCGGGGTCGAGACCACCAGCATGAACCAGGCGAGCGTATGCATCCCGACAGGAAGTGGGATAAACATCAGGAGGAAAAGTGGGATACTCACTGCAAAGCCGATCGAAAATCGCCGTAACTTGTCTGAAAGATCCCGTTCCCGGGCTTGTTCTTCAGCCTCCAGTGAGAGCTCTTCAGCTACTCCCAGGTACTGGTAGCCTGCATTTTCGATCTCTCCCTTCATCACCTCAATGGAGGTAACAGAAGGATTGTAAGTGACATAGGCCTTCTCTGTGGCGAGATTGACCCGTGCATGAATGACCCCGGGGAGGGATGAGAGTGCTTTTTCGATAGTTTCAACACAGGTGGCACACATCATCCCTCCCACGCGGATGATCACCTCATCGTGAATGACATCATATCCTGCACCCTTGATCACTTCCTCAATTTCCCTCAAGGACACCAGATCCGGATCAAACTCAATCCTGGCAATATCAGTGCCAAAATTTACCTTCGCGGTAGTCCCCCTCCCGAGGCTCCCTACCGCATCCTCGATGGTTACCGCACAGGTGGCACAGTGCATCCCGGATATCCTAATATCGGCTTTCCTCATCCCTTTCATGACGCCCCACAACTCATGTTGTACCCAGATTGACGGTATCATGAGTAATAAGTACTGCTCGTTGCCGGTCCCGTCTCTTTTAGGATTTCCACCATCTCAAGGTATATCACCTCGCCTGTTACAGTCTCGGGTATGAAAGAACCGAATCCTTTCCAGGCAATTCTCTTTTTCCTGCTTGTTGCACCAGGGGTGTACCTCCTGTACTCATGGGGAGTGGGAAGTGGTCCTGCCACGTTCCTCTGGGGGGGAATTATTGCTGCCATAGTTGCCCTGCTTATCGCATGGTCATTCAAGATTGCAGACCAGTGGGAGAAGGCGGTTGTTCTCAGGCTCGGCCGATTTACCGGTCTTCGAGGTCCCGGTCCTTTTTTCATCATACCTTTCGCAGAAAGGGTTGCATACTGGATCGATCTCCGGGTTATCACGACCTCGTTCCGTGCCGAAAAGACGCTGACAAAAGATACTGTCCCGGTGGATGTAGAGGCAGTTCTCTTCTGGAAAGTGCTTGATCCGGAAAGGGCTGCGCTTGAGGTGGAGGATTACCGGACAGCAATCAGCTGGGCATCCCAGACTGCGCTTCGCGAGGTTATCGGGAAATCCTTCCTCTCAGAGATGCTGGAAGGGAGGGAGAAGCTCGATGCAGTGCTCCAGAAGATCATTGATACCAGAACCGAGCAGTGGGGTATCCATGTCAGTTCGGTAGAGATACGCGATGTGATCATCCCTCCGGAGCTCCAGGATGCGATGTCCATGCAGGCGCAGGCAGAACGTGAACGTCAGGCCCGGGTCATCCTTGGTGATTCGGAACGACAGATCGCCGAGAAGTTTGAGGAGGCAGCAAGAACCTACGAACACAATCCAACCGCACTCCATTTGCGCGCGATGAACATGCTCTACGAGGGGCTCAAGGTGAAGGACAATGCCACGCTGGTGATCGTGCCGGCATCGATCCTTGAGACGATGAATCTCGGTTCAACAACAGGCCTCGTCTCTCTCGCAAAACTACAGGAAATGGAGAAAAAAAGACAACAAACGGTGTCCGGAGCAGAGGAACCCGCCCGGGCATATGAAGAAAAGAGATCCCCAGAGTAAAATAAAATTCCTCTTTTTTATGCCTTTGTATACCTTGTCAGAATGAGAGAAACAATGTGTATATTATGACGTTCAGGACCGTCAAGGGAAGTCCGATTTTGAAAAATTCAAGGAAGGTGAGTGTCACCCCATAACGTTCCGCATTCTGGATTACGATAACATTACTGGCGGCACCAAGGATGGTAAGATTTCCGGCTATCGTGCTTCCGGCAGCAAGGGCAAGCATCGCCTGGATCGACATCCCCTGCTGAATGATCAATGGCTGGAAAAGAGCGACGAAGGGTACATTCGAGATAAACTGGCTGATCACCACGCTTACCACCATGATGACCGGGACCGAGGTGACTGTCTGGATATCGATCACCGATTGGAAGAACCCGGTGTCAAAGACGCTCTGCATCAATACAAAGAGGGCTGCAAAGAAGATCAGGGTGTACCAATCAACTTTCCGTATCAGTTCGCCCCTTCTCTGGCTCAGGAGCAGCAGGGGTGCGGCACCGGCAAGTGCGATAACCATCAGGGGTAAAGGATTGTACCCGACAATTCCTCCCACAATACGAAATCCGATCAATACGAGGATGATCCCAAGCGACAATGCAGTCAGCCGGGCAAGGGCGGTATCCTTGACTGGTGTCGTCTGAACAGGAGGTGCACACCCTGATGCAGGCGGATAGAAGGTCCGGATAACCAGCCAGGCAATGATCAGATTGATGAACGTCGGTATTCCAAGGTAGACGAGAAACGGGGTGAATGCATCACCGAGATCCGCATAGGATGCGATAAGGAAGTTCTGCGGATTTCCAATCGGGGTTGCTACACTCCCGATGGTAATGGCAAAACAGAGAGCAAGGAGCGCTCCTTTCCGGTCGATACCCCATGCACAGGCAAGGGCAATCACCAGCGGAGTTCCGATGACAGCAATGGTATCATTCATGAGAATTGCTGAAAATAATCCCATCCCCAGGATAAGAAGGAGAAGAAACTGATCAGGGTTCTTTGCCCTTAAAAAGATCCGGTGAGAGAGTGATGAAAGATATCCACTTTCCTGGACTGCTGCACCGATTACAAACATGCCAAAAAGAAAAAGCATCACGTCAGCATCGATAGCTGCTATTGCCGCCTGAGGGGTAATCTGGCCGAGCAGGAGGACGGCTACCGCCCCGGCCAGCATGATCTGCCATATCCGGAAGGTATACCCGCCCACCTGGCGGATTGCGATGAGGAGGAAAACCAGAATGAGGATGATAACTGGGATGAACATCAGGCGGTTCCTGCCTCCCTTGCACGATCAGGGTGTGCAGCTCTCCACGGTCCATGTCAGGAGGATCCCGGAATCCATCCGTTCAAATCCATAGAGGGAGAGCCTTGGGAACTCAGATTCGGAGGTATAACCATCACCATCTGCCAGGGTCGGGGACTGCATGCCCCCTATCACCATATTTCCGATGTAACAGGTGAGCTTGTCTACAAGACCTTTCCTGAAGAATCCCCATATAAGGGTCCCCCCGCCCTCCAGCATGAGTGTCCGAATCCCCCTGCCATAAAGCCTGGAAAGAAGGAGGGGCAGGTCAACTTCGTGATCTCCCGCTATGATAACAGTCGCATACTGGGACAACGCCTCGATAGTATCTCTCTCGGCGCGGCGAGAGCATGCAATGATCCGTTCTCCTCCTCCCTTGTGAAGGAGTGCTGCATCAAGGGGGATTCGTGCACGGCTGTCAACGACGATCCGGACAGGGTTCTCCTCTTTTCCATGTGCCCTTCGTTCAGCGACCAGCGCAGCTGATTTTACCGTAAGAGACGGATCGTCCGCGAGCACCGTTCCGATACCCACCATGACGGCATCGCTCTCCGCCTTGATTTTGTCCACTCTGGAAAAATCAGATGATCCTGAGATTCGCACCTGTCGCCGTTCCCGGGTCGAGAGTTTTCCATCGGCACTCATTGCGACGTTGACATGGACAAAGGGACGCATGAACTACCATTGGTCCGGGTCACTCTTCAAGATTACCCGGCCCTCAGATGCCGCCCGGGGTTAATAGAGCGTTTCAGGGAAATTCTGAGCTGAAATAACAATCTGCCCTGCAAGATTCAAATCCCGGTTCTTCCATCTCCCCCGGGGGCCGATTATCACAGCAGGAGCCCGTAAAGATAATACACTCCGAACAGAATGAGCGATATTCCACAAATTCCGAGCATCCAACGGTATAATCGTTCACTAAGAATGAAACGCCCGCGGTGTATTCCGACTGACACCAGGGTAAACCAGCCGAGATCCGCGGACCAGTGACCGATAATGAAGGCAAGGGCCACACCTAAACCGCCCTGATATGCACCGAGCAATAGTGCACTCCCTACGGTGAACCACCAGATCCAGAAATACGGGTTCGAAATACTGGTGATGATCCCCGCCATAAATGGCTGCGTAATGGTATCCGTTTCATCGTCACAATCGATCCGGGCATTCTTTGCTTCACGGAGGGTCAGGACTCCGAAAACAAAGAGGGCGGCACCCCCGATAGCTGCTATCAGCCTTGAATACTGGCCGATCACCACACTCAGGCCAGCTATGATGAGGAGAACCATCAGGATCTCGACCACGATATGCCCAAGAGTCACCCGTGGCCCTGCACTCCATCCGCTTTTCAGGGATGCTTTGATGGTGGCAACAAGGGTCGGCCCGGGTGCAAGTGCTCCAGTAAGCCCGATAAGAAAACCGAGCCCTGCCATTTCAACCAAGGAATACAGAGCAACCAGCCTTACAAGGTATTATCGCTGATCTCCCAATTATCTTCGCACGTTTTTGTCCCTCATTGGCCTTGTTTACACCTGCTGCAATCCTGCGATGATTGCTCCGGCTGGCCACGAACAATTCATAAGTCCTAAATAATTACCTCCCTCATTAGAGAAAGATGAATCAGAGGTATTGTATTTCACTAGTCGTGGTGCTCCTGATGACCGTGCTTGTGTTGTCAGCAGGGTGCACCAGCACCACCCCCCAGGCAAAAACGTATGTGGTGGGCATCGATGCAGAGTATCCCCCGTACAGCTATATCGATCCCGATGGGAATGTGACCGGATTTGACGTTGAGTCCATGAGATGGATCGCGGCAAAGGAGGGGTTCAATGTGACATTCCAGCCGACCGCTTGGGATGGTATTATCCCCGCACTCCAGGCCGGGAAGATTGATATTATTTATTCAGGGATGACCATTACCGATGAGCGGAAAGAAAAGGTCAGTTTCAGTATTCCCTATCTGAAGATCAACCAGTCCGTTGCCGTGCACAAAGAAGGGAACTATACCATGGATGACTTCATGGCCGGTGGACTTATTATTGGTGCGCAGCGGGGCACAACCGGTGCAATCTGGGTAGAAGAGAACCTGATTGAAACCGGGAAGATGCCCGCTGAAAACCTCAAGGTATACGACAATTTCCCGCTCGTGGTAACCGATCTTGCTTTCAAGAGAATTGACGCTGCGATCTATGACCGTCCTCCCCTCCTTGATGCAATTGCGGACAAACCACTGGTGATTATCGACCCACAAATCGATACTCACGAGGAATACGGTGTCGCGGTCAGGAAGGATGATACTGTGATGCTGGACACTATCAACAGGGGGCTCTCCTCCCTGATGCAGGATCCCTACTGGGAGGAACTGAAACAGAAATATGGGCTTATATGAAACAACTTCCAATCCCATTTCATTTTCTTTATCGATTCGCCTCTAAAGACAGATGGGGAGCAGCATTTGTGAACGAGTCTTGGTATACAGAACCCTGATCGCGGGATACCCTTATGGATGTCACGTCAATCCTCGTGGAATGGACGCCCTACCTGATTGGGGGGATTTCCCTCACCATCGGGCTCGTGGCAATAGCCCTTGGAATTGGTGTTGCCCTTGGGCTCCCTTTCGCACTCGTGCAGGTCTATGGACCCCGTACGGCAAAAGCAGCGATTAGTGCCTATGCATGGTTCTTCAGGGGACTTCCTGTGCTCGTCCTGCTGTTCCTCTTTTACTTCGGGATATTTCCTGCGATGGGGATTGACCTCCCTGCCTTTTTCGTTGGTGCGGTAGTGCTTGGTCTCCGTGGAGCAGCATACCAGTCCCAGATATTCCGGGGTGCTATCCAGTCTATCAACGAGGGACAGATGATTGCAGCACTCTCACTTGGGATGAACCGGTTCACGGCGATCAAATCCATCATCCTTCCCCAGTCACTCCGGATTGCACTTCCGGGCTGGTCGAATGAATATCCCGAGATACTCACTGATTCAGCGATATGTTATGCTATCGGCGTAGCCGAGCTGCTGACGAGGACATCGCAGATTGTTGCGGTAACCTATGTCACCATGCCGATTTACCTGTGTTGCGCCCTGATCTTTATCCTCCTCAACTATGCCGGCATGAGGGTCATCCATATGGTCGAAAAAAGAGTTGCCATCCCGGGTTTCGGGGCAGGGGCAGGATAGCCCATGGCAGATGATGCGTATGTCCTCCGGGTGGAGGATATCCATAAAAAATTCGGGACAAACGAGGTGCTCAAAGGGGTCTCCTTCAACGTCAGGAAAGGGGAGACGATCGTCTTCATCGGGCCTTCCGGAACGGGAAAGAGCACCCTGCTCCGCTGTATCAATCAGCTGACCATCCCTGAAAAAGGGAGAGTCTGGCTTCACGATGATGAAGTGACCAATTCAGGACCGAAGATCTCCTATTTCAGGCAGAAGATCGGGATGGTGTTCCAGAACTTCTACCTCTTCGACCATCTGACCGCAGTCAGGAATGTGGAGATAGCCCTCCTCAAGGTCAAAAAGATGGACCCGGAAAGCGCCCGGAGAAAAGCGCTGTACGAACTCGAACAGGTTGGCATGAAGGGCTGGGCAGACCATTACCCCGCTGAGCTCTCCGGGGGACAGGCTCAAAGGGTATCCATCGCCCGGGCACTTGCCATGGATCCTGAAGTCATTCTCTTTGATGAACCCACCTCTGCCCTGGATCCTGAGTTGACGAGAGAAGTGCTTGAGGTCATGAAGAAACTGGCAAAATCGGGGATGACTATGCTGGTGGTCTCCCACGAAATGGGATTTGCAGCCTCCGTTGCAAACCAGATCATCTTCATGGAGAACGGGAACATTGTTGAACAAGGTCCTCCCGATGCACTGCTCTATGACCCGGCTTATGTGAGAACAAGAAAATTCGTCGGCCAGTTTGCCGACCTTACCCAGAGGAAAGATTAGATGGAGCCTGCAGGATTTATCACTGATATCCTGATCCCGGCCCTCTCCCATGGGCTCGTGGTAACCCTGCAGCTGATTGTTCTCTCCGCACCATTTGGCCTGCTTCTCGGGATTGGGATATCGCTCGGAAGACAGTATGGTGGAAAAACCCTCACCAACTTCTGCAAGCTGTATGTAATCTTTATCAAGGGCTGCCCCCTTCTCCTCCTCCTGTTCATTCTCTATTTCGGACTGCCCTCGATCGGGATCACCCTTACTGCTTTTGCCGCATCGGTCATTGGGTTCATCCTCTGCAATGCCGCATATAACTCGGAATATATCAGGGGAGCCATCCTTTCGGTAAAAGATGGCCAGACGATTGCTGCACAGGCTCTTGGCATGACGAAGTGGCAGGTGATTCGCGAGGTGGTCCTCCCCCAGGCTTTGCGAAGGGCTATTCCGGGATTGTCAAATGAGTTCATCTACCTGATCAAGTATTCTTCACTGGCCTACATGCTGACGGTAATAGAACTTTCTGGTGCGGGGAAGCTGGTGGCTACCAAGTATTTTGCCTATAACGAGGTATTCATCGCAGTCGGAATCGTCTACCTTGCCCTTGTTACGTTCACCACCGTTGCGGTCCATTATCTGGAAAAGAGAGTGGCCGTCCCCGGCATGATCCACTGATACTATTCCTTTTTGTGACCGCCCCCATGTTCATCATGCAGATGCCGGTGGTGGATATCAGGCCGGTGCCGATGAGCGTGGGTTATTTCATGGTGGGGATGGCAATGGCAATGCTCAGATCCGATACCTTGTTCTGTAATCCCCGGAGGATGTGCATGCATATGGTGAAGATCATCATGACTATGGCGATGTTCATGTACGAGGGGATGATGGGTATGGACATGAACATGTTCTTCGGTGAGCAGGAGGATAATGCCTGTTGTCATTACCGGGAGCGCAATGAAAAATAGTGCGGTAAACTGACCTGAGAAAAGGAGAAGGGAGAGCAGCCCCCCGAACAGGGGAGAGACGGCGAGGAGTGCACCGGATCTGGCACTGCCAAGACCCCTCAGGGCCATGAGAAAGAGGACACTGGCAAGGCCACCATAACAGACAAATCCCAGGCATAACGCTGCAAGAGTGGATGCTCCGCCAGGAAATGTCTCTCCAAGCAGCAGTCCTGCTGAAACCGAGAGAATACCACCGCCGAATCCCTTGATGATGACAATGATGACCGGATCGCGTATCGAGATATTCCTCGAAAAGTTATTATCGAGAGCCCAGAAGGTGCATGCCAGGAGGACCCCCATTGCAGGGAGCGAGATGCTGGTCACGGCCCCCGGATTATAGGTAAGCAGGACGCATGCTGTGGTGATACAGAGGAGGGCTGTCCATACCCGTCTTCCTATCGCTTCATGGAAAGCAAGTGCGGCAAGAACGGTGGTCATCACCACCTCGAAGTTGAGGAGGAGGGCTACAGAGGCAGGGGCCAGAAACTGGAGGCTTATCATGAGGGTGAATGGCGCGAGGAATCCCCCACAGATCACGACTCCCGACAACCAGGGAATATCCGTTTTTTTGAGCGCGGATTCATTCCGTGAGTTATCCGGCCGGGAAAATGAAAACAGACCGAGATAAAGGAGAAGACCTGTCCCGGAACCGATATAGAGGAGTCCGGCGAGGATCATCGGGCTGACTCCGTCCAGCGCAAGCTTTGCAAGTGGCGCTCCGCACCCGAAAAGGACCGCTGTGCCAAGGCCGAAATAGACCGGGTCAATGGTCCGGAACGATGGCAGGGAGATGGTGAATTTCATGCATTCGCCAGAGAATCAGGGTAATTATGATGTAAAATCCAAAGACCAGGCAGGGGAGGAGGGGATCGGATCCCAGGACCCGGATCTGATCCGTTTCAGGGTGGATGGTTGATTCAGGCCTTCCAACGCCCCTGCTCTGGGTTACTTCATATTATACTTGGCAATCAGTTCCTGCCAGTAGGGATCGTTCATCAGCGCTTCCAGCCCTTCATTCAGGGTAGCGAGCAGTTCGGTGTCCTCTTTCCTGACGGCGATACCGAACTCTTCCTTTGTCTCTACCGAGCCTATCTTTTCGATCTCCTTGCCCTGAATCATGTCTTTCAGGGAGAGATCATCGTACATAACCGCGTCGATTCTTCCGGACTCCAGATCGTTGACCGCAAGGGGCGTATTGTCATAGAGTTTCAGGCTGGTCTGTGGCATCAGACCCTTCCCGATAAGATTCTCCTCGATCCACATGGCGGCAGTGCAGCCACGCTGCGTTCCAATGATCGCTTTTCCTGAAAGCACATCCTCCACGGTTACGTTGGATCCCTTCTTTGCCACCACATCCTGGTTCACAACCCAGTAGGGGGTGCTGAAGTTCACCTTTTCCTTCCGCTCGTCGGTAATGGTCATCCCTGCATAGATGAGGTCGATCTTCTTGGCCTGCAGTGCAGGGATGATGCCATCCCAGGCGATAGACTGGAATTCAACATTGAGTCCTTCCTTTTCAGCGATCCAGCGCATGGAATCGACGTCAAAGCCGGTAGCATTCCCGCTTGAATCCACATAGCTGAAGGGGGGATACTGCCCGTCAATGCCAACGATGTATACTTTTGCTTCCGGTGATGGTTGCTCAGTCCCGGTCTGGGTACAGCCGGCACACAGTATCAGAATGGCAGTGATTACTGCCAGAAATGCGATAACTTTCATGGATTTCATACAAGAACGTTTCAACGATAATGAATATATGCGTTTCATTTTGCCTCGATCCACTGTTTGTAATGGTTTGACTGTAGTGGGTGGGTTTAACGGGAGAATAGCATACTACCACATTCCGGTCCCAAGAACTACAACGTAAGACTCATGCCACTGTACATATTACCATGGTGTGTGCAGCAATCCGGAAAGGTAACAATACGCCCCGCACGAAAGGATGACGCCCCTGTTATTTGTAAGAACAACAGGGCAACCGCACAAGAGACCGAGGGCCGCATCCTTGATCCGATAGTCGCATGGAAAGGGGTTATTGAACTCTTCGACAAACCGTCACGCGGATTCTATGTCCTTGCAGAACTGGAGGGGCAGGTAATCGGCCAGTGCATGATCACCTACGAATGGAGTGACTGGAGGTGTGGAAATTTCTGGTGGATTCAGAGCGTGTACGTTCTCCCAGAATACCGGAAAAAGGGAATATTTACCCTGATTTTCAACGAGATATACAGGCTGGCAAGAGAACAACCCCAAGTAGCCGGCCTCAGACTCTACGTTGATCGTGACAATTCGAGTGCGATGATGGTATATGCCTCAGTGGGTATGCACGAAGCCCGCTATGTCCTCTTTGAGCACGAATTCCAGGCGTCCGGAACAATTTATAGGTGATACATTGCCTTTACCTGGAGGATTCATCCATTAATAGAACCACAAAGAGGATATTGTTCAGAGGAGAAAAATGATCCTTCAAACCAGGTGAAATAATGGGAATCTTTGATAAATTAAAAGGGAGTAAAACCATCCAGCTGACTCCCAAGTCTGCTCTTGTGGCAGCTGCAATCTCAGTTATTGCATCGGACGGTGTACTTGATGACGCGGAGCTAGGGGACCTTGCAAAGATCGCCAGAGGAGATAAGAATGCCGTAAACGATGCAGTCCAGATACTGGAGGATAATTCTGTCCAGGACACAATGGACCTTGTTGCAAAGTGTCTCAATGAGAAGCAGCGGATGGCTGCCATGGCGATCCTGCTTGATCTTGCAATGGCAGATGGTATGCTCGCCGGGAATGAACAGAAGATCCTCCAGCAGTATATGGAGAAATTCGGCATTTCAGAAACAGCTATAAAACCGCTGATCGACACAATCGCTCTTAAAAACGATTTTTCAGTCTTCACATAATTCTTTTTTACGATATCCTGTCAGAGGCTGTCTTTTGTTTTTGTATTGGAATCCCTTCTCTGATCATCCACCGATCATACCCACTATTTGAGAAAACCATGACCTCGATCACTCCTCCCTCCCTGGCAGATCGCAAGCCATCATCAAACCGTTTCCTGACGTTTCTCAGGCCATTGTCGAGAAAATATCTCCCTGTGTATGCGAGATACGCAATTTCATGGGAAAGGACGTCCTCTTCAAACACCTTAATCTTAAGTGCGAGAGAATATGCCTCTTTTTCGGAAATATCCATATTGTACTCACCATGCAGATTGAGTCCGCTGATCTGGCGCCAGTCGATAGTGCCCTTGTCGTCGGGTTCCCTGTGAAGCAGGTAAGGATAGAGCTGGCATATCGAGGGCCTTTTTTCGTAAATCCTGCATCTTCCTTCATCCAGGAAATGGCATGATCCCTTCGGATCTCCCTGCGACCGGAGGGTATACCCGGAAGCATAGTACATCCCGTTTTGGTCGCAAAAATCAAGGACAGGAACGGGTTCCAGAGAACCGGGTGCAAATGACCGGATCCTCATGACATCCGCATCCAGGAGCAGGACATGTCCATTGAAATCCCTTGTACAGCACCGTGAGCAACAGGTACAATGGAAGCCAACTTCTGATATGATTTCGGCGAGCTTTTCAGTAGGATATGCATGCAGTGCTGCCAGGTCCGCCTGCCGTGAAGCCATAATAGTTCGAAACGAAACTGGCAGCTGATCCATATGTTTACAGGTAATCCCGTCAAAAGGCAAATAATCAGCGTTCTGGTCATGACATCCAATCATGAGAAATAGTCAGTCAGTGCGGGTATATTCTGACAATAGAGGCGCTAAAACCCATCTTCTGACATCCTGGAATGATCCAATCTGAATATGCAGAAGTAGTGGGGATCAATTCCGGGAGCGAATCTGGACTGGAGATGCCTGGCCCGGAACCTTCTCTGATTTGGAAAAGAGTATCTGGATACCTGGAATTGCAACAGCACGATCCCCGTCGAATGAAAGAGTCTCACTTCGTCTTGCAGCAATTGCCGACCGATAAGCTGATCTCATATCTTTCATACATATCGGACAGGCTGGTCCTGGGATTTCAAGAGTGATTTTGATTGGGGAAGAGTCATTTTTAGAGATTGAGGATTAGAGGGTTAAAAATTTGAATTAAATAAAATCGATGCGTCTTTTGAGAAAGATGCCTCAGCCCGGATTTGAACCGGGGACAACCAGATCTTCAGTCTGGCGCTCTCCCGAACTGAGCTACTGAGGCGAGGAATACATTATTTAGCTCTCAGCCTAATAAATTGTATTATTTATGGGTGCATATCCCAAAAAATGCACCGATTTTTACCTTTGGTGGTGGCGTATCTGGGTTTCGCAGGAAAAGGCGGTGCTGGCGGGGGATTTGAGGAGCGGGTAACCAATCTGCTCAAATCAAGGAGATCAACCCTCGTGCACCTTACTCATAACGATCTTGATGCCATTGGCAGCGATGCAATTCACAGGATGCGGCATGGGACGATCACGAGTATCTTCTGCTCGGTTGGCAACTTTCCCCAGGCGCTCGATGCATTAGCCTCTGCAGAGGGGAAGGGGACAATTCTCTCCATCAGCGATCTTGGGTATCAAAAAGGGATTGAACAACGTATCCGGAGCGTATTTGAAGCCGGCTGGCGGATACAATGGCGTGATCATCATCGGTGGTCAGCTGATGAGAGAGACCAAATAGAAGAGTTCTGTGATCTTCTCACGCTCGACACATCGACCTGTGGGTGTGGTATCTGTGCCAGGGATCTGCTTCCTGGCGATGAAACAGCAGCAGAGATCGCCCGGGTTGTCTGCGACTATGACCTCTGGAAGCATGAAGACCCCCGATCAGCGATGCTGGGTATTGTACTGCAACGGAAAAAGAACAGGGATTATGTCCGTGACCGTCTGGCAGAAGGCATTCTCACTGATGAGTACATTGAAAAGGAATACCGGGAAATCGTGGGAGACATGGAGGAGAAAATGGCGAAGAGCATTCGAAAAGCAACACTCATGGGAGAGAAATACCGTATCGCTTTCTCCCCGCTCTTTGGATACCCGAGTGAGACCGCTGCCCGGATGAGGAAGGAACTATCGACCGATATCGAAGTACTTATTTCCAAGGATGGCCGGTTCTCTCTCAGAACGGTTCCACCAATAAGCCATATCATTGCACGACAATACGATGGAGGAGGACACCCGAACGCTGCCGGAGGATCGTTTCACTTTTCACTCCTTGAAAGAATCCGGTTCATGCTTCTTGGCAGCAGCTCCCAATTCAGGCAGTTCGTGGATATCGCCGAGTCTATCTGAACACTGAAGCATTCTCCACCATTGATTTCCAATAATGGTCACAGGAGTCCGGACAGTACCCCCCACATATCAGATGTTCTGCGTCTTTTATCTCGAGGGCTCGAAGGAGATCCTCTTCCCGTGCATCGATCAGGATTATCTTCTGCACGTCATATTCGTCCATGAGATCTTCTATAAGCCCAAGGGCTGATGATCTGACGGCCACAGTACCTTGATATTCAAGGAGAATCTCCAATGTTTTTTTTGTCTCGATGTGACTGAAAAAAAAGACTTTGCGACCTGCAAGCGCTTCTAACTCTTCTTTTACCGGTTTTTCGCAATGAAGAATATGGCCTGAAATACCCTTATCCCGCATCGAACGCATCATCACGCGGTATACAGAGAGGAGAGCGGATATACCCTCTTCAGAATCATGATAAAATCTGTTGCTCAATCCGAGTTCTCGGGGAGCAGGGAATGCGAACCAGAGATCTTTTTGTATTGAGGCAAGGTCTTCGGCATCTTTCACGATGGGGAGGATATCGCATCCCAGTTCTCCCGTTATTGCCCTTCCTTCAATTCCGAAGAGTGAGCTGATTAAGCGGTCCTGATAGAACTTTCCCCCCGCACAGGGGGTATTGATCCCTGCCTCAATCTGGGGCATCAAACCTTCCCCAAGCTGAAACGTGAGGAGGTCCGCCTCTCGCCCCCGCCGTGCTCTCACCCATTCTGCCAAGACTTCGCGATCAGGGATGAGTCCATCCGAACCTAATGACCTGGTCAGAAATGAGACTCGCTTTCGCATAGTAATCACGTTATTTATAGCATCATCGTCAAACCGAGATAATGATGAGTACAAGACCCGTCCTCGTGACCTGCGGGCTCCCTTATACCAATGGCCCCTGCCACCTCGGCCACCTCCGTACTTATGTCCCTGCTGACTTTTATGTCCGCTATTTACGTCGGACTGGTGAAGAAGTACTTTTTATCTGCGGGTCCGATAACCATGGAACGCCCATCGTTGTAAGTGCAGAAGACGCGGGAGTTTCCCCCAGGGCACTGACTGAACAGTATCATACCCACTTTGACCAGACGTTCCGCAGAATGAATGTGCTATTCGATCATTTTGGCATGACGGATGATCCCGCCAATCACCGCCGAACCAGATCGATTGTTGAGCGGCTGATTGCAAATGGGCACGTATACTCAAAAGTCATTCAGCAAAGCTATTGCACAAAATGTCAGCGGTTCCTTCCTGATCGGTATGTTGAGGGGCTCTGCCCTCATTGCGGAGCCGCTGCCAGGGGAGATGAATGTGACCAGGGATGCGGGAAACACCTTGAACCCGGCGAGATTAAGGAGCCTACCTGCGCGATATGTGGAACCCGAGCAGAATCAAGGGACCAGGAGCACTTTTTTTTCAGACTGAGCGGATTTAAAGACTACCTTCTTGAACATCTTAAATCACTTTCAGGGACCCTTAATGCCCGGAACTATGCTCTTGGGTGGGTGAAGGATGACCTACACGACTGGTGCATAACGAGAACCCTTGACTGGGGAGTAAAATTCCCAGGACGGGATGATCTGGTGGTGTATGTCTGGGTCGATGCCCCTATTGGGTACATCTCTTTTACCGAAGAATGGGCAGAAAAGAACGGCAGGTCATGGAAGGAGTACTGGTGTGGCGAGAATACCCGCGTCACCCATTTTATTGGCGGGGACATCATCTATCACCACTGTATCTTCTGGCCGGCACTCCTGAAGGGTGCAGGATACGGGGTCCCCCATGCGGTGGTGGCTTCAGGAATGCTCAAGGTGGATGATCACAAGTTCTCAAAATCACGTGGATACGTAGTGTGGACGAACGATGATTACCTTGACAAGGGTCTTCCCGCGGACTACCTGAGGTATTACCTGCTCGCGTATACCAATCATACCAAGGAGCTGAACTTCTCTTGGAAGATGTTCCAGGAGCGTATCAATAACGAGCTTGTCAACACACTCGGGAACTTTGCGTACCGGACGTTATTTTTTGCCCGGAAAGAGTTTGGGGGTATACCGAATACCGCTGTACAGAGTGATATTCTTGAGGAGATCGGGAATACTCTGTCCCAGGTAGAGTCCATGATCAGGGACTACGAATTCAAGACGGCCATTGATGCGATGATGACCCTTGCCGCTTACGGCAACAACTACATCCAGACCAATGCCCCCTGGAAACTGATCAAGACAGATCGTAATGCTGCAGCCCAGGCTGTAAAAGACTGTATTGTGCTGGTAAGGGCACTGGCACTTCTCTTTGAACCGGTGATACCAGATAAGGCACAGGAGCTCTGGGAGATGCTTGGGAATAGTGACCAAATAGCCAATCACCGGATCAGTGAGGCGATCCAGGATGTTGCAGCCGGACCACTTCCTGTACCATCGCCGGTATTTTCCAAGCTTGAGGATGATTTCATCGGTGAAATGGACAAGCTCCTCGCATATCGGGTAGCGGAGGCAGAGAAGAAGATGGTAAAAACAGTGACTGTTCCTTTCGAAGAGTTCTGTAAGCTGGATATAAGGACGGGAAAAGTTATCTCCGCAGAGCAGGTGCCGAAATCGAATAAACTCCTGAAACTCATGGTGGATATCGGGGGAGAGGTACGGCAGATCGTTGCCGGGATGGCCCAGTTCTATAATCCCGAAGAGATGACCGAAAAGAACGTGGTAGTTGTGGTGAATCTTCAGCCCGCCAAAATTTTTGGTATTGAGAGCAATGGTATGATCCTTGCGGCCGGGGATACCGCATCCCTTCTTACCCCGGAAAAACCGGTAAAACCAGGGACAAAAATCAGGTAGTGTCTCGCTTTTAACAATTTTTTTATCGACTCGGCCTAGGTTCCTGACTTGCTTTCCTGATGATGCGTTATCTCATTTCAAGTTCAAGGCAGGTTATTCTTCAACACGAGGTTTGAGATCCGATTATCTATAACAACATTCATCCTGTCCTTTAATCGAGAGATCAAAAAAATGGATTTCGTCAGTCAGTGAAATCAGGGTACCCTAATGCGCTGACTGGTTGATTTCCATGTGTAGGTGACCCCATCACAGTCTGCCCACGTGATATAGAGTTTGACAGTGTAAGTCCCTGGCATCCTGAAGATTTTTACCGGATCCGGCTTTGACGACATCGTCCCGTCACCAAAGAGCCAGATATAACGGACTGCTTTTGGTCCGGTGCTCGTATCAGTGAACTGGACCTCCTGACCGTTCTTAATATAGGTGAAACTTGCTGTTGGCGGACAGATGCAGCAGGTTTCATCCTTGGCATTGATAAAGTTGTATTCAAAGTCCGGATGATCTGCGTCCAGGGTGACGAGTACATTTGGTGTAATTTGTTTCCAACCCAGGATGAGGGTCTCGTTCAGCCAATAGGTTCCATAGGGCACATTCAGGAACTCATAGGTGCCATCGGCCCCGGTAATATCAGTCGCATAGATAGCACCCGTTGTCGCATTATAAAGAGTGATTTGCCATCCCATTAGACCGCACTCTGGGCATTTCTGATCACCTTTTTTTCCGGTGATATTGCCATACTTGGGTATTAATTTATTCGTGAAGTTCACGTTCCCGACATTCTGGTCAACCAGGGTCACTACCTGATAACCACTCACTGGAGTCACGGCGACCCAGCCGGGCTGCAGAGTCTCGCTGACGTTATAATCACCTTGGACCAGATCACAGACTTCCCAATACCCGTTCACATCGGTCGTATCGGTGCCAACTGCATCTCCCGTCGAGTTCGTTACCGTGATCTCCCAGCCTTCCTGCGGACCGTTGTTCTCGTCCAGTTTATACCCGCTCAGACACAGGCTTCTCCTGTTTGTGAAGTTGAGGTTCTGGAGGTTCTTGTCCACCAACGTGACGGGAAGTGTCCCTGTTGCTGGTGTAACCGCAATCCAGCCAGGCTGCATCGTCTCACTGATGTTATACTCACCCTGGATCAGGTCGCAGACTTCCCAGAATCCGTTCACATCGGTTGTATCGGTGCCTACTTCATCTCCGGTCGAGTTCGTTACCGTAATCTCCCAGCCGGACTGCGGGCCGTTGTTCTCGTCCAGTTTATACCCGCTCAGACACAGGCTTCTCCTGTTTGTGAAGTTGAGGTTCTGGATGTCCTGGTCCACCAGCGTGACGGG
>WBZO01001126.1_pt1 | contig 42258 bp, 32 predicted proteins | sample 5204261 | NCBI WGS metagenome assembly WBZO01 (sample SAMN12412400, study PRJNA552823) | activated sludge metagenome | isolation source: activated sludge from anammox sidestream of wastewater treatment plant... | place: USA: North Carolina | collected 2017-09
ATCTCCTGGATGGCCTCGACGATCGGCCCCATCTTCGTCGCCTCGGCACGTGCGAGCGTCGCGCACGGGATCGGCGTCGTTCGCCAGGTCGCGTCGACGCGGAAGCCCTTCGCGTGCAGCATCACCGTCCCGTCGACCGCCGCCACGAACGGGCCGACCGTCACGCTCGTCTTCTGCAGCGCGAGGGGCTTGCCCGCGATCCCCGAGGCGGCGGCGTCGAGGCGGACGTCGACCGGCCCGCTCACGCCCTTCACGCGCGCGCCCCAGAGATCGAGCCGACCGCTCGCCTCGACCTTTCCGTCCGCGCCCTGCTCGGCGTCGAGCTTGCCTTCCACCTCGGTGGACGTGTCCGCCGGGAGCCCGAGCTCGGCGGGCCGGACGCCGAGGTTGGGGAGGGCGGAGCGCGGGATGCGGAGCGTGATCTGCGTCGCCCCCGCCTGGGTCCAGACGACCAGCGCGCTCGGCCCGTCCATGAGCGGAGGGTCGAACAGGACGCGCGCGCGCGCCGACTGGGCGCTGCGGTCATAGGTGAGGCTCCATGGCCCCAGCACGCTCGTCGGCGTCGTCACGTCGAAGCGCGCGATCGAGGCGCGGATCTCCTCGAGGCCTGCCCCCCGCGAGTCGAGGTCGACGCCGAGCTGCCCGGCCTGTATCCGCGTGCCCGGGCCGAAGGCGTCGTTCCACGTCGCGCGGCCCGACACCAGGGTGAGCTTGCGCGGGTCCGACGGCGTGCCGGCGATCTGGCGGCGATTGCGTGTCGCGAAGTCCTGGAGCTTGGCCGTGACGTCGAAGAGCGAGCCGTTCACGGTGCCGTCGAGGTCGCGGACGCGGATCTCACGGCCCGACAGGCCGACGATCTCGATGCCGTCGCAGCGCAGCGCGGCGACCTCGGGGATGCTCGGGATGCGCGCGCGCACGTCGCGGAGGACGATCCCGCTCCAGCCGATCGTCGCGCTGCCGATCTCGAGCTCGACGCCCGCGTCGCGAGCCTGGGTGACGATCCGATTTTTCGCGATGCCCGGCGCGAGCACCACGGTCCCCGCGACGAGGCCCGTGACGACGGCCGCGCCGACGGCGAGCGCCTTCGGGCCGAGCCGGCTCCGCGTCGGCAGGCTGGCGTCGCCGACCACCGCGGCCTGGAACGCCTTCGCGCGCACGGGGGCGTCGTCCGCGGCCTCGTCGTCTTCCGCCCGCGCCTTGCCCCGCGCGTTCGGTGCCGCGGGCAGCTCGGGGACGGCCGCCGGCCCGCGTGCGACCAGCGCGCGGACGTCCATGAACCCCGGTGTCTTCGTGAGCTCGGCATCGTCCACGGGCGATGTCGCCGCAGCCGCGGACGCGATGCGCGGCGCCGGCGCCGGCGCCGCGAGCTCGGGGGCTGCAGGCAGCGCGCCCGCCTCGCTCCGCGTCGCCGCCAGCTCGGCGCGACGCGCACGCGCTCGTTCCGAGAGGTTCGCCTTCACCCACGTCGCGACGTCGGTGGGATGCCTCCCGTCGGCGATCGCCGATTCGAGCGCACGTGCCATCTCCTGCGCGGAGGCGTATCGGTCTCCGGGATCGGGCGACAGCGCGCGCTCGACGATGGCCGCGACGAGCGGCGGGACCGTGTCCGGAAGCGGCGCAGCGGCGGCATTGGACATCAACCGCGCGAGCGTGGCCGCGTCGTTGCCCCCGTCGAACGGTGCGCGGCCGCTCAGCATCTTGTAGAGCGTGGCGCCCGCTCCGAAGACGTCGGTGTAGGGCCCGATCGGTAGACGGAGCGCCTGCTCGGGCGCCATGTAGTGGAGCTTGCCCTTGAGCTTCCCGACGGCGGTGTCCGCCGTGGCGCGATCGGTCGCGTGCGCGATGCCGAAGTCGATCAGCTTCACCTCTCCACGCACCCCGACAAGGATGTTCTGCGGGGAGACGTCGCGATGGACGACGCCGCGGAGGCGGCCGTCTCGATCGGCGAGCCGGTGCGCGGCGTGGAGCCCCGCGCAGGCGTCCGCGACGATCCGGAGCGCGATCCCCGTCGGGACCCTCGTGGTCGACTCGCCCTCGCGCTTGGCGGCGGACGCCATCAGCGCGCCGAGCGACTCGCCGTCGACGTACTCCATCACGAGGTAGAGGAGCGACCCGTCCTCTCCGAGGTCGAAGATCTGGGCCACGTTCGGGTGCTCGATCGCCGCTGCGATCCGCGCCTCGTCGAGGAACATGCTGCGGAACGCCGGGTCGTCCGCGAACCGCGGGAGGATCGATTTCAGCGCGAACAGCTTCTCGAAGCCGTGTTTGCCGCGCTGGCGGGCGACCCAGACCTGAGCCATTCCCCCCTCGCCGAGAGGGCACACGAGCTCGTAGCGATCGATGTGTGCTCCCGGCGCGAGCATTGCGCTCAGTATAGGCGTGATAGCGTGAACTTGGATGCGGCCCGTGGTGGTGGAGACGACGATCGCCCTCTCTTCCGCGCCGGCGGACGTGTGGCCGCTGGTCACCGACACGGATCGCACCAACCGGCTCGTGTTCGGGACGCCCGCGGTCTACAGGCCGATCGAGAAGGACGTGAAGTCGAGCGCGCGGTTCGTCGTCGAGACGCGGGCCGGCGGCTTCTCGATGGCGTACGAGGAGGCGCCGTTCGAGTGGACGGTGAACAAGCGCTTCAGCGTCCACCGGAAGATGCGGTCCGGCCCGCTCCGCGCGTACACGTACGGCATCGCGCTCGAGCCGACGAGCGACGGCGGCACCCGCGCCACCGTGCGTCTCGAGCTGCACCCGCGGCACTGGCTGCTACGGCCGATCGCGCAGATCGAGGGCGGTCGCATCGTCGCGCGGATGACGAAGCTCGCGGCCTCGATCGACGCCCACGTTCGCGACGGCGCGCCGAGCCCGTACGAGAAGCCGGCGTCGCCGGCGAACGAAGAACGGCTCGCGTACGCCGAGCGCGAGCTCACGAAGCGCGCCCTCGACGCGACCGTCGTCGCCACGGTCGTGCGTCTGATCCGCAGCTCACCCGACGCGGATCTCGTTCGCGTGCGCCCGTTCGAGATCGCGCACCAGAACGACATCGAGCGGCGCGAGGTCCTGCGCGTGTTCCTCCACGCGGTCACGGTCGGCCTCGTCGAGCTGCGCTGGGCGCTCGTGTGTCCGAGCTGCCGTACGGCGAACGACCAGGTCTCCTCGCTCGCCGCGCTGCCCGAGTCCGGCCACTGTCAGCTCTGCGACATCACGTACGGTCTCGATCTCGATCGCGCCGTCGAGGCGACCTTCACGCCCCATCCGAACGTGCGCATCGTCACCGACCGGATGTTCTGCATCGGCGGGCCGTGGCGGACGCCGCACGTCCTCGTCCAGGCGAACGCCGAGCCGGGCGTGGTCCGCGATCTCGACGTGCCGGCCGACGCCGGGAGATACCGCCTGTTCGCGCGGGGAGGCGCGACGTCGTCGCTCGTCGTCCAGGCCGGCGCGCCGGAGGAGGTCTCCGTCACGCTCGCCGGCGGCAAGCTCGCGCCCGCGGACGTCGCCGTGGCCCCGAACGGCGTCGTACGCCTGGAGAACGCGGGCGACGATCCGCTCCACGTGAAGATCGAGCGCCTCGGCTACGCGAGCCTCGCGGCGACCGCCCACGACGTGACGACGATGAGCGAGTTCCGCCGCCTGTTCTCGAAGGACCTCCTCAAGCCGAGCACTCCGCTGAAGGTCGCGAGCACGGCCATCCTCTTCAGCGATCTCACCGGCTCGACGGCGCTCTACACGAAGGCGGGCGACGCGGCCGCGTTCCGCCTCGTCGACGATCACTTCGACGTCCTGCGGAAGGCCATCGACGTCGGCGGCGGAACGGTCGTCAAGACGATGGGCGATGCGGTCATGGCCGCGTTCAAGGACCCGTTCGCGTGCGTGCGGGCGGCCGTCCGCTGCCTGCGCGACTTCGAGGAGTTCCGCCGTCAGCATCCGCACGGCGCCGATACCGGCCTCAAGCTCGGGATGTTCACCGGCGCGTGCTACGTCGTGACGGCGAACGACACGATCGACTACTTCGGCCAGACGGTGAACTGCGCGTCGCGCGTGCAGCACCTCGCCGAGAGCGGCGAGATCGTCCTCGAGGAGAGCCTGTTCGAGCGCCTTCCGCAGGGCGATCGCGAGGCGCTCGAGCGCGTCGAGGTCCTCGAGGCGCGCGTGAAGGGGGTCGACGCCCCGCTTCGTCTGGTGCGCGCGCGGCTCGCGGCGCACAATGTGAGCGAGGGCGTGCGAGATTTGACGGGGTGAGCGCTTGCTAGCGGGGTCGCGCACGCGCCCGCGCGAAATCCCGGCGGCGTCGATGGCCGACAATTTGCAAGGTCGCGCGCCCGATGGAGCTGAAGCGCAAGCATTACGCCGCCTTTAGGATCCTGGTCGGCGCCGGGCTCGTCACGGCCTGCACCGTCGAGGAGGGCGCGAGTCAGCCGGCGGCGCAGGCGCCAGCGACCGGGACGATCGTCGCGGACATCCGCGCGGACTCGAACCGCGACGGCGACGTCCGCTTCGACGAGTCCGACGGCGAGAAGACGCGCTGGGACGGCACCGCCGGCGCCGTCTTCCTCGCGAACATCGACGACGATCAGGAGCGTTGCAAGAAGAAGGGCGACGACCTGTCGATCGCCGCCTGCAACGACGCGGCGGACGACGTCGTGAACGGCCCCGACGACGCGCTCGACCTCGCGCGGATCAAGACGCGTCCCTGGCCGGAGGCTCCCGAGGGAACGACCGCACGCATCGAGATCGCCACCGAGGCGGCTCAGGAGCTCGTGCGGCTCTTCAAGAAGACCGGTCCCGGCCCGGAGGACTTCGAGGTCCTCGCGCTCGAGGACGGGCTCTCGCGCGAGGAGGTGCAGGCGGGGCTCGAGCTCGGCATCGAGGCGAAAGACATCGTCCGCGACGCGAGCAGCTGGGACGGCTACGTCGACGTCCGCTTCGTCGTCACCACGCCGGAAGGCGAGGCGAGCGACACCGTTCGCCTCCGCGTCTCGCCGGTCATGACCTTCCATCACCTGCTGAAGGCGGAGAAGGTCTGGATCTCGGACACCGGCTCGCCGGGCAACGCGGACACGAGGAAGGACCTCTCGAAGATCTGCGACCCGACGCTGATCGACGACGTCGACCCGTGGACCCAGGACTTCTTCGAGACCGGGTACGCGTCGATGCCCGGGCCGGGCGGCGCGCAGCACGTGATGCACGTCAGCTACCGCTCGGCGAACGTCGAGGCGCCCCAGGAGAAGAAGAACCCCCTCCGTCCGGCAGGGCAGGTGGTGTTCACCACGATGCGCGGCAAGGACTCGGCCGGCGTGCAGCAGTTCGACGTGCGCCACGAGCCGCGGATGGACTCGCTCAACTCCTTCGGCAACTTCGAGACGGTTCCGCCCTACGGCGAGTTCCCGCTCGGGCGCGTCCTCCGCGGCCGCACGAAGACGTTCTACCCGGATCGCGCGTTCACCAAGATGATCGACGCGCAGTCGATCCAGCTGCCGGCCATCGACATCGACACCTCGTGGCTCGTCGTCGGCCACGTCGACGAGACGCTCTCGTTCGTCCAGGCGAAGAGCCCGCGCGGATGGGTGCTCCTCGCGAACGACGCGCGGCTCGCGAAGAAGATGCTCGAGGAGCAGGTCGCGAAGGGCAACGGCTCGGTGCCGATGTTCGTCGGGAAGAACTGGATCGACTGGGACACGGAGAAGGAGATCCCGGCGCAGATCACCATCGCCGACGTCCTCGCCGACACCGAGGTGATGAAGGCGAGCGCGGATGCTGCGGTCGAGGTCGACGGGCAGGTCGCGGCGATCGTGGCCGAGACCGGCCTCACCGACGCCGAGATCGTCCACGTGCCGTTCCTCCACATGACGTACGGCGGGCTGTCGATCGCGTACCAGCCCGGGATGGTGAACGGCCTCTACCTCGGCGACGGGCGCTTCCTCGCGCCCGATCCCCATGGGCCGGTGATCGAGGGCAAGGACATCTTCCAGGAGGCGATGAAGAACGCGCTCGCGCCGTACGGCGTCACCGTGACCTTCATCGAGGACTGGGAGTACCACGTGAGCATGGGCGAGGTTCACTGCGGGACGAACGCGACGCGCGCCATTCCCGACAAGAAGTGGTGGGAGACGGGACGATGAAGACGAAGCACATCCTGTTCGCCTGCGCGCTCGCCGTGGGGCTCGCGGCCGCGACGTCCGCCTCGGCCGATCCGCGCACCGAGGTGCGTCAGGCGGTCCTGCACAAGAGCGCGCTCGACGCGAAGGCGCGCGGTCACCGTGCGCCGGTCGCGCTGTACCTGCGCGGCATGGGCAAGCAGGCGCTCGATCCGATGCTCGAGATCGTCGCGGGCGGGCCCGCTGCCGCCGGCCTCCCGGCCGAGGCCGTGACCGGCGCGCGCCGCGATCTCGTCGAGGCCATCGGGATGCTCCGCGATCCCAAGGCGATCCCCGTCGTCGCGGCGGTGCTCGACAAGGAGAGCGACGAGGCGCTCGTGCGGACCGCGGCCGAGGCGCTCGCTCGCATCGGAACGGACGACGCCGCCCTTCGGCTCCGCGGCGCGCTCGCCCGATCGAGCGGCGTCCGCGCGAACGCGATCCTCGCAGGCATGGGCGAGTGCCGTCGCGAGAGCATCGCGAAGCTGCTCGCCGAACGCCTCTCCGCGCACCCCGACGAGGCGACCGCGCGGATCCTCGTCCGCTCGCTCGGCAGCGCAGGCAATGCGTGGGCGTGGAAGACGATGCCGTCGCGCAGCGAGGAGGCCGCCGTCCGAGCGGTCGCCGCGCGCGCGCTGGTCGACGCGTTCGTGCGCTACGACGGAGAGGTCCGGGCCGCCGCCTCGAACGCGCTCATGGTCGTCGACGACGCCTCGACCCCGGCGCTGATCGGGGCCGCCCGGGCGAACGCCGGTGCCGACGCGGCGCGGGCGCTCGATGCACTCTCGGCACGCTTCGCCGCGAACCCCGCACGCTGAGCTGCCGATCAGCGTGCGCGGACGCCCAGCATCCACCGTCCGACGAGCGCGCCCGCGCCGCTCAGCAGCGCGAGCGGGAGCACGTGCCCGACCGCCGCGTGGGGCGCGTTCGTCAGCGGGCACCACAGATCGACGAGCACTCCCGCCCACGCTCCGCTCGCAGCGCCCGCGGCGGCGCCGAGCGCGCTCGGGCTGCGCGGCTCGATCCCGCGACGGAGGAAGAGGACGGATGCGAGGGGAAGCACGCCCATCGCGATCGTGAGCGCGAAGCAGCGGTAGCCCACGCGCTCGAAGGGCTCGACGTATCGCCCCGCGAACACGAGCATCCAGGCGAAGCACGCGAGCGGTGTCATCGCGGCCGCGCCGGCGAGGGCCAGCGGGCGGCGTGCGAGCGTCGAGCCACCGCGCGCGAGCGTCCACCACGTGAGCGCCGTCGCGACCCCCGCCCATCCGCCCGCGAGGATCCACGTCAGGCTCGCGGGTCGACCCTCCGAGTGCGCGACGCCCCCCGACGACTCGAAGATCGCGAGCCCCACCGCCCCCGAGAGGATCGTCGCAAGCAGCGCCAGACGCCGGCCCTCGCGCCGCGTACGCGAGGGCGCCCCTGCGGCGGCGGTGAGGACGCGCTCTCGCAGATGCGCCGGCGGGGTCATCATGATTCACCTCCGGTGATCGCCAGAGCGTGCCGGAGCGCCTCGTAGGCGCGATGCGCGCGCAGCTTGATCGCCGTCGCCGTCGTCCCGAGCACCTCGGCGGCCTGCGCGACGGACAGACCTTCCTGCCGGACGAGCACGTACGCTTCACGATGCGAGGCCGGCATTCGCTCGAGCTCCTCTTCCGCGCGCGCCGCGAGCTCCCGCGTCAGCGCGAGGCCGTCGGGCACCGAGAACCGTTCGACCCGCGCCTCGAGCGCCGCTGCATTCTGCTCGGCCGTGTCGAACAGCACTTCGTTCTTCGTACGTCGACGGCCATCGACGAGCAAGCGACGCCCGATGCAGAACGCCCACGGGATCACGTCCGACCCGCGCGCAAATGCGAGCCGTGCGGCGTGCATCTGGAGGAACGTCTGCTGGAGGAGATCCTCGGCGCGCGCCGCGTCGCCGGTCTGCCGGACGAAGAAGCCATAGAGGCGCGGCGCGAGCCGGTCGTAGACCTCGCCGAAGGCGGCGTCGTCGCCGTCGGCATAGCGGTCCATCGCCGCCGTCAGAGCGCTCCGCCCTCCGTCCGCCGTCCCCACCCTCGTTCTCGAATAGCACTACGGCGAAGACGTGTGTCGGTTTCAGCCGACGGACGCGCTGCAGGCAGACGCGGACGGAGCCCCATGCATGGATACGCAGGAGGGCGGGGGCGGTTTCGACGAAATCAGGGCGTCACCTCGAGAGACGCGGCCATGAGATGGAACCCCTCCTCGTTGCCGGCGAAGAACGTCACGACCACATGGCGTCCGTCCGTCGTCCTCGCCTCCGGGCCGCCGATGACCTCGACGTCCTCGGGGGAGATCGGGATCGTTCCGCCGCCTCCGGAGTAGCGTGCGACGAGTCGTCCGCTCGCGGCATCGTTCCAGATCGAGAGCGAGGCGCCGTCCGCGAGCGCCACCGTGGTCGCTTCGCGCTCGTGACACGGCGCGCGCCTCCGGCGGGCGTGCGGCCCGTACGCGAACGGGGTCATCGTGCGGGTCTCGAGCGACGTCGGATCGACCATGACGTTCACGCCGTCGCGGCCCTGTCGTGCGACGGTGATGCCGACGTCCCCGCCGGTGAAGCCCACCATGACCGGCTCCATCATGTTCACCTTCCGCTGGACGATGCGGACGTCCCCGACCTTCACCGGATGGTCGTTTGCGGTGCGGTGGGGCCCGCGACCGACGCCGGGCGGACCGGCGGTGGATGCGCGTGGACCGGCGCATCCGCCGCTCGCCAGCAAGAGAACGCACGACAGCATGCCCGCCTGGATTGCGGAGCAGGAGCTCATGGCGAATCACCCCCGCGATCGAGTACGCAGGTCCGAGGTGACGGTTTCCGGGAGATCGATCCGGTCCCCGTCCTTCCTTGCCGGACCGTAGTCAGCGCGGCGCCGGGGAAGCTTGCGCGGTCGCGTCGCAGGCGATGTAATCGCGAAATGCGTCGCATCTGGCTCGGGGTGGTTCCGCTGGCATGTCTCGCCGTCGTTGCCGCGTGCGTCGGAGAGGATCCGACGGCGGGCCCGCCGGACACTGCCGACGGGGGCGGTGGCGTCGATGGGACCGTTGGCCCGGACGGCACGAGCCCGACCGGCGACTCGTCGGTCTCCGACGCAGGCGGAGACGCCGCCGTCGATGCCGGACCGCTCTGCGGCTACCCGGGTGAGGATTGCTGCGCCGCACCCGCGCTCCCGTGCAGGGCCGGGACGGTCTGCGGGACCGCCAACAAGAAGTGCCTGGTCAGCGAGGTCGCCGTCGTCGGCGAGTATGGAGAGATCTCCGCCGGCCCCACCTTCACCCGGCACATCAACAGCGCGTTCTTCGACGGCAAGGACTGGACGCCGGGGCCCGACGTCATGGTCGAGGGCGGCTTCAGCGGCTTCAACACGACCGACCTGATCTCCGGCGCGCCGGGGAACTTCCACGTGACGCTCTTCAAGAGCTCCGAAGGGAAGATGTTCAACTTCTACGCGGGCGCCTGGCGGAAGTGCGAGCCCGGGCAGGCGTGCCCCGGTCCGACGCTCCCGCCGCCCGCGTTCTGGAGCGTGGCGAAGATCGGCAGCGACGCGTGGATCGGGGCGACGAACGCCATCTACCGATGCGTCGCCGGCGCCGGGTGCGCGAAGGAGATCACCGGCCTCGAGTCGACCTCGTGGGGTACGGGCAAGCTCGTCGGCACGGGCCCGCAAGACATCTGGTTCTCGGCGCTGACGCGCGCGTTCCACTTCGACGGGACGAAGTGGACGATCCACGAGAACATCAAGGCGCGCACGATCTTCCAGCTCCGCAAGGACGACGTCTGGATCGGAGACGCGACGCTCCAGCACTGGGACGGCACGAAGTGGTCCGACGAGCTCGTGATCGACGGCGCGCCGGCGCCCGGGATCATCACGAGCATCTCTGGCTCTTCGAGCAAGGACGTTTGGGCCGTGGGCTACAACGGCGCGGACGGATCGCATCCGGCGTTCGCCGCCCACTGGGACGGCGTCGCATGGACCATGAAGCCGCTGCCGGTCGGCGCGAAGGAGGCCCCGAACGTCTACGCGCCGTCGCCGATCGAGGCGTTCGTCGCGTGCGCGAGCGGCGTGTACAAGTGGGACGGTGCCCAGTGGCAGACCATGACGATGCCCACGGTGGACGCGGGCAGCGGCGGGCAGCCGACGTGGAGCTACGTCGCAGGCCCGGCGAAGCCGCGCCCGTGATCGGCTAGCCCGCCCACGTGGAGCCGACGCGGCGGCGCAGCGCCGTCGCCTCGGGCGTGAGCGCGAAGCGCAGCACGTCGCCGGCGAAGGGGTGATCGAGCACGGCGGCGACGCTGCCGCGCCCCGGCTGCTCGGTGGCCTTGAGGAACGCCGCATCGAGCCCGCGGAGCTCGTCGATCGTCGCGAGGACGTCGCCCGTGAGCAGGTAGGCGATGCGGAGCTCGGCGCGCGCGAGCGCTCCGATGAGCGCGTCGATCGGGATGATGCGTCCCTGCGGCGAGCTCATGAGCGGGATCAGCTTCTCGAGCGCCTGGCGATGCTTGCGCGAGAGCTCCTTGGTGACGTTCGGCTCGTACTGCAGGACGAGCTTCAACGAGAGGACGTCGACGTCGTCCTTGCCGAACGAAGGCAGGACCACGCGCGCCGCGGCGATGAGCATCGCCTCGATGTGCGGCGGGGGGAGCTCCTCGAGCCACGGCACGTTGAGCGCGACGCGGGCGAGCGCGCGGCCGATGGACGCGAGCTGCGTCGGCTCGGGCAGCTCGGTGAGCGCCTTGGGCACGACCACCCAGAGCGAGTCCTGTGCGAGCACGCGCGTGCGCGAGACGTTGGGCGTGATGACCAGCTCGACGTCCGAGAGGTTGAGGGCGCGCGCAAGGCGATCGAGGAGCGCGCGCGTCGGATGGCCGCTGCGCTTGCCGACCCGATCGCGCGACGTGACGCCGATCTCCGAGAGATCCGCGCGAAGCAGCTTGCTCTCGAGCCCGGAGATCGCGGCGGCGATGTCGAGGTACACGTGGCGGCCCTCGGGCGGGACGACGTGGCTCACGAGCGTGCCCCGGTCGAGCGCCGCGTGGTGCTCGAGGAACTGCCCGAGGCGTCGCGCACGGAGCCAGGCATGGCGGCCCTCGTCGAGCTCGCCGGCGATCGCGCGGAGCTCGCTCACGACGATCGCCTCCTCCTGGCGGCGCTCGGCGTTGAGCGCCCGCTCGAGCAGCTCGAGGGCGGCTGCGGGATCGGAGATCGACGCGAGCGGCTGCGCGTTCGGGGTGATCATGCTCATGACCGTCTTCGCCGCGTCGTCGTGTGCGCCGAGACGGGAGAACGCGGTCGCGAGCTCGAACCGCGACTCGTGGAGGCTCGGATCGAGCTGGATCGCGCGCTGGAGGTGGCTCACTCCGTCGCGGAGGCGGTTCAACTGCTCTACCTCGACGTGTCCGAGCGACGCGAACCATCGCGCGTCCTGGTTGCCGAGCTGCTGCCCGCGCGCGATGACGCCGCCGAGCGCGCGTGCATAGGAGACGGCGTCGAGCCCGCCCGGGCCCGGGTTCTGCGGCGAGCGGAAGAACCGGGAGAGGCGCGCGAACGCGCGTGCGTGGTTCGGCTCGACGGCGACGGCCTCGACGAGGGCCTTCTCCGCCTGGCCCATGTCCTTGAGGCCCATGCGGATGTCCGCGAGCTCGAGGAGGATGTCGCACTTGACCGTGCGGTCCTTCTCGACGTTCGCGAGCTGCTCGAGGAGCTTGGCGATCTCGAGCTTCGCCGAGACCTTGTCGTGCGGGCGACCCTCCTCGTCGGACTCGTTCTGCTTCGCCGCGAGCCGATGGATGAGGGCGCGGATGGCGCGCGGGTTCTCGTCGTCGATCGCGAGCGCCTTGCGCAGGGCGCGCTCGGCGTCGCCGGGGCGGGCGAGGATCTTCTCGTACACGCTCGCGAGCGCGAAGAGGGCCGTGATGCGCGGAGTGCTCTCCTTGCCCCGCGCGACGACGTCCTCGAGCGCCTCGACGGCCTCGGGCCACGCGCGCTGCGCGATGAAGAGCTCGGAGAGGGTGAGGAGGGAGGGGACGTGATCGGGCGCGGCCTCGCGCACCTTGCGCATCGCCTCGATCGCCACGCCGATGTCGCCGAGGTCGTCGCGCGCGACGCGTGCGATCTCCGAGCCGAGCAGCACGATCGCGTCGCGCGAGGGCGTCCGCGAGAGCGCCGTGCGGAAGACGTCGATGAGCCGCTCGCCGCGATGCTGCTGGGTGCGGACCTGCGAGAGCCGGGTCGCCGCGACGGTGGAGCCGGGATCCGAGTCGAGCGCCTTCTCGAGCAGCTGCGCGGCACGCTCCGTCCGCTCTCCCATCGGTCCCAGCGTCTCGTCGGGCGCGTCGCTGAGGAGCAGGTTCGCGGCGTCGACGAGGTACTTCGCACGCACCCGCGGGTGCACCGAGAGCTCGGCGAGCGAGATCGCCGCCTGCGCCGCGCTGCTCGCGTCGCCGAGCTTGTTCGCGAGCCGCGCCAAGGTGGTGGCCGCCGTGACGCTGAGCGGATCGAGCGTGAGCACGTCGCGGAGACGCTCGAGCGCCTCGCGCAGGTGGGAATGCGCCGTCTCGCGATCGAGGGTGACGTCGTTGCCGTGCGTCTCGAGGAGGAGCCCGAGCCGGAGGTCGACGGCGATGCGCGTGCCCTCGTCCTGCGCGAGGGCGGAGAGCGAGCGCAGCGCGGCGATCGCCGCCCGACGCGCGGACGCGTCGCCGCGACGCGCCGGACCGAGCGCGAGGCGGACCGCGGCCTCGAGGGCCGACGGGTCGGTCGGATCGAGCTCGAGGATGCGCGTGTACGTCGCCACCGATTCGCCCGTCGGCAGGCGCCATGTCTCGAGCGACGCGAGCTCCCAGAACGCGCCGAGGCGCGCGCGCACGTCGCTGAGGCCGTCGCCCTGCATCTTCATCACGCGGCCGAGCTGGCCGGCGGTGCCGCCGCGACGCGCCACGTGCTCGAGCATGCGGAGCGCGCCCACGTGGCGCGGATCGCCGTCGGCGAGCGTGTCGAGGATCTCGCTCGCTCGTGTCAGATCCTGGTTGGCGTGCACCATGAGCGATGCGAGCGCGAACGCCGCGCTCTGCGCCTGCTCGCGCGTCGTCGCCTTCTCCGAGCGCTTCGCGATCTGGGCGAGGAGGTCCTTGAACGCCGCCGTCTCGAAGATGCGCGGACCGGCGCCGCCCGCCGTGGTGATCACGCGGCGCGCCAGCACGCGGACGAGCCGGTCGGCCACCATCTCGTCCTCCGGCATCTCCGCGAGGGCACGCGCGTAGAGCTGCGCCGCGCTCACGTCGTCGTCGAGGCGCAGCTCGTCGATCTCCGCGGCGTAGGTGAGGTGGCGCGCGCGCTCCTGCGGCGTGATCGCGTCGTGCGCGAGCTGCTCGATGGCGATGCGTAGGGCACGTGCGTCGCCCGCGGCATCGAGCACGCGCGCGATCTCCTCCGGAGGAACCGGGTGGATCGGGTCGACCTTGCGCGCCTCCTGGAGCGACGCGACCGCGGCCTTCGGATCGCGCAGCCGCGCGTCCTGGATCTGCGCGAGCGCGAGCCACAGGGCGACCTTCTCGCGCGGGCTAGAGGCCAGATCGATGCGCGCACGGATCGACTGCGCCGCGAGCTCCCAGCGGCCCGCTTCCTCGTGCAGCCTGGTCTCGAGCGCACGCGCCCCGATGTGCTGCGGGTCCTGCTGGAGGACGTCCGCGACGAGGGCGCTCGCCCGCACGGGATCGACCCGGGCGAGCGTCTGCGCCGAGCGCACCCGCAGCGCGAGCACGTCGCCGCCGTCCTCGGCGAGCTTCGCCTCCTCGAAGAGCGCGCGCGAGAGCGCACGATCGTCGCCGATGCGTCCTGCCGTGCGGCCGAGCCCGAGGATCGCGCCGCGGCGGCCCGGCTCCACGCGGAGGATCTCCTCGTAGGTCCGCGCCGCGCGCATCGGATCACCGACGAGCTCCTCCCAGAGGACCGCGACCTTCTCGAGGTACGCCACGCGCCGCCCGTCGTCGCGTGCGGTCTGCGCCGCCTGCGCGTAGAGCTCGATGAGCGCACGCACCTCGCGATCGAACGTCTCGGTGGGCGCGGGCGACATCAGCCGCGAGAGCTGATCGAGCACCTCGCTGTCGCCGGGCGCGGCGACCCACGCGGCGCGGAGGTGCCTCAGCGCCTCGTCGTGGCGACCCTGGCTCTCGGCGAGCTGGGCCGCCTTCGCGAGCGCCTTCGCCCGCTTCGTCCCGTCCTCGGTGCGCGTCGCCTCGCCGTGCCAGAGCGCGATGCGCTCGTCGTCCTTCCCTGCGATGGTGAGGAGGCGGTCGAGCTCGTCGACGAGCGTGGCGTCCTCGACGTCGATCGAGAGCGCCCGCTCGACGTCACCGATCGCGTTCTCCAGGTTGCCGAGCCGCTCCTCGATGCTCGCGAGCCGCCGCAGCTCGTAGACCTGCGCGGCGGCGTCCTCGAAGAAGCGCAACCTCGCGCGCCTGGCGCGCGCGGCCTCCGGCCACTGCGCCGACTTCTCGTAGAGGCGGACGAGCTCGTCGAGCACGCGGCGATCGACCGACGGCGTCGTCGGCGCGCGTGCCGCGGCGTGCTCGAGGAGGGCGATCGCGCGGCCCTCGTCCCCGAGCAACGTGTGCATCATGCACGCAGCGTCGAGCTCGAGGCGCGCGCACCGCGAGCTCGAGGGCTCCATCCGCGCCTCGTCGGCGAGGAGGTTCGCGAGACGCGCCGAGTCATGGTGGGCCGCGCAGTGGAGCGTGAACGCGTCGCGCACGGGGCCGACGCCCGGGTCGAGGCGCAGCGCGCGCTCGAACGCTCCTCGCGCGGCGTCGACGCGGCCCATGCGCGTCTCGAGGATCCGCGCCCGCTCGACGTGCAGCCAGCCGGCGAGGTTCGGCTGCGCGGAGTACGCGTCGGCCATGCGCCCGAGGTGCGCGACGAGGTCCTCCCACGCGTCCTCGCTCGCGCCTTCCGCGAACGCGCGGCGGACGAGGTCGACCTCGAGGCCCTTCAGCGCGGCCGAGTGGTGCGGCGCGCGGCCGAGGGCGAGCTCCCACGCCTCGCGTGCGTCATCGAAGCGATCGCCCGCCTCGAAGAGACGCGCGCGCTCGGCGAGGAGCTCGACGGCAGCGGCTTCGCTCGACGCCACCGCGAGCTCGCGCTCGAGGTGGCGCAGCATCGGTACGAGCTGGGTGCGCGAGTGCAGGCGGCGCCGGAGGATCGCGTGCGCCGGGGCGAGATCCGGGTCGACCTTGAGCGCCGCCTCGGCGCTCGCGATCACCTTCGTGTCGTCGCCGGCCGTCTCGTGGACGATGGCGAGCTCGACGTGCGCGCGCGCGATGCCGACGTTGTCCTCCGCGGCCTCGAGCCGTTCGACGCGCGCCGTGAGGAGCTCGACGAGGGTGCTCCCCTCCGTCGTCGGCCCGGGCGCGTGGCTCGCACCGACGCCGGGCGGCGCGCTCGGCACCGGCACGGGCGGCTTCGATTGGCCGCCCGTCTCCGAGCGCGGCAGCGGGGGAGGGCGCCGCGACGGCGCAGGCGCGGGCACCGACTTCGCCCCGCCCAGAGCCGAGCCGGGTCGGTTCGACGGCAGCGGCGGCGGGCGCAGCGATCCTGCTGCGTCGTCGCCGCGCCCCGGGGGAGGCGGCACCGTCGCGCGCGTCGTCCCCGACGTCGGAGGACCGCCCGCTGCCGGCAGCGGAGGCGGCATCGACCGGGGCATCGTCTCGCGGACGTCGCCCTCCGCTCCGCCGAAGTCGTACGGCGTCGGGATCGCGAGCGCCGGCTTCGCGGTCGGCGGCGCCGCCTCGCGCCTCGCGCGCTCCGTCTCCCGATCCTTCGCGGCCTCCTTGAGCGAGTCGCGCTGCTCGTCGAGCGACCAGCCCTCGCCGGTCATCGCGAGCAGGTTCTCGACCGATGCGCGATCCGCCTCGTCGAGGTCGATCTCGATCGCGACGTCTTCCTCGACGCTCGGCGGCACCTCCTCGAGATCGTCGATGTCCTCGACGTCCTCGAGATCCACGGACTCGGCGGGGTCGCGGTGCGGGCTCGTGCGCGCGGTCTTCACTTCGTCCCGCGCGAACGGCGGCTTGGGCGTGTGCCCTTCGCCTTCCATGCCCCGATGGTCGCACGGATCGCGGCTCAATAGCGGGAATTTCCGCAGGAATCCTCAACCGCCGAGAATGGCCGCGGTCGAGCGCGCTACTGGCAGGAGGCGGTCGGCCCGGTGCCGATGCACGCGGTCGTGCAGATGATGTTCCCCACGATCGCGTTGTTGTCGCAACGGATGCGCGCGCGTGCGTTCATCGGGTGCCAGCCGGCGAAGTCGTCGCCGCAGTAGAGGCCCGTCGCCTTGCCCTGGCACTGGTCGCACTCGTCGGGGAAGCCCGAGGGCATGCGCACGCAGCCGCTGCCGGTGGCGCAGTACTTCACGGACGCCGTCTTGCCGTTGAGACACGTGACGAGATCGTCGCTGCTCCCGCCGTCGACGACGATCTGGTTGCCGTTGCAGTACTTGCCGTCGGGCTTGCCCGCGCACGCCTTGCCGTAGTCGACGGACGAATCGGCCGCGTCCGGCGGCGCGCTCGCGTCGTCCTCCGGGGGCTTCCCCGTGTCGGCGACGGCGACGTCCGGCGGACGCGACGTCGGGCTCCCGATGCCGGCGTCGTCGATCGGGACGTCGTCGAACGAGACGAGCAACGTGCATCCTGCAAGCAACGCCGCACCCACCGCGCCGCCGAGGGCGCCCGCGGTCGCTCTCCTCACGGGAATGCTCCCGCGAAGGCCTCACCGGAAGAGGCGGCGCCGATCCCCTTGCGCAACGGCAGAGAGGCGAGCGAGAGCGGCGACGGCGCGGCTCCGGCCCTCGCGCGCGAGAGCCCGGCGAAGAGCGCCTTGACCGGCGTCGACCGATGCGAGGAGACCGCGACCCCGCGTGCGCGCAGGGGGCCGTCGAGCGTCGTGGTCCCGACCGATACCCAGGAGGCGCCGTCGGCGGAGACCTCGGCGCGCACCGTCGTGCTCGCGGCATCGGGGGCGACGACGAGACGGAGCAGCGCCGGCACCTCCGCCCCGAATCCGGCGATCGGTGGCGCGTCGAGCGTGGTCGTCTCGCCGCCGCGGATCCCGCGCACCTGCATGCGTGCAGGGTGGCGATCGAACGTCCTGCAGACCGCGGCGTAGGCGGCGTCCGGCGCGTCGCTCGCGCGGGCGACGAGGCATGCCTTCGCCAACGGCTCGACGTGCGAGCTCGGCACGCTGACGAGCGTCGTCCAGGTCTCGGGCTCCTCCGTGTCGTCGGCGAGGGCGAAGTACCCGCTGTCCTCTTTGCTCCAGAGATCGCCGGTGCTCGCGCGGATGCCGAGGACGTCGCCCTCCTCCGCGAAGCCGCTGCACCCTTCGCATTCGAAGGGGAAGCCGCGTCCATCGTGCGTCTTCGCCCAGGCGTCGGCCTCGAAGCTCGCCTTGTCCGTGGCGAGGTGACGCGCGCCGGCGGCGCGTGCCCCGCCCATCTCGGCCTCCGTGTCGAGGCCACCGGTCAGGCCGCCTCGATAGATCCGGCCGATGAGGCCCCGTGCCTTCGTCGCGACGGCCTCACCGCGGGCCTGCCAGGTCATGTTCGCGAAGACCGCGCCGTTCGGATCGGCGTCCTCGGACGCGACCGGGCACGCCGCATCGACGTTCGGCGCGAGGAACGCGAGGCGCTCGAGCGGCGCGTCTCCGCCGTAGCCGCGGACGGGGCTCGAACCGTCGCAGGCGCTGCCGCCGGTCACCGCGACGATGATCCGGCCGCGCAGCTCGGAGAGCGTGGGGAAGGTGCACCGGCCGGCGAGCGCATCGCGGAGCGACGTGGCACCAGGGCACCGCTTCATCGCGTCCTCCGGCGCGAAGATGGCGCGCCGTCCGAGCGACTTGACCAGCACGTCGTCGAGGTCCGCGGGCATGTGCCCCGGAGAGAAGCCGTCCTTCAGATCGACGAACACCGTCGTCACCTCGTGGCGCGGGAGCACGCGATGGAACGCCGCGACCTGTCCGAGGCACGTCGACGCCGTCGCGCACGAGGTCTCGCGGAAGAAGGGGAGGTCCTCGTGATAGACGAACCAGTCGCCCGGGAGCTCGGACGAGCCGGACTTCGACACGTGCACGTCGAGCTCGATGCTGCGGATGCGGTGATAGAGGAGCTGGTCGAGGATCGGCTCGTCGCGCGCGTACGAGTTGTGCGAGGACTTCTGCACCACCTCGGAGTACGGGATGTCGGGGCCCGGCGAGGCCTCGTCGGGCCGCACCGACAGCGCGGCCGGCGAAGGGGACGGGCGCGCTCTGGCCGCCAGCGCATCCCGTTCGTCGATGAACGGGATCTTCCCCTGGATCGCGCCCCGATCGACGCCGCTGCCGCATGTCGCGAGGACGGCGAAGGTCAGGGCGAAACGCGAGCGCATCACGCGGCATCGTAGCAGTCGCGGTGATTTCTGCCCCATGGGCGTGCACGCCCGGGCAATCTTGCGACACCGTCACCTCGAGCGCGACCGACGCGCGCGAGTGAGCATCGGATGTGCATTGCAGGCCTCGGGGGGACGAGGTGCACCGTGCGACAACCGACGAACATCGATCCAGCCAAAGGTAAGCTCGGCGTGCTCCTCGTGGGCATGGGCGCCGTCGCGACCACGACCATCGCGGGCGTGCTGCTCGCGCGTCGAGGCCTCGCGCCGCCGATAGGCTCCCTCACCCAGCTCGGTACCATACGGCTGGGCAAGCGCACCGAAGGCCGGACGCCGCCCATCCGGGACCTCGTGCCGCTCGCGGACCTCGCCGACATCGAGTTCGGCGGCTGGGACATCTTCCCGGACGACGCGCACGAGGCCGCACGCCGTGCGGCCGTGCTCGAGGACCGCCATCTCGATGCCGTCCGCGACGAGCTCGCGGCGATCGCGCCGATGAAGGGCGTCTTCTACCAGCAGTACGTCCCGCGCCTGCGCGGCGTGCACGTCAAGGAGCCGTCATCCAAGCGCGAGGCGGTCGAGCTCGTCCGCGAGGACATCCGTCGCTTCAAGCGCGAGCGCGGCGTCGACCGCGTGGTCGTCGTGTGGTGCGGCTCGACCGAGACCTTCACGACCACGACCGGCGCGCACGCGAGCCTCGAGGCCTTCGAGAGGGGCCTGCTCGAAGACGACCCGTCGATCTCGCCGACCCAGATCTACGCCTGGGCTTGCCTCCTCGAGGGCGTCCCCTTCGCGAATGGAGCCCCGAACCTCGGCGTCGACTTCCCCGCGGCGGACGCGCTCGCGAAGGAGACGCGTACACCGATCGCGGGCAAGGACTTCAAGACCGGCCAGACGCTGATGAAGACGATCATCGCGCCGGGCCTCAAGGCCCGCATGATCGGGCTCCGCGGCTGGTACTCGACCAACATCCTCGGCAACCGCGACGGTGAGGTCCTCGACGAGCCCGCGTCGTTCAAGACCAAGGAGCAGTCGAAGCTCGGCGTGCTCGATGCGATCCTCGAGCCCGAGGAGCACCCCGAGCTCTACGGCGACTTCGTGCACAAGGTCCGCATCGACTACTACCCCCCGCGCGGCGACGCGAAGGAGGGCTGGGACAACATCGACATCGCGGGGTGGCTCGGCTACCCGATGCAGATCAAGGTGAACTTCCTCTGCCGGGACTCGATCCTGGCGGCACCGATCGTCCTCGACCTCGCGCTCTTCCTCGACCTCGCGAAGCGCTCGGGGTTCCGCGGCATCCAGGAGTGGCTGGGCTTCTACTTCAAGTCGCCCATGGCCGCGCCGGGCCTCGCGGCCGACCACGACCTCTTCGTGCAGCTCATCAAGCTGAAGAACACGCTGCGGTGGATGGTCGGCGAGGACCTCATCACCCATCTCGGGCACGAGTACTACGACTGAGGCTTTTTCCGTGGGCGACTTCGTGGACATCGTCTGCTCCGTCACGCTTGCCTCCGCGCTCGCGATCGCGCTCGGGTCGCATGCGGTCGCGAGCGCGGCCGCCGGTCGCCTTCTCGTCGCCAAGCGGGTCGATCGCGAGCAGGGGCTGCCGGTGGTCGGGCGCGCCCCGATGCACGCCGTCTACCGCTCGCTGCTCCCGCTCGGTCGCGCGCTCGTCGCGGCGCGCGTGAGCGCCAACTCCGTCACCGTGTGCTCGCTCGTGCTCGCGGCCGCTGCGGCGGTCGCGTTCGCGTTCGGGCATCTCGGCGTCGGCGCCGCGGTCGCGAGCGTCGCCTCTCTCGCCGACGCGGTCGACGGGATGGTGGCGCGCGAGAGCGGGACCCAGAGCCGCCTCGGTCAGATCCTCGATACGACCACCGATCGCTACGTCGACGCCCTCCTCCTCGGGGGCCTCGCCGTGCACGTCCGTCACGACGCGGCGCTGTTGATCGTGGTGCTCGCCGCGATCGTCGGATCGTTCATGGTGAGCTACGCCTCGTCGATCGAGCGCGAGGTGGGCCATGCCGCCGCGCCCGCGCTCGTCCCGATGCGGCGCGCGCATCGACTCGCCTACGTGCTCACGGGCGCCGCGCTCGGGCCCTTCGTGGAGCTGGCCTTCGGCGAGGAGCGGCCGGGGATCGGCCTCGTGCCGGTGCTGATCGCGATCACGGCGATCGCCGTGGTCGGAAACGTGTCGGCCGTCCGGCGCCTCGCGGCGGTCGCGCGGGCGTCGAATGCGCCGGTGCCGTCGGAGCCCGACTCGGGACCCCGGCAGATCGCGGAGGTCGACACGACGACGCCGCTCTCGGAGGGGGCGCGTCGATGACCCCGCCTCGAGCGCGTGCGTCGCTGCTCGACGCATCGTTGCTCGGCCGTCATCAGGTGGCGGCGGCGCTCGCCACGGCCGTCGACTTTCTCGCCATGATCGCGCTCGTCGAGCTCGCGCACCGGTCACCGCCGGTCGCGACGGTCGGGTCCGCGGTCCTCGGCGGCGTCGTGAACTTCGGCCTGTCGCGCGGCTGGGCCTACCGCGAGCGTCACGCGGGGACGTTCTCCTCGCAGGCGTCGCGTTACGCCATCGTGTCGCTCGGCGGTGCGCTCCTGAATGCCGGCCTCCTCGCGATGATCCTCACCACGGTGGAGGCTCCGTACCCCGCGGCGCGGGTCGTGGCCGCAGTCGCAGTGAGCGTCCTCTACACCTATCCGATGCACACGCGCGTCGTCTTCCGGGTGGGGCCATGAAGCCGACGGGCTCGCTCGGCCTCGCGATCCCGTTCGTCGCCTATGCGGGCTACGCGGCGTCCCGCGCGGAGCTTCGGGTCGAGCACATCCTCGTCCCCGTCGCGGTGGCGGTCCTCGCGCTCATCGGTCCGCGGACGAAGGAGCTCCTCCACGGGCTCTATCCGTTCGCGCTCGTCGGAATGCTGTTCGACGGCATGCGCCCCTACCAGAAGCTCGGCTTGACCGAGTCGCGCGTGCTGCTCTGCGGTCTACGCTCCGTCGAGTCGCGCTTCTTCGGCTGGGAGAGCGGCGGCGAGCGGTTCACCGTCCACGACTACTTCCGCGATCACCACCTCGTCGGGCTCGATCTGTTCTGCGCGATCCCGTACGCGACGTTCATCTTCTGGTGCGTCGCCGGGGCGATCTACCTCTACGTGATCGATCGCCCCGCGATGCGCCGGTTCGCGTGGGGATGGTTCCTGCTCAACGTCGCCGCATTCGCGACCTATCACCTGCTGCCGGCCGCGCCTCCCTGGTACTTCCACGAGCACGGCTGCACCATCGACCTCGCGACCAAGGCGAGCGAGGGGCCCGTGCTCGCGCGCGTCGATGCGCTCCTCGGCATCGGGTACTTCCACGGGATGTACGCGCGCGCGAGTAGCGTGTTCGGTGCGCTGCCCTCGCTCCACTGCGCGTACCCGCTCTTGCTCGTGATCGAGGGGTGGCGGGCGTTCGGGACGCGCATGCGCGCCGCTTCCATCGCCTACTACCTCGCGATGGTGTTCTCTGCCGTGTACCTCGATCACCACTGGGTGCTCGATGCCCTCATGGGGAGCGCGTACGCCGTCGGCGTCGCCGCGCTCCTGCGCTACGTGGAGTCCGCGCGCCGGAGCCGCGCGCTGCGGCCGGAGGTGGTGCAGTGAAGCGGCTCGCCTGGGTCGTCGCGACGTGGTTCGGCTGCGGGCTGTCGCCGATCGCGCCGGGGACCGTCGGGACGATCGGCGCGCTCCCTCTGTGGCTGGCGGTCCGCGACCAGGGCCCGGCGGCGATCCTCGCGCTCGCGCTGGCGATCACCGCCGTCGGGATCTGGGCCGCGGGCGTCGTCGCCGACGGATCGGCGTCGCACGACCCGCAGCTCGTCGTCATCGACGAGGTCGCGGGCGTGCTCGTCGCGCTCGCCGCCGCGCCGGCCGGGTCGCTCGCGGGCGCCGCGCTCGCCGTGGTGCTCTTCCGCGTCTTCGACGTGACGAAGCCCTTCCCGGCGCGCCCCGCCGAGAAGCTCCCTCGCGGATGGGGCATCGTCGTCGACGACCTCGTCGCCGGCGCGTGGGCCGCGGGCGTCGTGCTCGTCCTGCGCGCGACCGGAGCGCTGCCATGAAGCACGCGCTGCGCGCTCGGATCGCGCCGCTGCTGCGGAGCGGCGTCGACGCGCTCGTCGACCTCGGGGGCCGGCGTCCGTGGCTCGTCTTCGTGGCCGCCCTGGCGCTGCTGGCGGCGGCGTGGACCTATGCCTCCCGCCTCGAGGTGCGGTCCGACATCCGCGAGATGCTCCCGCGCGACAGCCCCGGGTTCCAGGCGTTCGAGCGGCGGCTCGAGCGGATCGGCGGCCGCGCGACCATCGTGGTGCTCGTCGAGTCGCCGGACCGGACGGCGAACGAGCACTTCATCGACGCGCTCCGCGCATCGCTCGACAAGATGGATGGTCGCGAGCTCATCGCGTTCGTCGAGAGCGGATCGAAGGACGTGCGTTCGTTCTTCGAGGCGAACAAGTGGCTGTATGCCGACCTCTCGGACCTCGAGGAGGCGGACGCGAAGGTCGAGCGGCAGATCGCGATCAGGAGCGGGATGGTCGAGGACCTCCTCGACGAGGGCACGGCCGAGCACGGCCTCGGCATGGACGAGCTCGACGCGCGCTTCGAGAAGCGCGCCCGCGAGAAGGACGACTTCCCGACGGGCTACTTCGAGTCGCCCGACGGCACGCAGGCCGTCATGCGGATCTTCTCGACGACGTCCGGCCTCGGCGGCGGACGCGACGCGGAGCTGCTCGCGAAGGTGAAGAAGGCGGTCGCCGAGCTCCACCCGACGAGGTTCCACCCCCAGATGCGGGTCGACTTCGGCGGCGACATCCCGAACACCGAGGCGGAGAAGCAGGCCCTCGTGCACGAGGCGCTCGTCGCGACGGCGATCGCCGCGGCGCTGATCCTCGGGGGCGTGATCTGGTTCTACGGATCTCCGTGGTCGCTGGTGCTGATCGGGTTCCCGCCGCTGTTCGGCGTGGGGTGCGCGTACGCGTTCGCGACGTGGAAGTACGGCTACGTGAACGCGTCGGGCGCGTTCCTCGGTGCGATCATCCTGGGGAACGGGGTGAACTATCCGATCGTCTTGTACTCGCGGTACAAGGAGTTCCGCGCGCGCGGGATGCCTCCGGAGGTGGCGCGGCGCGACGCGGTGTGGAACGCGTTCCGCGCGGAGCTGGTGGGCTCGAGCGTCGCGAGCATCGCGTACGGCTCGCTGACCGTGACGCAGTTCCGCGGCTTCAGCCAGTTCGGGGTCATCGGCTTCGTCGGCATGCTGCTGGTGTGGATCTCGATGATCCCCTGCCTGCCGGCGCTCATCGTCCTCGTCGAGCGCCTCCAGACGCACGTCCCCCGTTGGCTGCGCGAGAGGCCGGTGAAGCTCGCGAACGACGAGAGCCGAGGGCCGGTGGCGCGCCTCGTCGGGGACATGACCGAGAGGTGGCCGCGCGTCTTCGTCGCCGCTGCCGCGCTGATCACCGTGGTCACGGCATGGAGGCTCCCCGCGTTCCTCCATGATCCGTGGGAGTACGACTTCGACAAGCTCGGCTCCGAGGGCGCGCGCAGGGGCGGCGCCTACCACGTGTCGGCGGAGGCGGACCGCATCCTGTCGGGCACGATGAACCTCAACGGATCGCTCGTCCTCGCCGACACGCCCGAGCAGGTCCCCCTCGTGAAGCAGCGCATCCTCGAGAACGACCGGGCGGATCCAGAGGGCACGCTCATCGAGGAGATCACGACGGTGAACGACGTGCTCCCCGGCACCCCGGAGGAGCAGAGAAAGAAGATCGAGGTCCTCGACCGGCTGCGCGACCGGTTCACGCCGGGTGTGATGGCCAGGCTCAGCGAGGAGGAGCGGGACAAGGTCCGGCGCTTCATCCCGCCGGAGTCGGTCCACGTCCTCCACGCGAACGACCTGCCCGAGCTCCTCGAGCGCCGCTTCTCGGAGAAGAACGGCACCCTGGGCACCGTCCTGTACGTCCGCTACCGGCCGGACGTTCCGCGAAACGACGGGCACATCCTGCTCCGCCAGTCGGCGACGATCGACTCGATCGTCCTGCCCGACGGCACCCACGTGGACACGGCGAGCCGCGCCACCGTCTTCGCCGAGATGATCCGATGTCTCGAACGGGACGGTCCTCTCGCCAGCGTCGTGGCGTTCGGCGCGGTGTGCATCGTGGTGCTCCTCGCGACGTCGTCGAAGCGCGGCGCTTTCGCCGTCATCTTCGCGCTCGTCATGGGCGTGACGTGGATGATGGGCACGGCCGCCCTCCAGAACGAGCGGCTCAACTTCCTGAACTTCATCGCGCTGCCGATCACGTTCGGCATCGGCTCGGAGTACCCGTTCAACATCTACGATCGGTCGCGCTTGCTCGGCGGCGACGTCACGCGCGCGGTGAAGCTCCATCTCGGCGCGGTCGCGCTCTGCAGCTACACGACGACGATCGGCTACGGCTCGCTGCTCTTCTCCGACAACCAGGCGCTCCGATCCTTCGGCCGCCTCGCCATCGGAGGGGAGATCGCGTGCCTGCTGGTGGCCGCGTTCTTTCTCCCCTCGCTGCTGCACCTCATCGGCGCGCACAAGGTCCGCCGTACGCGCCGCGAGGTGTCTGCGCCATGGGGTGCTAGGGAGGTAGGATGAGCAAGGTCGTCGCCACGCTGCTCTTCGCCGCCGTCGCCGGCGGAGACATCACGATCGAGCCCAAGGACTGGCGCATCATCCCGCGCGAGTCGGGCCCGGTGAACTACTACTCGGTGGTGAACGACGGAGGGACGACCTTCGTGCGTTCGAAGTACACGCCGCCGACGAAGACCGCCGTCATCGGGTGGCAGGCGGCCGACGACGAGCGCCGGAGCATCAAGAAGGTGCGGTGGACGTGGCGCGCGCAGACGCTCCCGAGCGGCGGCGACGAGTGCGCCCCCGGCAAGGGCGACTCCGCGGCGGTGGTCTACCTCACGTGGAAGCGCGGCCTCCGTCACTACACGATCAAGTACGTCTGGAGCGCCGTCGGCACGAAGGGGAAGGTCTGTGACTCGAAGCGCAACCCGTTCGTGGCGCAGGACACGGTCATCCTCGAGTCGGGGGGACCGCTCGGAGCATGGAGGACCGTGGATGTCGATCTCGCCGCCGCATACCGCACTCACTTCGAGGGCGGCGACCCGAACGCGTCGGTGCCGGACTTCGTCGGCATCGGCCTGATGAGCGACGGCGATCAGACCCGGAGCGAGAGCTCGGCGGACTTCGGGACGTTCACGCTCGTGCGCTGATCCCTCGCGCGGCTCACTGACCGAACAGCGCGCCGAGCGACGTCAGCACGGCGGGCAGGCCGCCGGCGGTCCCGCGGAACGCGGGGATCACCTTCGCGAGCAGGAGCACCACGAGCGTCCCGAAGATCGCCACGATCGGCGCGAGCAGGAGCGGCTGGTCGTCTTCGTCGGGCATGCTTCGCCTTCGAAGCGAGGGGCGTGCCGCGCGCGAGATCGCTCGCGAAAGCCTGCGCCCAGCGGCATCGGACCGCACGCTCGCGGACACGGATCGACACGGACGGGGCGAAACTTCTCGCCGCTGGTCGTGCGACGGCGCGCCCCGATGGAGCATCGAAGGTAGCCTGAGGGCCGCGTCATGAGCGCTCGTTCATGACCTGCGCTCCAATGAACGTGCCATGGATGACATGCTCGACGTCGGCTGCTCCGTCGCGGCCCTCATCGCCGCCCTGCTGCCGCGAACGTCACGGATGCTCGCCGCGTATGCGAACGCGGTCCTGATCGGCGCGCTCGCCGTGTTCGTGCGCGAGCACGCCGTCCTCCTCGCGGTTGCGATCGCCGCGCTGGTCGGCGCCTTCATGGTGAGCTACGCGGCCTCGATCGAGCGCGAGCTCGGCGTCGGCTCCGCGCCGATGTCGCCCCGGAGGGCGACGCTCCGGCGCTGGGTCCTCGCCTTCACGGCGGTCGCTCCGAGCGCTTCGCTCCTGGCGGGGCCCGCGCATCCGGGCCTGCGCCTCTTGCCGGTCGTCGGCGCAGCCCTCGTGATCGCGATCGGCGGGAACGTGTCTGCCCTCCGCCGCCTCGTCCTCGCCGTCCGCGGGGCATCGCGATGAAGGCGCTGCGCGCTTTCGTCGAGGCGCTGGTCGACCTCGGCGGGCGAAGGCCGTGGCTCGTCATCGCCTGCGCGTTCATGGCGCTCGGTGCGTGCTGGGGATACGCGACCCGGCTCCAGGTCCGGTCGGACATCATGGAGCTGCTCCCCCGCGACAGCCCCGGGTTCCAGGCGTTCGAGCGACGCCTCGAGCGCGTCGGAGGGCGCGCGACGATCGTGGTGCTCGCCGAGTCGCCGGACCGCGCGGCCAACGAGCGCTTCATCGACGCCCTGCGGGCGAGGCTCGACGCGATCGAGACGCCCGAGCTGATCGCCTCCGTGGAGAGCGGGACGAAGGACGTGCGTTCGTTCTTCGAGGCGAACAAGTGGCTGTATGCCGAGCTCTCGGACCTCGAGGAGGCGGACGCGAAGCTCGAGCGGCAGATCGCGATCAAGAGCGGGATGGTCGAGGACCTCCTCGACGAGGGCACGGCCGAGCACGCGCTCGGGATGAAGGAGCTCGAGGCCCGCTTCGAGGCGAAGGCCAAGGAGAAGGACGGCTTCCCGACCGGGTACTTCGCGTCCCCCGACGGCACGCAGATCGTCCTGCGCATCTTCACGACCACCTCGGGGATGGGCGGCGGTCGTGACGAGGAGCTGCTCGCGCGCGTGCGGCGCATGACGGAGGACCTCCGGCCCGCGAGCTTCCACCCGTCGATGAAGGTCGGCTTCGGCGGCGACATCGCGAACGCGAAGGCGGAGAAGGACGCGCTCGTGCACGAGGCGCTCGTGGCGACGCTGATCGCCGCGGCGCTGATCCTCGGGGGCGTGATCTGGTTCTACGGGTCACCGTGGTCGCTGGTGCTGATCGGGTTTCCGCCGCTCTTCGGCGTGGGGTGCGCGTACGCGTTCGCGACGTGGAAGTACGGGTACGTGAACGCGTCGGGCGCGTTCCTCGGCGCGATCATCCTGGGGAACGGGGTGAACTATCCGATCGTGCTGTACTCGCGGTACAAGGAGTTCCGCGCGCGCGGGATGGCTCCGGAGGTGGCGCGGCGCGACGCGGTGTGGAACGCGTTCCGCGCGGAGCTGGTGGGCTCGAGCGTCGCGAGCATCGCGTACGGCTCGCTGACGGTGACGCGCTTCCGCGGCTTCAGCCAGTTCGGGGTCATCGGCTTCGTCGGCATGCTGCTCGTGTGGATCTCGATGATCCCCTGCCTGCCGGCGCTCATCGTCCTCGTCGAGCGGATCCAGTCGAAGATGCCGCTACTCTTGCGCGAGCGGCCGGCGAGGCTCGGCGAGGACGAGGCCCGCGGCCCGGTCGCGCGCTTCGTCGGCGACGTCACCGCGCGGCGACCCTACCTCTTCGTCGGCGCGGCGATCGCCCTGACGCTCGCGACCGCATGGCGCCTTCCGGGCTTCCTCCGCGACCCGTGGGAGTACGACTTCGACAAGCTCGGCTCCGAGGGCGCGCGCAAGGGCGGCGCGTTCGAGGTCTCGGCGAAGGCCGACAAGATCCTCTCGGGCAAGATGAACATGTCCGGGTCGCTCGTCCTCGCCGACAGGCCCGAGCAGGTGGCGATGGTGAAGGAGAAGATCCTCGCCAACGATCACGCCGACCCGAAGGGATCGCTCATCGAGGGCATCACCACGGTGAACGACTTTCTCCCCGGCGGAGATCAGGCGAAGAAGCTCGAGGTGCTCGATCGCCTCCGCGAGCGCCTCACGCCGCGGGTCATGGCGAGCCTCACCGAGGAGGAGCAGGACGAGCTCCGCGCGATGATCCCTCCCGAGCGCCTCCGCGCGCTTTCGGCCCAGGACCTACCGGATCTCCTGAAGCAGCGCTTCTCGGAGAAGAACGGCACCCTCGGCACCGTCTTCTACGTCCGCTACCGGCCCGAGATCTCGCGCAACGACGGCCACAACCTCCTCCGCATGTCCGAGAGCATCGACGGGATCGTGCTCCCCGACGGCACGCGCGTCGACACCGCGAGCCGCGCCACCGTCTTCGCCGAGATGATCCGGTCGCTCGAGCGCGACGGACCGCTCGCGACCGGCGTCGCGTTCGCGGCCGTCGCGCTCGTCGTCGTCCTCGCCACCGCCTCGCGGCGCGGGACGACCGCCGTGCTCCTCTCGCTCGTCCTCGGCGTCGTGTGGATGGTCGGCGGCGCGGCGCTCTGGGGCGAGCGGCTCAACTTCGTGAACTTCATCGCGCTGCCGATCACGTTCGGCATCGGCTCGGAGTACCCGTTCAACATCTACGATCGGTCGCGCCTGCTCGGCGGGGACGTCACGCGCGCGGTGAAGCTCCACCTCGGAGCGGTCGCGCTCTGCAGCTACACGACGGTGATCGGCTACGGCTCGTTGCTGTTCTCGGACAACCAGGGGCTGCGCTCGTTCGGCCGCCTCGCGATCACCGGCGAGCTGACGACGCTCTTCGCGGCGCTCTTCGTCCTGCCGTCGCTCCTCCACCTGATCGGCGCGCACACGGTCGGCCGGAAGGGCGCGGCGCCGCCCGCCGCGCCAGCGAGCGAGCGCCAGGCGGCGTGAGGCCCGGCCGGAGCGGCGTCAGAACGGGCGTCCGCCCAGCGTCTTCTCGGCGAGGGGCAGGAGATCGCCGCAGGCGGCGAGATCGAGGCGCTCCTCCTCCTTCGGATCGCTCGCGACGTCGAAGCAGTTCCAGCTCCGATCGCCCTGGTTGGCGATGAGCTTCTTCGTTCCCCGCATCGCGCCCCAGTTCTTGAAGGCGCATGCCCAGAGCTCGGTGCAGTTCGACATCACGACGGCGCGCCCCTCCTCGTAGCCGGCGCGGAGGAGCGACTGCCCGGCGATGCGGTCCTTGAAGCGCGCGGTCTCCGGCGCATCCCACAGCCCGAGGAGATCGAGCATCGTGGGGAAGACGTCGAGCTGCGTGACGTGCCGCTTCGCGTGGCCGCGGAGGGCCTCCTCCTCGGCGGCGCTGAGCGTGCCCTTCGGCGCCGCGACCCAGAAGGGGACGCGGATCTCCTCGTCGTAGAGCGTGCCGGTGTGCCCGACCGCGCCCTTCTCCCGGAGCTGCTCGCCGTGATCGGACACGTAGGTGAGCACGGTGCGCGAGGCCTCGCGGCGCTGGGCGAACTTCTCGAGGAAGCGCGCGAGGGCGCGGTCCTGGAGGTAGATCGCGTCCTGGTACCGATCGACGACCTCGGCCTCGCCCTTGGCCTTCGCGGCTTCGTTCTCGAACGGCGTGTCGGCGTCGTCGATCTTGTAGGGGAAGTGCGTGTTCGAGAGGTGGAGCACGACGAAGTACGGCTCCTTCAGCTTGTCGAGATCGGCGAGCGCCCAGTCGACGAGCTTGCCGTCGTCGGCGCCGATCTCGTAGGTCGCGTCCTCCTCGAGCATCGTCGCGCTGACGTGCCGCTGCCACGGCGTCCCTTCGAGCCACGTCCCCGAGTTGCCGAACAGCATGTGCTGCGAGGTGTAGTAGGCGCTCTCGTAGCCGGCCGCGTGCGCGTACTCCCAGAGGATGGGCGCGGAGTGGATGTCCTTGCGCTTCGCCGTGGGCGCGAGGCCGTTCCACATCACGGCGAGCGAGATGGCGGTCGTCGAGTCGAGCGACCGCATCTGGGTCACCGGGTACCTCTCCTTGACGAGAGGATTCGAGAACGGCGTGTACTTGCAGTCGGGCGAGTACTCGACGCACACGCTCTGCGCGCGCACCGACTCGGTGATGATCATCACCACGTTCTTGCGCGCCGGCGCGGCGGGGCGGGCGACGAGCGGGGGCACCGCCTCGGGCGTGCGCGGGCCGGGGTGCAGGCGCTCCACCGTCTCGTTGTGGTCCCAGTGCGCGCGGGCGAGCTGGCCCATCGCGTTGACGTACATGACGTCGGGCGGCTGGCCCTGCTCGGCCCCGCGATCGGGCGAGACGAACGCGGCGGTGAGCGCGGCGAGGATCGCGACGTCGAGGCAGAGCCATCCGCGGGCGCGGCTCCGCATCGGCGCGAGGCGCGCGGCGACGGTGGGGACCGCCACCGCGAGGGCGAGGCAGGGGAGGAGCACCTTCGCGAACGTCCAGCGGTCGAACCAGAGCTGCTGGCCGACGCTCGGGAGGAAGGACGTGCCGACGAGGACGGCGCGCGCGTTCACGTACGCGCCGTAGCGGAGGTAGCTGTAGATCTGTCCGCCGACCGCGAGGAGCGCGACCACCGCGAGCAGGACGCGCACCGGCCACCGCGCGAAGCCCTTCGCGCGGGTGGCGACGGCGGTGAGCGACGTCCAGAGGACGACGCCGATCGCGCAGCTCGCGAAGTAGAAGAGGAGCTCGGTCCCCTCGAAGGAGAGGACGCGCGCCCTGCGCTTGCCGAGGTCCAGCGCGATGACCGCGAGCGGCGGGACGAAGAGGAGGGCGCGCGCGGCCCATCGCCTCAGCCGGACGGACGCCCGGCGCGCCGATGCCACCGACCGGCCAGGAGCCTCCGCGCGGCTGATCGGATCTTCGGCGTCCGCCGCGGCTTCGGGAGGTGCCATCGAGCCGGCGCAGGATAGCCGCATTTCAGGGGAAATTGGCTGCTTCAGCTATACTTGCGTTCATTCGCATGACGGAATATATAGAAGCGCACATGGTGGCTGCCGCGCAGAGCCCTACGACGCGCTGGGAGCTGTACCGGATCCTCGCGGAGCCGGTGCGCTTGCGCCTGCTCGCGCTCGCGGCCGAGGAGGAGCTCACGATCGGCGAGCTCGCCGAGCTGATGGGCGAAAACCAGCCGAACGTCTCGCGGCACCTCGCGCCGCTCAAGCAGGCCGGGCTGGTGCTGGTGCGAAGGCAGGGCACGCGCGCGCTGGTGCGCATGAGCGAGGCCGCGGCGGCCGACCCGGTCGTCGCCGATGCGCTCGCGAGCGGCCGCGCGCTCGCCGAAGCGGACGGCAGCCTCGCGAAGATCCGCGAGGTGCTCGAGGCGCGCGATCGCGTCGCGCAGGAGTTCTTCGCCCAGCGCGGCGGACCCAGCGACGAGGTCGCCGAGCCGAGCGACGCGACGACGGCCTACGTCGCCGCGCTCGCGCGCCTCTTGCCCGAGCGGCACCTCGCGATCGACGCGGGCACCGGCGACGGCGCCCTCCTCGACGTCCTTGCGCCCGCGTTCGAGCACGTCATCGCCGTCGATCGATCCGAGGCGCAGCTCGATCGCGCCCGGGCGCGCGTCGCGCGGCGCAAGCTCGCCAACGTGAAGCTCCTCAAGTGCGAGCTCGGCTCGCCGGAGCTGAAGAACGAGGTGGGCGCGGGCGCCGACGTCGTGTTCGCCTCGCGCCTCCTGCATCATGCGCCGCGTCCGGTCGACCTGCTCCGCCAGCTCGCGAAGCTGGCGAGGGAGCCTTCAGCCGACGCGAAGGGCGGGGCCGTGCTGGTCCTCGACTACGCGCGCCACGACGACGAGTCGATGCGCGACGAGGCCGATCTCTGGCTCGGATTCGAGGCCGGAGAGCTCCGCGCCCTCGCGAAGGACGCCGGGCTCGACGACGCCGAAGTGGTGAAGCTCCCTTCCGCGTGGTGCGGCAAGGGAAAGGATTCCCACCTGCCGTGGCAGGTGTTGATAGCGAGGAAGAAACGATGAGCACGAACTACAAGGTCGCGGACATCAAGCTGGCCGACTGGGGCCGCAAGGAAATCGAGATCGCCGAGAGCGAGATGCCCGGCCTCATGGCGATCCGCAAGGAGTACGGTCCGCAGAAGCCGCTCGAGGGCGCGCGCATCGCGGGCTGCCTCCACATGACGATCCAGACGGCGGTGCTCATCGAGACGCTCACCGCGCTCGGCGCCGAGGTCACCTGGACGAGCTGCAACATCTTCTCGACGCAGGACCACGCCGCGGCCGCGATCGCCGCGACGGGCGTGCCGGTCTTCGCGTGGAAGGGCGAGACCGAGGAAGAGTACAACTGGTGCATCGAGAAGCAGCTCACCGCCTTCAAGGGCGGCAAGGGCCCGAACATGATCCTCGACGACGGCGGTGACCTCACCGTCATCGCGCACGAGAAGCACCCGGAGCTCTTCGAGGGACCGGATCCGATCCGCGGCCTCTCGGAGGAGACGACCACGGGCGTGCACCGCCTCTACGAGATGGCGAAGAAGGGCACCCTCAAGGTCCCGGCGATCAACGTCAACGACTCGGTCACCAAGTCGAAGTTCGACAACCTCTACGGCTGCCGCGAGTCGCTCGGCGACGGCCTCAAGCGCGCCACCGGCGTCATGTTCGCCGGCAAGACCGCGGTCGTCGCGGGCTACGGCGACGTCGGCAAGGGCTCGGCCCAGGCGCTCCGCGCCCTCGGCGCGCGCGTCCTGATCACCGAGATCGATCCGATCTGCGCGCTCCAGGCGGCGATGGAGGGCTACCAGGTCACGACGATGGAGGAGGCCGCTCCGCAGGCCGACATCATCGTCACCGCCACGGGCTGCGCGGGCATCGTCCGTCCCGAGCACATGAAGGCGATGAAGGACCAGTCGATCCTCTGCAACATCGGTCACTTCGACTGCGAGATCGACGTGGCGTGGCTCGAGAAGAACCCCGAGATCAAGGAAGTGAACATCAAGCCGCAGGTCGATCAGTTCGTCTTCCCGGACGGCAAGCGCCTCACGCTCCTCGCGCGCGGCCGCCTCGTGAACCTCGGCTGCGCGAACGGCCACCCGTCGTTCGTCATGAGCTCGTCGTTCTCGAACCAGACGCTCGCGCAGATCGAGCTCTGGAAGAACCACAAGAGCTACGAGAAGAAGGTCTACACGCTCCCGAAGAAGCTCGACGAGAAGGTCGCCGCGCTCCACCTCGGCAAGCTCGGCGTGAAGCTCACGAAGCTCACGAAGGACCAGGCGGAGTACCTCGGCGTCTCCGTCGAGGGCCCGTTCAAGCCGGAGCACTACCGGTACTGATCGAGGCGCGAGCGTGAACGCGAGGAGGCGACGGCGGCCGCGTGCTGCCGTCGCCTCTCGCCTTTCGTCACCACCTCATCACCGCCCAGAGGTGCGCGGTGAGCGCGGCGGCCATCGCCTGCTGCTTCGCCGCGCTCGGGTGATAGTCGCAGCCGTAACCGTCCGTCTCGTGCTGCTCCTCGATGTCGAGGAGGGTCACGTTCGTGTCGCCGGCGGCGGCACGCGCGGCGATCGCGTCCTCGACGTAGCCGCGGAGGATGGTGCGATTCGGCTCGCTCAGCATCGGCGACGTGACCGCGACGATCGGCGCGCTCGGATGCACGGCGCGGAGCTCGCCGAGGAACGCGGCGTAGGCCGACTCGAAGCTCGGGCCGGGATCGCCCTGACCGCCGGTGAAGTCGTTGGTGCCCAGGTTCACGACGACGACGTCGGGCACGAACGAGTGGTCCCACAGGCTCGACGGATCATTGGCGAGCGCGCGGCTGTAGCGCGCAGGCATCGTGTCGCTCGGGTCGCCGCCGTAGTTCCGCCATACGCCGAGCCCGGAGAAGGCGACGGACGTGTGCATCGCGGAGAGCGACCTCGAGGCGAGCGCGCCCCAGGCTAGTGGCTCCGACTCGGTCGCGGGCGTGAACTGGCATGCCGGCCCGATCCCGAGCACGCCATAGCCGCAGGAGATCGAGTCGCCGACGATCTCGATGCGACGTCCGGTCCAGGACGGCGTCGGCACGAGCCTGCCACCAGGCGCGGGCTCGATGCCGAGGAGCTGCGTGACGCCGACGACGGTCTCGGTCCTTTTCGTCACGACCACGTCGTGCACCCCCGGCGCGAGGCCGCTCGCCACCTCGTAGGTCTGCTCGGGGCCGCTCACCACGAGCAGCGCTGGCGACATCCCGTCGATCGACACGTCGTAGTGGCTCGTGCCGGTGTCCGCGAGCCGGAGCGACAGCCCGGTGCCCTCGATGCGCGCGCGGATCTCGGTGCCGGGCCAGCCGAAGCGCGGACCGGCCGGATCGCGACGATCGACGCGGCCGATCAGGTGGAAGGGCGCGAGCGGACCTCCCGCGCCCGCCTCGGCCTCGCTGCTCGGCTGCGCCACACCTCCGTCGACGGGCGGCGGACCCGGATCGCGGCTGCTCGGTCCGACGACGACGGGCGCGTCGCCGCCGCCGCGCTCTGCGGAGGGCGGCGCCTCCGAGGCGCATCCGGCGACCGCGACGACCGCACGGACGATCGTGAACGGGAGGGTCCAGCGGAGCCTCATGCGCGTCGCGCTCGCAACGCGCGCGCCATCGCGCTCCGCTCGAGCGCGCCTGTCACCCGAACACGGACGCAACTTCACGCGCCGAGGGCCGACGTGGGGGCCATGACCCAGATCTCCCGCTCCGCCGCCGTCCTCGCCCTCGCGCTCACCCCCGTGCTCACCGGGGCTGCCGGCTGCGGCGGTGGCGACGACGGCGCCCCATCGCGAGAGCGCCCGACGATGCAGATCACGGCGGACTTCACGCTGCGCGCCGACCTCGGCCGGCTCGACGCGCCCTCGTGGGACGCGATGGTCGTCCCTCACGAGGGCCCGGGCATCTGGCTGAAGCCGGAGGCTCGCGACAGCGAGCTCCTGAGGCCCGGCGCGGTGACGTTGATCGCCGGGCGCGGTGTGCTGAGGCCCGGCGCGGTGCGCATGGACGGCGATCACCTCGTGGTCGAGAACGCGCGCGCCGACTTCGGCGACGTCATCGAGAGCGGCACGCTCGGGCTCGATGGCGCGGTGTCCTTCGACCAGCCGTTCGACGACGCCGCGGACGGCGATCTCGGCGTTGTGGAGATCGGCGGGGACGCGCAGGGCGAGGGCTCGAGCACGGAGGGAGAGACGAAACCGGCGGCGCTCCGGCCGCTCGGTGAGGGCCTCGCCGACAAGGCGAAGAAGGACCTCTACACGGGCGTGGCGAAGCTCCTCTCCGACGGATGGACGATCACCAAGTCGGTGAAGCGGGACGGCGACGCGCTCCGCTACGAGATCGCGGCGACGAAGGACTCGGGCGGCCTGCTCGCGCGCCTGCAAGTGAAGGGCACGGTCGACAACCTGGAGACGGCGCTCCGCGTCGCGGTGAAGAACCACGTCACCGAGAAGCAGGCGCTCGACGTCCGCACGAGCGGCGAGGCCGATGTCACCTACGAGGTCGGGCTCCGCACCGGATCGATCGGCTATCGCAAGCTCGTGCTCCCGGGCGTCGCGTACAAGCAGGCGTTCTTCCTCGGCGAGGTGCCGATGGTCCTCAAGGTGAAGACCGGCTTCTCGATCGTGCTCGCCGCGACGGGACGCAACACCACGACCTCGGGTCGGGTCCACGTGAGCTGGTCGAACGACGGAGGGATCCAGGCGACGGCGAGCGCCGGCTCGACCAACGCCGACGGCAAGGGCGACGTCTCGTTCTTCGACGACTTGGGTGGCGCGATCGTCGCGCCGTCCGCGTTCAGCATCGCCGCGACGCTACCGCGCGTGGAGATCGGGATGGGCATGGACGAGCTGTTCGTCACCGGCGGCCACTTCACGAACACCTCGACGACGTACATCGAGTCGCGCGGCGGCATCGGCGGCGACCCCTGCGCGCACGTCGACACGAAGCTCGAAGGCAAGGTCGGGCTGTTCCTCGACGCCGGCACGCTCGGGACGAAGATCACCGGAGCCCTCGACCTCACCGACGACAAGCTCTCGAAGAAGCTCTACGAGCAGGAGCGCAAGGGGATCAGCTGCGGGCTGCGCTGAGCTCGCGCTCGAGCATCTCGAGGACGTGCCGCCTCGCGCCGCCCAGCAGGGGAGGGCCGTGCCCGGCGAGGAGGTGCTCGTAGGAGAACGCCTTGTCGTGGAACGCGCGGATCGCCGCGTGCGCGCGCCCGAGATCCGCCGCGTAGCTCGGGTAGGGCAGACAGAGGCCGGCGCGGATCGTGAGCGGCGGGTGCGCGGTGAGCAGCGTGTCCCCGGTGAGCAGCGCGCCCGTCGATTCGTGGCGATAGAACACCGAGCCCTCCGTGTGCCCGGGGACCCAGTGCACCTCGAGCCCGGCGATCGCGTCGCCGTCGTCGAGCGCGCGGTCCACCACCACGGGCGCGGCGGGGAAGCGGTTCTCGATCGCCGCGAACAGCCCGGCGAGCGGATCTCCGGGCGCGGGGGGGAGGCGCGGTCGAGGGGCCTCGCCTGCGAGGACGGCGGCGTCGGCGCGATGCGCGTAGATGCGGATGCCGTAGCGGCGGCGGAGGAAGGCGGCGTTGCCGGCATGGTCCGAGTGGCGGTGCGTGAGCAGGACGCCGGTGATCTCGCTCGGCCGGATGCCCGCGCTCCGCAGCTCGAACAGCAGCGTGGGGCGCTCGAGCGCGTGCCCCGTGTCGATCATCCACACGTCGCCGCGCCCTCCGTCGAGGAGGAACACGTTCGCCACGCGGAGGCGGTGCAGGTGCCGGACGTTGCCGAGGACGGTGCGCAGGACGTTCGCTCCTTGCGGTCCGAACGTTACGTCCGAACGCATGCGCGCGCGACGGGACCGCCGGCGATCCGTGGTCCGCCGGTGCCCATCGCCCGCGCACCGAGCCCTGTCCGAAGCGGCCAGATCGCGTGACCGGACGGGCCATCTTGGCCGTCCTCACGGCGCTGGCGCCGATGTCGGTGTTGGTACGCAGCTTGAACTACCGACCTCCCGAGGCGCCGCCAACACCGGCCTCGGAGGAATGAAGATCATGAAGCGAATCAACCTGATGGGCCTGCTCTCCGCCACCGTCGCCACCGTCGCCGCGCTCACCGGATGCGCCGCGGAGACCGCCGATCAGGACAGCGCCGAGGTGACCGGTGCGAGCACGGTCACCGCGCTCGGCGCCCACGCCTTCCCCGAGACGTACTCGGCCCTCTACGCCGAGGACGGCAGCGAGCGCGACGGACGGAAGGTGCAGCTCGCCGTCTACCCGACGTACAAGCAGGACCCGCGGCGCGGCGCGCCGAGCGGCCTCCTCGTCCACGGCTTCATCTCGAGCCGCGCCACCGCCACGGGACGGAGCCACGTCGTCGGGCACCTCGAGAACCAGCCTCCGCCGGGCACGCCGGAGTACGACGCGGCCGATCTCGTCTATCTCGATCTCGGACAGGACGAGGCGGGCTACTTCATCCTCACCGGCAAGAACGCGCAGGGCGGCGAGTGCCTCCCGAAGAACGCGTCGATGCGCGTCCCGTTCGACCGCCGCTGCTCGAGCATCGACATCGTCGGGCCGTTCGCGCCGTACACGCAGGGAACGAAGCGCTGCGCCGAGAAGGAGGTGACGCTCCTCCGGGTCGACCAGACCGCGACGGCGGAGCGCGTGTGCCTGCCGGCCTCTCCGAAGGGACGCGTCGCGGCGCCGGCCGTGCGCCGTACGCTGTCGCTCGTGAACGCGAACGACGCGCGCTGCCCCATGGGCAACGGCTCGCCCGACTGGACCGAGGGCAACACGCTGGACCTCGGGCGCGATCTGCTCTCGAAGCCCGAGGTCGCGCTGCTCCTGAACGACGATCTCCGCGGCGTCTCGGACGGCGCACCGGGCGTGATGCCCGGGCCAGTGCCGTGCAAGTCGATCCAGAACCGCTCGTTCGGCTGGGTGCACCACTACAACAAGACGAGCGCGCGCAACGAGTGCGGCGAGGTCGTCTTCAGCAAGGCGGGCTGGGTGAAGTTCGCCCCGGGGCAGGCGACCGTCGACAACACCGTCTGCGGCTTCGTGAACGACAAGGACATCGGCGGCGGAGGCGAGTGACGCGGCTCGGAGAGGACGATCGGATCAGGACGGCCGGCGGCGATACTCCGCCGGCGTCATCCCCGTCCACCTGCGGAAGGCGCGATGGAGCGGGCTCGGCTCCGAGAAGCCGAGGAGCAGCGCGACGTCGGTGAGCGTGAGCCGCTCGTCGTCGATCAGTCGCAGCGCGCGCTCGCGCCTCACCTCGTCGACGAGGTCGCGGAAGCCCGTGCTCTCCTCTTCGAGCCTGCGCCGCACCGTGCGCTCCGAGCTGCCGAGGCGCGTCGCGACGTCTGCGAGAGAGGGCTCGCCGGACGGGAGCAGCGACTCGATCTCGCGCCGCACGCGCCCGCGCCACGTGTCGTCGACGGCGACTGCCTCGAGGCGGGCCTCCGCCTGCTCGACGAGGAAGCCGCGCAACGCCGGGTCCGCCTTCACCAGCCTTCGCCGGAGATCCTCGGCACGAAAGACGATCGCGCTGCGCGGCGCTCCCCAGACGACCTTCGACGAGAAGAAGCGGACGTGCGCGACCCCGGCGTCGTCGGAGGCCCGGTGTGCGATCCTCACCTCGCGCGGAGCGAGATCGGACATCGTCACCGCGCGCGCGGCATGGACGAGCTCCGCGAGCCCGGACTCGACCGAGCACCGGCCGCCGAGCCGATCGGAGCCGGCGAGCTCGTAGGCGAGCTCGACGTCGCCGCTCGGCTCGCGCGAGAGCTCCCAGCGCGCTCCGTCGATCCACAGCCTCGTGAAGCGCTGGACCTGCAGGAGCCCCTGCTCGACGTCCTCGCTCGTCATCGCGATGAAGCCCACGATCTCGTAGTCGCCGGGTGCGTACTGCGTCGCGACGGTGAGCGGGAAGCCGGGATCGCGGATGGTCCGCATCGCGCTCTCCCACAGAGCAAAGAGGTCCGAGAGCGGAACCCGTGCGTCGCGATCGCCCAGCACGCCGAGGTCGAAGCCCGCGGAGCGAGCGAGCTCGGCGCGCGGCAGCCCTGCGGCCTCCGCCGCGTCGAAGAGCTTCGTCAGCGCTCGTCCCGCGATGCGGAGCCCCGCCGTCGATCGAGCAGACATGCCATCACGATTGTCGCCGGCTCGTCTGCGAGGCCGCAACCCGCCGGCTCCGCTTCAGTTGCAGCGGTTGAAGCAGGAGTCCTCGAACGTCGCGCACGAGCTGCGCGGGGGCACTGGCGTCTCGCCGGGAAGACCGACGTTGACGGAGACCTCGCCGCCGTCCGCCGAGAGCGCGACGTCCGAGCACCCGACGAGGAGGTCCTCTCTGCCAGCCGTGACGATGGCCAGGATCGAGTGCCTGCCGAGAGGCAGCTCGATGGGCTTGGGGCGACCGAACGCGAGCTCGCACACCGGGATGCGCGCGGACTCCGCCACGACACGCGGGAGATCGGCCTGGCCGGTGATGTGCTTCAGGTAGATCCGCTGGCAGGCCCCGGGCGTCGGGTCGTCGAAGACGAAGAACTGCACCTCCTCGGACGCGATCGCCAGCTCGGTGGACGGGAACACGACGTTCAAGCGGAAGTCGGCCGTCTGCTCGTCGGCGCATCCGCTGCCCAGGCCGATCCCGGCGAGGACGACGGTGCCCAGAGCTCGACGGAGAACGCGCATCGCTGAGGATCTTGTTACCATGACGGTCGAGCCGATGCGCCGGACGTTCGCCTTTTTCCTGCCAGTGATCCCGATCGGGCTCCTGCTCGTCGGCTCGAACCAGGCGTGCAAGGAGGCCCCGATCGTCCCGTCGGATCCGCCGCTCGTCATCGGCGCGACGGTCGACCTCACGAAACAGAAGGACTTCGGCGCAGGCTCCCAGCGCGTCCTGCGTGTGGCCGAGCAGCAGCTCAACGCGGTCGGAGGCATCCTCGGCCGGCGCGTGGTCATCGACGTCCGCGACGATGCGGGCAACGACAAGCTCATCTCCGGGATCGGCGCGGAGTTCGTCAAGCAACGCGTCGCCGGCTTCGTCGGGCCGAGCACCACGGAGGCGCTCCAGGTGGTGCACGGCACCTTCCGCGTCGCGAAGATCCCGATCCTCTCGCCGTTCACCACGTCGCCGATCGTGCCTGGCCTCCAGGAGGGACGGGACCGCTACGTCTTCCGCACGGCGTGCGCGGCCGACTATCAGGCGCGTGCCATCGCGCGATACGCGCTCGGCGGATCGTTCGGGCCTCCCGGCACGGTCGCGCCGCCCGTCGACGCGGGCATCCAGGACTCGGGAGCGTCCGACGCGAAGTCGGACGCGGAAGCAGGCGCGCCGCCCGATGCAGGCACGACGACCGACGCAGGCGCGCCGCCCGCGTTCAAGGCGTGCAAGAAGATGGCCGCGATCTTCGCGGAGGACGCGCCCGGGCAGGGGAGCGCGACGATCAAGTCGCTCCAGGCCGAGTATTCGAAGTTCGGCGGCGTCATCAAGGAGTTCATCGTCAAGAACAGCGCCGCGACCTACGCCTCGGACATCGCGGAGGTGATCAAGGCCGCCAAGGCGGGCGAGATCGAGTGTCAGACGATGCTCCTGTTCCCCGCCGACGGCGGCAAGTACATGCGCGAGTTCCGGAGCGCGGCGGGCGCGGATCCGGAGCTCGCGCCGGACAGCTTCCCGTCGTTCGGCTTCATCCGCTTCTACCAGCAGGGGTTCATCGAGGCGGGCCGCGTCGAGCCGAAGAACACGAGCGAGATCTCGAAGGTCGAGGGCGTCATCGGCGCGGCCTGCAACCAGGAGCGGACGACGAGCCCCGAATGGGCGAGGTTCAAGGCGCTCTACGACGCGCAGTTCCCCCCCGACGTGGACGCAGGGAGCCTCCCGGCTCCCATCCCTCAGATCTACGACTCCGTCATCCTCCTCGCGCTCGCGGTCGAGAAGGCGGGGAGCCTCGACAACCGCGAGAAGATCCGTGACGCGCTCTACTCCGTCTCGGCGCCGCCCGGAGAGGCGTACGGACCGGGCCAGCTCGCCGAGGCGCTCGACGCCGTGCGCAGCGGGCGCGACATCGACTACGTCGGCGCGTCGGGCACGTTCGATCTCGACGACCTCGGCGACACGGCGCTCGAGGTCATCATGTGGAAGGTCTCGGGCAACGGGTTCGTGACCATCCCCGGCCTGGACCCCGCCGATCTACGGCAGTGAACGGCGCTCTACTCGGAGACCTTTGCCGACGGATCGCGTGCGGTCCAGCGCGTGTCCGCGACGGTGGTCTCCTGCGACGGTCGAGACCGGCGGAGCGTCGGATCGTCGTCGTGGTAGTCGTCAGCGGGGGCGCGGGCGTGCGCTTGTGACGGCATGCGGGTGATCTCGACGAGGGCGACGCCGAGCCAGAGCAGACACGGCACCGTCAGGGGCGTCCAGGTCGTGGCGAGCGCTTCGTGGAAGGCGAAGGCAGGGGCGGTCGCGTCGGCGCTCACTCCGTAGACGAGCCCACGATGAACGCCGATCCATGCATGGATGGGCAGGACGCCGAAGCCGCGGACGACGAGGTCCCCACTCTTGCCGAGGCTCAGCGGGCTCCAGCCCCGCGCTCCATGCACGACCCTGCGGCCGACGTGCGTCCCGTCAAGCCAGGCGTCGAGGACGTAGGTGCTAGCCGTCGCGACTCTGCGTCGAAGCATCATGAAGGCATCCAGCAATTGGCGTTCCGATCCGTCCGACCAAGGCGGCTTGCCGTGCGCCTCTCGTGGTATGCGCGACGTGCGCACGGGCGATGCACGGACCGCGCGCTGCCCAGGTGGCGCGGGTCACGTCACCGCGGTGACGGCGATCGTGGTCGCCGCGCCGAGCGAAGCCCGCGTCCCCGTCGCGTCATCCCCGCTCGCCGATCGCTCGAGCCGGCGCACCATGACGACGGCGGCGCCGAGACGGAGGAGGCAGGGAAGCGGCAGCCGGGTCCACGTCGAAGCGAGGGGCTGCGCGAAGACGTAGGCCGGTCGAGCGGCGTACACGCTCATCG
>WBZO01001213.1_pt1 | contig 42207 bp, 47 predicted proteins | sample 5204261 | NCBI WGS metagenome assembly WBZO01 (sample SAMN12412400, study PRJNA552823) | activated sludge metagenome | isolation source: activated sludge from anammox sidestream of wastewater treatment plant... | place: USA: North Carolina | collected 2017-09
GATGCGTCCGGCTTGTAGTCCTTGTTGAAGGAGGCGCGGTTGAAGCCGCCCTTGGAGTGGAAGTTCTCGTAGATGGTCAGGTCCGGGTCGGCCCGGCCGGAGAAGCCGACGAGGAACATCGGGTACTTCTGGGCGCGGTACTCGGCCCCTGCCTCCTCGGCGCTGCGCGACACGAGCGTGATATCGATGCCGGCCCGCTTCCACTGCGCCTTGAGCATCTCCGCCAGCGGCGTGTCGGTCTCGTTGGGGGTGATCACCATCTCCCAGGCGATGCCATTGGGATGCCCGGCGGCGGTGAGCAGGTCCTTCGCCTTTTTGATGTCTTCCTCGATGGGCTTGAGCTTGTCGTTGTAGGCCCAGCTGGCGCGGGTGATGGGGCCGTTGGCAATCTCCCCCTCGCCGAAGTAAATGCCCTCCAAGATGGCCTTGCGGTTCAGCGCCGCCGACAGCGCCTGCCGCACGCGCATATCCGTCAGCGGCGGCTGGGAGATGTTGATGTTGATCTGGGTGTACGAGGTGCTGGGCCACTGCACGAACTGGATGGCCGCGTCTTTCTTGGCCGCCTCCGCGTCCTTCTGGCCGACGAAGATCAGGTCCGCATTGCCGGAGCGCAGATTGGCAAACTGGACGGAGGAGTTGGGCACAATCTGGATATCCATCGCGTCCAGGTAGGGGTAGTCCTTGCGGCGGTAGTTCGCGAACCGGCTCAGCTTCAGCGAGGCGTCGGCCGTCCAGCTGTCCAGCTTCATCGGGCCGGAGCCGATGGGCTTGTTGGTGAAGGCATCGCCGGCGGCCTTGACCGGCGTGGGGGAAAGGATCATCCCCGGCCGGTCGCCCAGAATGGAGAACAGCGAGGCGGTGACTTCCTTGAGCTTGATCACCACCCGCGTCTGGTCTATCACCTCGACCTTGTCAAAGCTGGTCACCTGGCCGGCGGCGTAGCTCTTGGTGGCCGGGTCCTTGTGGCGGTCAATGGTGTACTTGATGTCCTCGGCGCTGAATGCGGTGCCGTCATGGTAGGTGAAGCCGCCCTGCAGCTTGAAGGAGACGGTCAGGTCGTCCACCACCTCCCAGGACTGGGCAATGCCGGGGGCCGGCTGGAACTTGGGGTCATTGGTGGTGAGGTTGTCGTACAGGCTGTACAGCCAGTTGTGGTCGCCGCCGCCGCGCGAGGTGCTGGGGTCCAGCCCGGTGGGGTCGGCTGACAGCGCGACCTTGAGCGTGCCGCCCTTCTGCGGCGCCGGGGTGGCCGCGCCCGCCTGGGCGGTGATGCGCGTATCCGCGGTGGCCAGCGCCCGCGACGGCGCGCCGCCGCCCGCGTCCTTCGTCTTGGCGCCGCCGCCACAGGCCAGCAGCCAGGCGGCAGACGCGGCCATCCCGCCCAAGACGCTCCGCCGCCCCCACACATGACGCGTCCGCATCCGTCTCCCCCTCTCTCCCCGAGCGAACCGCAACCGAACACCGGGGGATGGCCCTCACCCTCCGCGCCAGAGCGGGCAGGCCGGCGTGCCACGCACGTGCCGGATAGCGCGTTATAGGTACCACGGCCGCGGCAGGGGGACAACTTGAGAATTCCGTACGCCGCATCCGAAAACCGCGAACGGTCGCCGCCCCATTGATGCGCATTGCTGCGCGGTCCGCGGGCTTCGCATCAATGCACATCAATACACATCAATGCACAGCAAACGGCTGAGAAGTGACACAAGCCGCTCGACCCCAGAACAAATGTTCGTCTAGACTGGACAGGACCGCGCAACCGCGTGCAACCATCCCCAACCGAGAGGTGAATTGATGGTGGGTGGCGTATGCCCTCGTTGTGACCGGCCCATGCTGGAGCGTGTCCCCGGCGGGATGCGCTGTGTGGCCGGGCACGAAACCCCGATACTGGGGGGCTTTCTGTGGCCAGAGCCGGAGCCAGAGCCGGAGGCGGAGCCCCCGCCCGAGCCGCCGCCGGGCCGGCCGCCCCCGCGCGAGCTGCGGCCGCTGGCTGTCGCTGCCGCCGATATCCGCCTGCGGCCCCTGCAGTGGCTGTGGCATGGGCGGCTGCCCTTCGGCAAGCTGGCCATCATCGATGGTGACCCGGGCCTGGGCAAGTCGCTCGTCACGCTGGATATCGCCGCCCGCCTGTCCAGCGGCCGGCCGCTGCCCGGCGCACCGGAGGGCGCGACGCTGCCGCCGCTGGCGGTGGTGATGCTCAACGCCGAAGACGGCGAGGCCGATACCATCGGTCCCCGGCTGGCCGCCGCCGGCGCCGATGCCAGCCGGGTGCACCTGCTGCGCGGGGTGGTCCACACCGGCACCGGCGACGAGCGCCCCGCCACCTTCCCATCGTGTATCGCCCCGCTGGCCGAGCTGGTGGAGCGCGTGTGCGCCCGGCTGGTGGTGATCGACCCGCTGATGGCGCATCTTGACCAGACGGTCGTCTCCCACAACGACCAATCCGTGCGCCGGGCGCTGTTGCCGCTCAAGGAGATGGCCGAGTCTACCGGCTGCGCGGTGGTGTTTGTCCGCCACCTGAACAAGGCCGCCGGGCTGGGCGCGGTCTACCGCGGTGGCGGCAGCATCGGCATCATCGGCGCGGCCCGCACCGGCCTGCTGGTCGCCGCTGACCCCGCAGACAAGGAGCGGCGGCTGCTGGCTGCCGTCAAGAGCAACCTGGCCGCCCCCCCGGCCACGCTCGCCTACCGCATTGGCGGCGACCCGCCCTCCGTCACCTGGGAGGGAGAGGTCACCCTGCGCGCGGAAGACCTGCTGGGTGGCTCCCCTGCGGCCGCCGCCGGCGAAGACCCGGCCGTGCGCGCCGCCATCACCTGGCTGCAGACGGCGCTCGCCTCGGGGCCCGCTCAGGCGCTGACCGTGCAAGGGCAGGCCGCCGCCCGGGGTTTTAGCGCCTACACCATCCGCACCGCCTCGCGCCGGCTGGGCGTGCGCCGCCACCGCGCCGGCTTTGGCAAGAACTCACACTGGGTCTGGTCGCTGCCCGGCGCAGACCCCGCAGAAGGAGCACCCGTCCATGCGTCATGAACGCCCCACCCCCATCGCCGAATCCGCCGTCCAGGACTGCATCGAGGAGCGGCTGCTGTTCTTGGTCGCACATCTGCAGCTGCGCCCCTTCTGGGAGATGGAGCGGCACGCCGTGGCGCTGCTGGCCACCATGGCCGCGCTGGGCTGCCGCCCGGCCTTCATTGGCTACGTGCTGAAGACGGCCTTCCCCGGCAGCACGCCCCACGAGGAGGCCCGCCTGCACGGCGAGGCCCTGCGGCTGTTGCGCTGCACGATGGGTGACGAGCTGGTCCACGCCACCGTGGCCACCTCTGCCACCGGCCGGCGGTTCCGGCTGTAGGCCGGCCATTGATGCGCATTGATGCGCGGTCCGCGGGCTTCGCACCAATGCGCATCAATGCGGCGGCCGCCCGGCTAAACCGCGGCGCGGCGGCGTTCGATACTCACAGCACGGGGATGGCGGGCCACCCAGCGGAGAGGACGTGCCAGGCATGACGGCCGGAAACAGTAGCAGCAGTGAGGGACCAAGCGCCGGCCAGGCGCCACGCCGGGGGCGGAGCGCGCCACCGCCCAGCGAAGCCTGGCGCTACTTCGGCATCGAGGAGCTGTTCTTCTCCACCACCGACGACAAGGGCATCATCCTGGCGGGCAATCACGTCTTCGAGCGGGTCAGCGCCTACTCCCGCGCCGAGCTGATTGGCGCGCCCCATAACCTCATCCGCCACCCAGACATGCCGCGCTGCGTCTTCAAGCTGTTGTGGGATGAGATCGGCGCCGGCCGCATCATCGCCGCCTACGTCAAGAACCTGGCCAAAGACGGCAAGTATTACTGGGTGCTGGCCACCGTCGTGCCCGTCACCGGCGGCTACCTGTCGGTCCGGCTCAAGCCCTCGACAGCGTACTTCCAGGCGGCGCAGAAGCTGTATCCCGAGCTGCTGGCGCTGGAGCGCGAGGTCGAGGCCGGCAACCCCCGCAACCGCAAGCAGGCCATGGAGTCCTCCACCGCCCGGCTGGGGGAGCTGCTGCGCGGGGCTGGCTTCCCCAGCTACGAGGCGTTCATGCACGCGGCGCTGCCCGCCGAGCTGCACGCGCGGGACGCCGCCCTCGGCGCCGGCGTGCGCAGCCGCTTAGGCACTCCTCCCGCCGCCGTCGCTGGCGGGGCCGTGCTCGTGCCGCTGCTGTCGCAGTTCGCCGCCGTCAGCGACTTCCTGGAGAGCATCGCCGTGCGGCTGGATACGTACGCCGCGCTGCACACCCAGCTCGCGCAGAAGGCGCAGTTTGTGCTGGACCTGGCAGACGATGTCGGGCTGTTCTCGCTCAATGCGCTGCTCGCCTCCACGCGCATGCAGCAGGCGGGGCAATCGCTGGGCGCGGTGGCGGCGATCATGCGTAGCCGCTCCGATGCGGACCGCGAGGTGTTCGGCGGGCTGACCGAGGCGATGACCGCGGTGATGGAGCTGCTGGGCAACATGGTGTTTCCCACCGCCACCACCAAGCTACAGACCGAAGTCGCGCTGGTGTTTGTGCGCGAGCTGCTGGAGGGCAAAGCCGAGCTCGCCGGGGCGGCGGCTTCGCTGGCGGCGCTGGCCGAGGGCATGGCCGCCGGGCTCGACCAGCTGGTGACGGCGCTGACCGGGCTGGACCGGGCGATGGCCGGGCTCAGCCAGCATGCCGGCCGGCTCCAGGCCGACCTGAACATCATGCGCGCGCTGGAGGTGAACGGCCGCATCGAGGCGGCGCGGGCGCAGGCATCGGAGGCGGTGGCCGGCCTGTTCGTCACCATCGGCGAGCAGGTGCGCCGCGCCCGTCAGGAGATGGTGGCGCTCTCGGCCATGCGCACGGCCAGCTTTGCCGCCGATGCCAGCGCCGCCACACAGGTGCGCGCGCGGGTCACCGACATCCAGCGCCGCCTGGCCACACTAGCCGCCGCATAAAGCCAGGGGGGCCGTCTCCCCTCCTTCGTTGCCAGTACCCCCCCCGCTCGCTGCGCTCACGACCCCCTGCTAGGGGGGTGACCGAGGGGGGGGACGCCCGCCACCCTCGTTATCCCCCCTAGCAGGCGGCTGCCCGCCACCCCCGTTATCCCCCCTAGCAGGGGGGATGCCCGGAGGGCAGGGGGGTCCGGCTCCCCTCCGGCTTGCGGCTGGGCGGCGAAGCTGACAAGCTGGCCGGCAGCGTCTCCGCTGACCGCAGTGACCGAAGGGAGCTTCGTCATGTCCGCCGCGCCGTACGTGCCCAAGCCGCGCCGCAGTATCTGGATGCACGGGCTGGAGAGCGAGGAGCCGTCCGCCGCCCAGCGCCACGAGCAGGCCGAGCGGCTGTCCAAGCGCCTCGGCGTCGATGTCGCGCTGCCGCCCATCCCGCCGCTGGAGGCGCTGCAGCTGCGCCCGCCGCGCATCACCGTGCCGGAGACGCTCGCCACCTTTACCTTTACCGGCACGCGTGAGCGCGCCCAGCACACCAAGGGTGACCGGCTGGAGGAGCTGCGCGGCGTCTTCCGCGCGCCGCCGGATGCCGTCGCCCACCCGCGCGACGAAGCGGAGCTCGAGGCGGTCTTAGACTGGTGCGACCGGCGCCGCTACACCGTCATCCCCTACGGCGGTGGCTCCTCCGTTGTCGATGGCGTCACCCCGCCCGAGGGGCCAGACGCCGTCGTCACCATTGACATGGACCAGTTTGACCGCGTGCTGGAGGTAGACCAGACCTCCCGCGCGGCCCGCATTCAGGCCGGGGTGTACGGCCCGGCGCTAGAGGACCAGCTGCGGCCGCACGGGCTGACATTGCGCCACTTCCCCCAGAGCTTCACCATGTCCACGCTCGGCGGCTGGATCGCCACCCGCTCCGGCGGCCACTACGCCACCAACCACACCCATATCGACGACTTCGTCGAATCGGCGCGGATGCTCACCCCCAAGGGCTGGTGGGAGAAGCGGCGGCTGCCGGGCGAGGGGGCCGGGCCGGACCCCAACCGCATCGTCATCGGCTCCGAGGGCATCCTTGGCATCATCACCGAGGCGTGGATGCGGGTGCAGGCCCGGCCGCGCTTCCGGGCCACCGCCGGCGTGACGTTCCCCAGCTGGGAAGCCGGCTACGACGCGACGCGCCGCATTGTCCAGGCCAAGCTGTGGCCGGCCAACCTGCGGCTGCTCGACCCGCTGCTGGCGCAGGACAGCGCCGGGCTGGACGGTACCCGTGCCCTGCTGGTCATCGGCTTCGAGTCCGCCGAGCTGCCGCAGGACGGCCCCATCCGCCAGGCGGTGAGCATTGCCCGTGACGCCGGCGGGCATATCCCTGACGATGAGATCCTCACCTCCGGCGCGGGCGAGCCGACGGGGCGCGGCGGCGCGGTGGGCGCGTGGCGCGAGACCTTCATCCACGGCGGCGCCGGCGTCTCGCCCGGCATCGGCCTGGTGTCTGGCACCTTTGAGACGGCGATCACCTGGGACCGCTGGCCTGCCTTCGATGCGGCGGTGCGGGCGGCCGCGCAGCAGGCGCTGGATGCGATCTGCGGCGGTGGCACGCTCAACTGCCGCTTTACCCATGTCTACCCAGACGGCCCCGCGCCCTATTACACCTTCGCCGGCCGCTACCGCCCGGGGCTGACGGCCAAGGATTGGATGGCGCTGAAGACCGCCGCCTCTGATGCGGTGATGGCAGCGGGCGGGACGATCACCCATCACCACGCCGTTGGCCGCCAGCACCGCCCGTGGTACGACCAGGAGCGGCCAGAGACGTTCGCGCTCGCCCTGCGCGCCATGAAGGCAGCGCTGGACCCCAACGGCATCCTGAACCCGGGCGTGCTGATCTAGCGGGCGCGGGGTGGCGGGCCGCGCGGGTCGATACCGCAATCATGCGTGAGCACCGGAGGGACGATGACCGGCACACCCGCGTACGACATCGAGCTGCACGTCTCGCGGCAGCGGGCGACCGCGGACCCGCCGCGGGTGCTGCACCCCTGCCGCTGCGACGCCCCCGACCCCGAGGCCACGCGCTGGCTGCCCATCCAGGTGGATGGCGCCGCCCTGCTGCGCGATGGCGCCTACACCTACGAGTGCCCAGACTGCGCCTACGTGCTGCACGCCGTGCTTGGGGAGTAAGCCGGCCGCTCAGCCAAAGGCCTTGAAGGTTAGAATGGTGAACGTCTGGCGGACATGGGGAATGGCCTGGATGTGCTCGGTGACGAGCGCGCCCAGGTCATCGAAGTTCTCGACATAGAGCTTGGCGAGGATGTCGTACTCGCCGGAGATAGAGTAGGCCTCGGAGAAGGTCTCCAGTTCGGCCAGCTGGGCGGCCACGTCTGCCACATGGCGGGGTTCTGCCTTGATCATCACGAAGACGGCGCGCATCGTTGCCCTCCGCGCGGCCCGGCCCCCCGTGCCGCGTTGCCCTATGATCGGCTCAAGCATACGATCCCGGCAGGACCCGGCGGGAGCGAGCCCCAGCCCGCGGCAAAGGAGCCGGCCATGCAGTTTCGCTTCACCCCAGCGCAGGATGCCTTTCGCCAGGAGGTGCGGGACTTCCTCGCCCAGGAGCTAGCCGGCCGCGGCGTGGCGGACCCGGAGGCAGCCGGCGCCTACTCGCGCGACTTCTCCAAGAAGCTGGCGGCGCGCGGCTGGATCGGCCTGGCCTGGCCAAAGGCATATGGCGGTAAGGAACTGGGCGTCATCGAGCAGACCATCTTCAACGAGGAGATGATCACCCACGACGCCCCCACCTCGTACCACTTCGTCTCCGAGCGGCAGATGGGCCCGTCTATCATCCGCCAGGGCACGGAGGAGCAGAAGCAGTACTTCATCCCCGGCATCCTCAATGCCGATGTCTCCTTCGCCATCGGCATGTCTGAGCCGGGCGCGGGCTCGGACCTGGCCAATGTCCAGACCCGCGCCGTGGCCGACGGTGATGACTACGTCGTCAACGGCCAGAAGATCTGGACCTCCAACGCGCATCGCGTGGACTGGCTGTGGCTGGTGTGCCGGACCGACCCCAACGCCCCCAAGCACCGCGGCATCTCCGTGCTGCTGCTGGACATGAAATCCCCCGGCATCACCGTCCGCCCGCTGATCAACCTGGCAGGGCGCCACGGCTTCAACGAAGTGTTCTTCGATAACGTGCGCGTGCCGCGCAAGAACCTGGTGGGCGAGGAGAACCGCGGCTGGTACATCACCGCCGAGAACCTGGACTTCGAGCGCTCCGGCATCGACCGGCTGGCCGCCACCGGCCGCCTGTACCGCGACCTGCTGGACTATGTCCGCTCGCGCACCGATGTCACCGGCGCGCAGGCGCACATCGCCCGCATCGAGCTGGCCGAGCGCGCCATCGAGTACGAGATTGGCCGGATCATCGCCTACCGCGTCTCGTGGCTGGCCAGCCAAGGGCGCATCCCGAACTACGAAGCGTCGATGTCCAAGGTGTACGGCGCCGAGTGGTCGCAGCGTATCGCCCGCACCGGCATGAAGATCGTCACCAGCTTCGCCATGCACCGCACCTCCGAGGAGCGGCGGCTACGGGAGAAGATCGAACAGGCGTACCTGGTCACCAGCGCCGATACCGTGCGCGGCGGCACCAGCGAAATCCAGCGCAACATCATCGCCACCCGCGGTCTCGGCCTGCCGCGCAGCTAAGCCGCGGGCGGTGACAGCGGTGACGGCGGTGACGGCGGTGACGGCAATCCCCAAAAGGGTGACAGCGAGCGGGGGAGCCGGACCCCCCTGCCCTCCGGGCATCCCCCCTGCTAGGGGGGATAACGGGAGAGGCTCAGCCCCCGGCCAGCCGCTTGACCAGCCGCGCCCAGCGCCCGCCGGCGGCGCGGCACGCCTCCAGCACGGCCGCAGACGGCTCGCCCAGGGCAACGGGGCCGTAGTGCGGGCCGTACGGGTCGCCCTGGATCACCAGGCCGTGATTGAGCAGCAGATGAATCGCGTTCAGCAAGGTCAGCTCCGCGCCGCTGCCCGCACGGCTGCCGGCCGCGAAGGCGCCGCCCGCCTTGCCCTCCAGCGGTCCGGGGTAGCCCTGGATGGCAACCTCGTCAAACAGCCGCTTGATGCGCCAGTCTACCCCGCCAAAGCGGGTGGGCGAGCCGATGATGATGCCGTCTGCCGCGCGCAGGTCCGCGATGGCGACTGCGTCCGGTTCGCACACGCGCGCCGCCACCCCCTCGGCGGTGATGCCTTCCACCACTGGCGGGACCATCTTCGCCGTGTTGCCGCGCAGCGAGGTGGTGATGATGAGGATGCTGGGCATAGGCGTGCCTCCGCAGCGGGCCGGCCGTGGGGCCGTCTCCCCGGCTTCGCTCATCCTTTCGCGACGGGGCAATACAGGGCGTTGGACTCGATCAGGAAGACGCGGTTGAGGCGGGCGCGGTAGTTCTCCAGCGCGCCGGTGGCGGCCAGCTCGACAAGCTGCGGCTCGGTGTAGTGGGTGCGCAGGCGGGCGTACAGCTCGTCGGGCACATCGACCGGCGTGGCCGTCATCGCGTCGGCCAGTTCCAGGGCGGCGCGTTCCGCCGCGGTGTACAGGGGGCTGCGCTGGTACTCTGGCAGCGCGGCAAGCTTCTCGTCGCTGATACCGGCGTTGCTGCCCCCGGCAGCGTTGATATCCATTCAGAACGGGCAGCCGGCCAGGGTGGCGATACGCACACACACCAGCGCGCGCAGCGCCGCCGGCAGCGTGGCATCCGTGCTGACCGCGCGGGACAGCGCCCGCCCGGCGGCCAGAATCGGCGGGCGGTGGGCCATCACGTGCGTAGGATTGAGCACCACGCCAAAGGCGCGCTCATCCTGATCGTAGAACGCGCGCGCCTCCTCCGGCGCCTCCTCGCGCGATAGCATCCGGATGCGGTCGGTCATGCGATGCTCCTTGGGTGCGTGGCGCTCCCCCGCGCCTACGCGGACGCTAAACGGGGGATAGGGCGGCGTCAAGCACCCGGCCTGCTACGCTACAACGGCAGGGGGGAGCCGTGCACGCCGCCACGGCCACCGGCCCGGTGCGGCCAGCAGCCGCAGGCGGAAGGGAGCGTCACCCTGACTGACTCGCTGCGTCAGATCGCCTATGCCCCGATGCGGCATCCATCACCGCTGAGCCGGTACCGGCCGCCGGTGCGGTGGGAGCTGCGCGCCGGCGCCGTGTTCATGGCGGGTATCCCCCCCCAGGCCGGCCCGCGGCTGGTGTGCCTGTTCGGCGCCACGCCCTCGCTGGCGTGGGCGCTGGCCGAAGCCGAACGCTTCTACGGCGGGGAGGACGCCTACGAGCTGTGCATCGATGCCGACCTGCGCGGCGCAGAACTACCGCTGCTGGCGCAGCGCGGCTTTGCGCTGACCGAGCAAGAGCCGGGGTTGGTGCTGCCCCACCTGCCCGCGCCCGATGCCATCCCCGCCGCACCGCCCGAGCTGCAGATTGCGCCGGTGCAGGATCAGGCGGGGCTGGACACCTTCTTCTCCATCACCAGCACGCCGCGCTTCATCGTCCCCTCCGTGGCGGCGGCCACCGACCCGGAGGTGGCGCTGCTGGTGGGCTGGGTGGACGGGCAGCCGGTGGCCACCGCGCGCCTGTCGCTCAGCCCAGACGGCGTCGCCGATATCATGGGCGTGGTCACCGTCGAGGCCGCCCGCCGCCGGGGGTACGGCACGGCGATGACGTGGGCGGCCGTGGCCGTCGCCGCGCGCCGCGGCGCCACCGCCGCCACGCTGACCGCCACGGCGATGGGCTATCCTGTCTACCGCAAGATGGGCTTTCTGCACGCCTGCACCTTTCAGACGTACGAGACGGGGGCAGGGAACGCGGCGGAGTGAGCGAATGCAGGTGGCGTCTGGCCTGACGCGCATATCCGGGAGGGTGGCATGACGGTGAGCATTCCGGCACTGGGGGCCAAGGCGGACTTCCTGGGACTGGAGGAGGTGGCGCATCTGGCGGCCGGTGGGGAGACACCGCCGCTCAGGAGCCAGGGCGCGGCGATGCTGCGCTGGGTGGAGCTGAAGGGGCGCGGGCCGGCAGGGGGCGCGGAGCGCGCCGCGGTCACCACCCGGTTGCGCGGGCGGGCGGCCGCGCTGCTGGGCGTCAGCCCGGAGGAGATCGCCATCGCCTCCTCCGCCGCCGAGGCGGTCAGCCAGGTGGCGCTGTCCCTCGACCTGCAGCCAGGGGACAACGTGATCGTGCAAGATGTGGAGTTCCGCTCCGCCTCGCTGCCCTTCGTGGGGCTGCGCCGCCGGGGGGTGGAGGTGCGGGTCATTCCCCACGCCGCCTGGACACCGGCGGAAACCGCCTTTGCGCAGGCAGCGGATGCGCGCACCCGGGTGATCGTCACCAGCCAGGTGAACTACCTCACCGGCATTCACCACAACCTGGAAGCGCTGCGGGCGATTGCCGACCGTTCCGGCGCGCTGCTGGTGGTGGATGCGACGCACGCCGCCGGGGCCATCGCCGTGCCAGGGCGGCTGTGCGACTTCGCCATCACCGCCACGTACAAGTGGCAGCTGGGCTGCCAGGGTATCGCCCTGCTTGCCTGGAACCGGGAGCGGGTGCCGGAGCTGGAGCCCGCCATCTGCGGCTGGCGCTCCGCCGATGACTGGCAGAGCACCGGGAACCCGCTCGAGGCGGTGTGGAAGCCAACGGCCGAGCGGCTGGAGCCCGGCAACCCCCCGTGGGGGCCGCTGTTCTACCTGGAAGAAGGGTTGGGCTACCTGCTGGCCTGCGGCCTGGAACGCGTGCAGGCGCACGTGCTGGCGTTGTCGGATGAAGTGAACCGCCGCCTGCGCCAGCTGGAGCTGGAGGTCGCCACCCCAGCAGACCGCCGCTACCGCGCCGGGAACAACTGCTTCTGGACGGCGGACCCGGAGGGGCTGGCAGACCGGCTGCTGCGCGAGCATGGTGTGCTGGTCTCGGGCTACTCCGGCCGGGTGCGCATCTCCACCCACCTGTACAACGACAGCGCCGATATCGAGCGGCTGGCCGGGGCGCTGGCCGCCGTCATGCACGGATAGTTGCGGAACCGCACGCGATGGGTTCACAATGGCCCATCATACCGCGCGATGCCGCGCGCGAGGCCGCGACCGTGGCCAAGACGTACCCCGCGCCCCCGCCGGAACTGACCCGCCCTGCCCCAGACGGCCCCCGTCGCGCCGCCCGCGGTATCATCGTTGCCGCGCTGGCCGGTACCGGGCTCTGGCTGCTGGTGGCCCTGGCCATCCGGTTCCTGCTCGGGTAGTGCCGCGCTTATGGCGCCAGCCGCCACCGCCGTCCGGCCGTTGCGGACAGCCGGCGGAGGGCGGCGTGCGCCGCCGGACCAGCCACCGGCGGGAAATGGCTCAGCGCCAGCGTGGCGAACTCCAGCTGCGCCATCCGGGCGAGCGAGTGGCGGGCCGCGCGCCGGTCCTGCGTAAACAGCGGATGCGGCCGGGTCAGCCGCAGGCGCCGCACCTGCGCCGCATCGCCGGCGATCAGCAGCCCCAGCTCGGGCAGGTGGAACGCCACATGGCCGGGGGTGTGCCCCGGCGTGTGGATGACGCGCAGCCCGCCGAGCACCGGTAGCTCATCACCGTCGTGCAGCTCGGTATCCACCCGTGCGGGTGGCGATAGCGTTTGCTCCAGCCGTGCGGCCAGCGCCCGCGGTCCCCCGTACGGGGAGATGCTCTGCCGCCCGCGCTGCCCGCGCACAAACGGCGCCTCCAGCGCGTGCACCGCCGTCGTTGCTGGCAGCCACCGCTGCAGCGCCGCCAGCCCGCCGGCGTGATCCGGATGGAAATGGGTGATGACGATGTGCGCCACGCTCTCCGGCGCGCGCCCGGCCCGCGCCAGCGCCGCCAGGATGCGCCCGGCGCTGCCCGGCGGCCCGCAATCAATCAGCGTCACCTGCGCATCGAGCAGCAGGAACACACCCGAGCCCGGCACCCGTACCTGCGCCACCCGCGGCATCACCCAACGAAAGGAATCCTGGAGCATCCGTCCCGCCGCATTCAGCGTTCAGCCGCCAGGATAAAGCGACGGCTGCCCGTGCTGCACGCAGGTGGCGCCTGCCCGCCGCCGCCCAGCCGGTCAGCCGAGCGCGATGATGTGGAGCGCCTGGGTGGCGGGTGACGGGTCCGCGCCCAGCTCGGCCGCAAGCAGGCGGCGCAGCCGGTCGTAGACGCGCAGCGCTTCGGCCCGGTTGCCGGCGGCAAGGTGGGCGTGCATCAGCAGCTGATAGGCAGGCTCGTGGAATGGCTCGATGCCACAGCACTCGCTGGCCATGGCGGCAGCCGCCGTGGGGTCGCTGGCCGCCAGCGCGACAGCCGCCAGGCAATCGAGCGCCCGCACCCGCGCCCCGGCTAGTCGCTGCCGCATACGCTCTATCCAGCCGCCCGTCTCGCCCTCCAGGAACGGCCGGCGGCTGATGACGGCGGCGACGTTGGCCGGTCCCCAGGCCTGCGCTGGCGCCCCGGCCCGCATGTACCCTTCGGCGGCATCCAGCGCCGTCAAGGCGGCGTCGATATCGACCCAGGCATCAGGCGGCAGGCGTAGCTCATAGCAGCCGCCATCCGCCTCGACCCCGCATCGGGCATCGACCGCGGCCAGCAGGCGGCGGGTCTTGCTGATCAGGGCGCTGAGCGCGCCGTCCCAGGCAGGCGGCAGTTGCTGCGGCCACACCGCGTCTGCCAGCCGGTCGCGCGCCACGGGCTCGCGGTGGCAGGCCAGGTAGGCGAAGGCTCGCCGCCCCTGCCGCCCGGGAAACTGGGGCGAGGCCAGCAACGCCGTCCCGTGTTCTACCATCAGCCGTCCGGTCAGGTAGACGCGTACGGTGGTCATGCAGCCGCCCGCCAAGAATTCGCCAAATCTCCGCCAAGCCCGCCCGCTTAATATCACATTCACATGTGGAGGGTAGCCATGCAGAAGGTGATCCAGTGTCCCTGTGGCGCCGTGTTGCAGGGTGAGGGTGATGACGCCGTGGTGGCGCTCGCCCAGCAGCACGCCAAAAGCGCGCACGCCATGGACCTCTCGCGGGAGGACGCGCTAGCGATGGCGCGGCCGGCATAGGCAGCGATAGCAAGGAGGAACGCAATGTCGAAGGTGCTGAAGTGCGGTGATGTGGTGCCCGGATGCGATGCCGTCGTGCGAGCAGATTCCGAGGACGAGGTGATGCGCCAGGCCGCCGACCACGCCCGGACCGCACACGGCCTGGCAGAGATTGACGCCCGCACCGCGCAGGCAGTCCGCGCCGCTATCCGTACCGCCTGATCAACCGTGCTCGGCGCAGGCACGCGCAGAGGAGTGCAACCCACCTCCGGTACCCCGGGGGTGCGTACCGCCTCCTCTGCCGGCAATTCCGGGGGTGGACCGGTGGAGCTGCCGGTCGTGACATCAGTCAATACCATCCCTATAGTGGGCTATGCCTCTCATGCTGTTCATGGAGTGTGGCCCCGTGGAGTACCAGAACATCCTGTACGAGAAGCAGGCGCCGGTTGCCTACGTCACGCTCAACCGCCCGGAGAAGATCAACGCGCTGTCGCACGATCTTCAGGTCGAAGTGCGGGACGCGCTCGAGGACGCCGGCTGGAAGGACGGCGCCATCCGCGTGATCGTCCTCAAGGCGAACGGGCGGGCGTTCAGCGCCGGCTTTGATCTGAGCGGCGGGGGCGGCAGCGGCCCCTCGAACGCGCACACCATTCGCAGCCGTTTCATGCACGGGCCGGGCTTCTCCGCTTCGGCCTGGTGGGACGTTTTCTGGAATAACCCGAAGCCGATCATCGCCCAGGTACACGGCTTCTGCATCGCCGGCGGCTGCGCAACGGCGACGTTCTGTGACCTGCGCATCGCCTCTGAAGATGCGATGTTCGGGGCGCCCGAGATCCGCACCGGCGGGCCGTATATCCCGGCGGTGTGGCCGTGGATGATCGGCCCGACCAAGGCGCGCGAGCTGCTGTACACCGGCAACCTGATTGATGCCGCCGAGGCGTACCGGCTTGGCCTGGTGAACCAGGTGGTGCCGCGCGACCAGCTGGACGAGGCGGTGCGCCGAACGGCGCTGACCATCGCCAAGCTGCCCGCGCAGACCGTCGAGTACAACAAGAAGCTGATCAACATGGCGTACGAGCTGATGGGCATCCGGCAGGTGATGGAGCGCTCGCTCGAGCTGGAGGCGAACGCCCTGGCCAGCCCGGAATCGTCACCGGAGATCGCTGAGTACAACCGGCTGCGGGCACAGGATGGCCTGAACGCGGCGCTGAGCTGGAATGCCGCGCGCTTCAGCGAGGAGGACGCCTGGTTCCGCGGCGCCCGCCGCCGGAGCTAGCGGGCGCAGTCTACGCCGGCCGCTCCGCCGGGCAGCGGCCGGCTACCCTCGTCGTTCGTTCTCGGTGTAGTAGACATTGAGCGCGACGATACCAAGCCAGACCGCGACGATGCCGGGCACCTGGCCAATCCCGCCAGCGATGGCGGTGAGCGGGATGCCGATGCCCAGCGACGCGGCGATCCGTCCGGTGAAGTTGCGGGCCCGCATCTCGGCAGCGGCGCGGGTACGCCCCAGCCGCTGCGCTACCCGCCCCTCGATGCGCGCGTCTAGCGAGCGGTCGAGCCGCTCCAAGAAGTCGTCGATAATCTCGTCTTCCATGCGCTCGCCCAGCTCGTGGCGGGCGGCCACGGCGGCGCGCAGGTCGTCCCGCGCCACCGCGGGCGGCTGGCTCAACGGGCGCGCCGGCAGCGGCTGGGCGGGCGGCGCATCGTCGAAGCCATTCGCTGGCGCGTCAGCACGCCGTCGCGCGCGCCGGCTCTGGCGATCAGATGGCAGCGGCGGATCGACAAAGCCATGTGGTGGCGGCGGCGGCGCTGCCGCTGTCCGCTGGAACGTCAGCCGTTGCCCGCACCCCGGGCAGAACAGCGCGTTGTCTGGCAGAGAGCTCCCACAAGAGGCACAGTGCATGGCACTGATTGTACACGGGCGGAGCAGCGGAGCACGCTGGCCCCGGCGGCGTGCCAGACCGCCCGTTGCCCCGGCCCCCATGGTGTAGCATGGTCGCGCACACATTGCGGCACAGGGAGGCGCATGGCAATGGCAGTTTCTGGTGAGATGGTCACCTTCGCAAGCAACGGCGCGACCGCGCCAGGCTATCTGGCCAAGCCGGAGGGAGCGGGGCCGTTCCCCGGGGTGATCGTGATTCAGGAGTGGTGGGGGCTGGAGGAGCACATCAAGGACATCGCCCGCCGGTTCGCCGCCGAAGGCTTTGTGGCGCTGGCGCCCGACCTGTATCACGGCCGCATTGCCACCGAGCCGGACGAGGCGCGCAAGCTGGTGATGGCGATGCAGATGGATGTGGCGCTGCGCGATATCCAGGGCGGTATCGACTACCTCAAAGGATTGCCGGCGGTGTCGCCCAAGAAGATCGGTGTCACGGGCTTCTGCATGGGCGGCTCGCTGACGCTACGGGCGGCGGCGCGCTCCGCCGATGTCGGCGCGGCGGCGCCGTTCTACGCCGGCGGCATCCAGAACCTGACGCCGGATGCGCACAGAATCCAGGCCCCGGTGTTCGCTGCCTTCGGCGAGACGGACGACGGCATCCCCCTGGACAAGGTGGAGGAGTTCCGCCAGGAGCTGGCGCGCCAGGGTAAGGACGCCGAGGTGAAGGTGTACCCCGGCGCGCCCCACTCCTTCTTCAACGACACCCGCCCCTCCTACCGGCCGGAGGCCTCCGCCGATGCCTGGCAGCACGTCCTGGCGCTGTTCCGGCGGGCCCTGGTGTAAGAGGGGCTGGCTCCTCCGCCGCCTACAGCCCGCTGCCACCCGCCACGGTGAGCAGGGCGCCGGTGGTGTAGGAGCTGGCGTCTGAGGCGAAGTACAGCGCCGCCCCCACGATCTCCTCGGCCTGGCCACCACGGCGCAGGGGGATGGTGGTGGCGGTGCGCTTCTGGAACGCCTCCATGTCCCAGGCCTTGGAGATGTCCGTCAGGAACGGGCCGGGGATGATGCAGTTCACCCGCACCTTGGGGGCAAAGGCCTGGGCAAAGCCCGCCGTCATGTTGTTCAGCCCCGCCTTGGCCGCGGCATAGGGGATGGTGCCGGGACTGGGGTGCTGGGAGGCCGTGGAGGAGACCATGATGATCGAGCCGCCGTCTCCCTCCGCCATGCGCGTCCCCACCAGCGCCGTCAGCCGGAACGGCCCCTTGAGGTTGACGTCCAGCACTTTGTCATACAGCGCCTCGGTGACCTCGCTGACGTGGTCATAGATCGGTGACATGCCGGCGTTGTTGACGAGCACATCGACGCGGCCGAACTCGGCGTACGCGCGCCCGGCCAGCTGCTCCACCTGGCTCCAGTCTCCCACGTGGCAGGCCACCGCCAGCGCCTTGCGCCCGGTGGTGGCGCGCACCTCGGCCGCCAGCTCCTCGCAGTTCTCCAGCTTGCGGCTGGCGATGATCACATCCGCCCCAGCGCCGGCAAACGCCCGCACCATCTCCCGCCCCAGCCCCCGGCTGCCGCCGGTGACGAGCGCCACCTTCCCCGAGAGATCAAATAACCTGGCAGTGTCGTACATCGGGCATCCTTTGCTCTTCAGCGGTCAGCGCTCCGCACCCCGTCAGGAACAGCAAGCGAGCAGGCGCAGCGGGCCTGGCCACCAGCGTGACCCGCGCTCCGCTCACTCCATCCCCAGTACCTTGACCAGGAACGCCCAGCGGTCGGCGGCTTCTTCGATGACCTTGGCGGTGGGTTTGCCGGCGCCGTGACCGGCCTTGGTTTCGATGCGGATCAGGGCCGGGTTGGCGCAGCCCTGAGCGTGCTGGAGCGCCGCGGCGAACTTGAAGCTGTGCGCCGGAACGACGCGGTCGTCGTGGTCGGCGGTCGTCACCAGCGCCGGCGGGTAGCAGGTGCCGGGCTGCAGGTTGTGGTAGGGCGAGTAGGCCAGCAGGGCGCGGAACTCCTCCGGCTCCTCCGGCGAGCCGTAGTCAGACACCCAGCCCCAGCCGATGGTGAACTTGTGGAAGCGCAGCATGTCCATCACGCCGACGGCCGGCAGCGCCGCGCCGAACAGTTCCGGCCGCTGCGTCATGCAGGCCCCCACCAGCAACCCCCCATTGCTGCCGCCGCCGATGGCCAGCCGCGCCGGCCGGGTGTAGCCGCTGTCGATCAGCCACTCGGCGGCGGCAATGAAGTCGTCGAAGACGTTCTGCTTCTTCAGCTTCATCCCCGCCTGGTGCCACTCCTCGCCGTATTCGCCGCCGCCGCGCAGATTGGCCACGGCAAACACGCCGCCCATCTCCATCCAGACCAGTGTGTTGATCGCCAGCGCCGGTGTCTGGGAGATGTTGAAGCCGCCGTAGCCGTACAGATACACCGGCCGGTTGCCATCCAGCTCTAGCCCGCGCTGGTGGGTGAGGAACAGGGGGACCCGCGTGCCGTCCTTGCTGGTGATGAACACCTGGCGCGTCTCGAACACCTCCGGGTCAAAGCCCACCACCGGCGCGCGGAAGACGGCCTGCTCGCCCGTCGCCACGTCGTAGCGGTAGATGGTGGTGGGCCGGGTGAAGGAGGTGAAGGCATAGAACGTCTCGGGATCGCCGCGCCGCCCGCCGAAACCAGAGGCGGTGCCGAGCCCCGGCAGCGCCACCTCCCGGTCAAAGCGGCCGTCCAGCGTAAACAGCTTCACCTGGGTGTGCGCATCTTTGAGGTAGGCGGCTATCAGCCGGTCGCCGGCCACGGCGCCGCCCTCCAGCGTCTCCGCCGCCTGGGGGATGACTTCGCGCCGCTCCGCCGGGTTGCACGTGTCCACGGCGATGATGCGGCCGCGCGGGGCATCGAGGTCGGTACGGAACAGGAACACCGGCCCGTCATTGTCGATGAAGCTGTAGGAGGCGTCGAAGTCCGTCAGCAGCGGCGTGATCGCCGGCGCATCGGGGAGCGCACCTCCGGGCAGCTCGGCGTAGAAGACGCGGCTCTTGGTCTCGGTGCCCTGCCAGACGGAGATGATCAGGTACCGGCCGTCATCGGTAACGTGGCCGTCGAAGCCCCATTCCTTCTCGTCTGGCCGTTCGTAGACCAGGACATCTTCCCCCTGCGGCGTGCCCAGGCGGTGGTAATACAGCTTCTGGAAGTAGTTGGCGTCCTCCAGGAGCGTCGCCGGGTCCGGCTCGGCGTAGCGGCTATAGAAGAAGCCGGCGCCGTCATGCGTCCAGGCCGCGCCGGAGAACTTCACCCAGCGCAGGTGGTCCGCCCGGTCAGCGCCGGTCGCCACCTCGCGCACGCGCCACTCCTGCCAGTCCGAGCCGGCGGTCGAGAGGCCGTAGGCCAGCAGCGCGCCGTCTTCGCTCACGGCCAGGTTGCTGAGCGCCACGGTGCCGTCGGCCGACAGGGTGTTGGGGTCGAGCAACAACCGTGGCCCGGTGTCAAGCGATTCCTGGGTGTACAGCACGCTCTGGTTCTGCAGGCCGTCGTTCTTGAAGAAGAAGTAGCGCCCGCCTTCCTTGAAGGGTGCGCCGTACTTCTCGTAGTCCCACAGCGCCGTCAGCCGGGCGCGGATGCGCTCCCGCGCCGGGATAGCCTCCAGGAAGGCGAAGGTGCGGGCGTTCTGCGCCTCAATCCATGCGCGGCTCTCCGGGCTGTCCGGGTCCTCCAGCCAGCGATACGGGTCCGGCACGGCCACCCCGTGCAACACCTCGATGGTCTCCTCGCGCCGGGCCGGCGGATAAGCAGCGCTGTCCATAGCGGTCATGCGGTACTCCTTGCTCAGCAGGGCGGCAGCCAGAGAGGCGGTAGGAGCGCGACGGCTCCCTTCCCCGTGCCCCGGCGGCCGGCCCGCACCGTTCACGGATGCAGCTTCAGGTAGCGGCGGACGAGGATGGCGATGGCGGCGGCGGTGTAGGCGAGGGAGGCGAACAGCCACAGGTTGGGGGACAGGCCGGTCGCCTCGGCCAGTGAGTTTGGCTCGGCCTCGAAGATGACGTTGGTGGCGATGATCGGCGCTTCGCTGAAGGCGAGCAGGGTCAGATACTTGCTTGGTTCGTTCTCCAGCGTAGCGAAGACGGAGGAGACGACGGCGGTGGAGACCAGCATGAGCGCGATGAAGCCGCCCGCGGCCCACACGCGCCGGTTGGTGTGCGCGGCGACGGCCAGGGCGATGCTGCTGAAGTACAGGCTGATCAGCAGCGCCGCCCCGAGAATGCGTGGCAGGATGTCGAGGTTGTCCGTGAGATAGTCGAACACGTCATCGACGACAAAGGTGTTGCCCAAGAACAGGAACACCTGGGGTGACAGGCACATCAGCAGCAGCGCCGTCACCAGCGCCGCCAGCCGCGCGCCAACGTAGTCCAGCCGGGTGATGCCGCGGGAGAAGTACAGGGCCAGCACGCGCTGGCGCTGGTCCGGGCACAGCAACTCCGGGGCGACCACGGTGCAAAACAGCAGGATGATGCGGGCGATGACGCCGTAGTAGTTCTCGTAGCGGTAGGGCGACAGCTCCTCGGCAATCAGGGCGGCGATACCGAGGGCGATCAGCGCCGGTAGCAGGGCGATTGCCGCTAGCAGCCAGGGGGCAATCTTGGCGCGGAACGGCCGCCCCAGTCCCCAGGCCCGCTTCAGCCCGGTGCGGAACAGCGTCACCAGCGCCCGCCGCCGCCCCTGCCGCGGTCCCTCGTACGGCTGGTAGCCCAGGTCGTAGATACGTCCCTGCGCCGCCGGTTGCGGCGCCGCCCATCCGCCCCCCGCCGTCATCGCTGTCCTCCTGTTGCACTCCGCATCGTACCCGGCGCACGGCTGAGCGGCACGCACAAATCTCGGCCACCTGATTCCTGGCCTGGTGGGGGCGTGTGCCGTGGGGGCCGGTCAGATGCACCACAGGAAACCGGGGGGCGGCAACGAGCCTGCCCCGTTTCCACGTTGATCGGCTCCGCTCACGCATCTCCCTACGCGAAGATGTCCGCCAGCGTGCTCGTCTCCTGCGTCATGCGGATCAGGGGCAGGCGCAGCTCGGCGGCGAGATCGCGCACACGGTCGTAGATGCTGAAGTCGCTGAGATCGAGCAACACCTCGTGGCCCTGCACGCGGGCGGAGAGGCCGCGTTGGGTAAGCGCCTCGGCGAAGGTGGGGGCGGCGGCGGGGCCGGTGTCCAGGCGCAGCACCGGCTTGACCGTGCGGAACGACTCCAACGGCCCCTCCCGCAGCAACCGCCCTTCGTCGAGAACGATCACGTAATCGCAGGCGCGCTCGACATCGGCCAGCAGGTGGGTGGTCATCAGAATCGCCATGCCCTGCGTGCGGCCCGTGCGGCGGATGATCTCCAACATCTGCTCGCGGCCCGCCGGGTCAAGGCCGTTGGTCGGCTCATCCAGCAGCAGCAGGCGGGGGTCATGGACCAGCGCGGCGGCGAGCTTGGCGCGCTGCTTCATACCGGTGGAGTAGCCGCCGATGGCGCGGTACCGCGCTTCGTCCAGCCCCACATAGCGCAGCGCATCGGCGGCGCGGCCCTGCGCCTCACGCGGCGGCAGCCCGGCCAGCTGCCCCATGTGCCCCACAAACTCAGCGGCGGGCACATCATCCGGCAGGCAGTCATGCTCCGGCATGTAGCCGATCCACTCCCGCGCCCGCAGTCCCTGGCTGGTGACGTCGTAGCCCAGCACGGTGGCGCTACCGCCGTCCGGCTCCAGCAGGCCCAGCAGGATCTTGATCAGCGTGCTCTTGCCCGCGCCGTTCGCGCCGAGCAGCCCGACGATGCCGCGCGCCGCGCGGAATGTCACCGCGTCCAGCGCCGTCACCGTGCGGTAGCGCTTCGTGAGACCGCTGACGGTGATCACCGCGTCATTCGGCGGCTCGGATGCCGCCCCGGGCGGGCCGCTCATCACGCTACCCTCCTGTCCCTGGATAGTACCTGATGTACCACCCCCACCCCAAAGCGGCGAAGCCAGCCGCCCGCTGCATGGCTCCGAGCATGGCTTGACGCAGGCACGCAGGGAGCGCAGAATGGCATCATTCGTACTACCTAATACACGAGATGCGGGATAGCTAAGTGACAGGCGGTGAGCGATGCTGTTCGCCTTGCTGGTGACGCTGCGCGAGGGGGTCGAGATCGCGCTGATCATGGCGATCGTGTTGGGCTACCTGCGCCGTACGGACCGCGCCAGGTACGCTCGTGCCGTCTGGGCCGGGGCTGCCGTTGCGGCGGCGCTGTGCCTGGCCGGTGGCGCGGTGCTGGAGCTGACGGCGGCCTCGCTCAGCGGTCGCGCGCTGGAGGCGTTTGAGGGTGGGGCGATGCTGTTCGCCGTGGCCGTGCTGACGTGGATGATCTTTTGGATGAAGCGTGAGGCGGCCGGCATCGGCACACGGTTGCGCGCCCAGATCGATACGGCCGTGCAGGCCGGCTCGCCGCTAGCACTGGTGATGCTGACCTTCAGCGCCGTGGCCCGCGAGGGCCTGGAGACCGTGCTGTTCCTGTTTGCCGGCGCCCGCAACACCTCCGCGACCGAGTACCTGGCCGGCGGGCTGCTGGGTTTTGCCATGGCCGCCGCCGCCGGCTATGGCGTCTATCGCGGCGCCTCACGGCTGCCGCTGCGCGGGTTCTTCGTGGTGAGCGGCGTGGCGTTGGTTGTGCTGGCCGGAGGTCTGCTCTCTAACGCGCTCGGCGAGCTGCGTGAGGCGCAGGTGCTGCTGCACCAGGGACCGCGCCCCTGGGATATCGATGCCTTCTTGTCGATGAACACCGACCTGGGCCGGTTCCTGCATGCCGTCGTGGGGTATCACTCTGCGCCCACCCTGGCTCAGATCGTCGCCTACTGGGGGTACCTGGCCGCGGCGCTGACGTTCTTCCTCGCCGGTACCGCCTTCCGCCGCCGCCCGGCCACTCCCGCTGGCTCCCCGTCTCGTGAGGTGCGTGCATGACCAGCCTGCGATGGGCCATCCGCGCGGCGCTGGCCGGCGTGCTGGCGTTGTGCATCGCCTGCTCGGCAGACGCCGGCGGGCGTCTGGTCGACGTGACCCAGACGGACGATGCCTGCACCCCCGACGCGCTGACCGCGTCGCCGGGGGAGAAGCTCAAGTTCGTGATTACCAATCAAGGCAGCAGAGACCACGAGGTCGAGGGGATCGACGGCACCAAGTTCGAGGAGGTCGCCGTACCGGGCGGTAAGAGCCGCTCCCTGAGCTGGAAGGCCCCCAAGCGTGCCGGCGCGTACAAGCTCAAGTGCTATATCCCCGGCGGCAGCTCCACCATTATCACGCTTCAGGTCTCGTAGCCGGCGGGAGCGTGATGCGCCACGCTGCACGGAGGTGTCTCGTGTTTCGTCTTGCCGCGTGCCTCGCGCTCGGCGCCGTTCTCACACTGGTTGCCGGCTGCGGCAGTGACCCTGCTCAGCGCGTCTCAGTTGACCTGACGGAGTGGGCGGTGAAACCCTCCGTGACCGGCGTCAACGCAGGCTCCGTGACCTTCGTTGCACACAACCGGTCGGCGAGCATGGTGCATGAGGTCGCGGTGCTCAAGATTGAAGGCGCCAACAAGAAGAACCTCAAGGAGATTGAGGATGTAGCGCCCGGACAGCGCAAGCAAACGACCGTGAAGCTCTCCCCCGGCGAGTACGAGCTAGCGTGCGTGATCACACCGGGCGAGTCCGGCTCTACCGTCGACCACTATCAGTTAGGGATGGTCACCAGCTTCAGCGTGCGGTGAGCCTGCCCGGCATCCTTCCCGCTTCGTGGCGGCTGCGCTATGCTGGCCGCTAACCGGCTGACATGCTGACAGGCTGGGAGGCTCGAACATGACCACGCAGGATGCGCCGCGGGTAGAGGTCGTGCCCGCCTGGGAAACCGAGATGGTAGAGCTGGCGCCCGGTGTGCACACCTATGTGCAGGCCACGGGCGGCTTCTGCATCTCCAACGCCGGGTTGCTGGCCGGGCGGCGCAGCAGTGTGGCCGTCGATGCGCTGTTCGTGCCGCGGATGACCCGCGCCTTTCTCGATGCAGCGGCCCGCGTGCTGCAATCGCCGATTGAGACGCTGGTGAATACGCATCACCACGTTGATCACACACTGGGCAACCACCTGTTCGCGGGGCGGACCATCATCGGCCACGACCTCACCCGTGCCGAAATGCAGCGGACGGGTAACCCCGCCGCGCGCATCAGCGCCATCGCCCCTCACTTCGCCCAGGACCTGGCAGACCCCAGCATCAGCATCCTCCCGCCCAATGTCACGTACTCGGAGCGGATGACGCTGTATGTCGATGACCGCGAGGTGCAGCTGATTCACGTGCCCACCGCCCACACCATCGACGATACGCTGGTGTACCTGCCCGCCGAGAAGCTGCTGTTTGCCGGAGATGTGACGTTCTTCTATGTCACGCCGCTGGCCTTCGAGGGCTCGATCCTCGGCTGGCTGGCGGCGCTGGACATCCTCGACGGCATGGACGCCGAGCGCATCATCCCCGGACACGGACCGGTCGGCACCCCGGCGCATACGGCGCTGCTGCGCGGCTACTTCGAGACGCTGCGCGACCAGGCCCGCCGCTGCTACGAGGCGGGTGACCCGGTGGAGCGGGCGATCATGAGCATCGACCTCGGCCCCTATGCCGCCTGGGGCGAGCCGGAACGGATCGTGCCGAATGTGATGCGGCTCTACCAGGACTTCTCCGGTGTGCCCTGGGCGCCGCTGGACCTGACCGCATCCGGCGCCCTCCAACGCCAATGGCTGGCGGCGCGGGGACGCTAGCCGGGCGCGGTGACGCGGTTGCGGCCGGCACGCTTGCTGGCGTACATCAGCGCGTCGGCACGGGCGATCACCTGCTCCCGCGGCTCGCCGGCACGGGCCAGCGTGGCGCCGATGGATACCGTGACCTGGAACGCTGCTCCCTCGTGCTCCACCAGCGAGGTGGCGATCAGCGCGCACATCCGCTCCGCCTGTGCCTGCAGTTGTGCCCCCGTTGCCACGGCGGCCAGCACCAAGAACTCCTCGCCGCCCCAGCGGCCGGCAACGTCACCGGCGCGCACGATGTGGCTGAGCGTCTGCGCGACAACCTTCAGCGCGGCATCTCCGGCTGCGTGGCCCCGCTCGTCGTTTACCTGTTTGAAGTGGTCGATATCCACGAACAGCACGCCAAAGGGGATACCAACGCTGGTCAGCGTCTCCAGCCGGTGGCCAAGGAGCATCTCAAGGTAGCGCCGGTTTGGCAGGCCGGTGAGCGGGTCGGTCATCGCCGCCCGTTCCAGGTCCTCCGCCCGGTGCTGGGCGCGCACCAGATCGGAGTCGTCGCTGAAGATCTCGACCGCGCCGATCACGGCGCCATCCGGGGCATGGATCGGCGCGGCGCGCACGGAAACGGGATGGCGGTGGCCATCCTTGTGTTTGAGGAAGATGTGTGCCTCGCGCAGCCGGCCGTCGCGCATGGTCTCCGTCAGCGGACAGATCGTGTGGCACAGCTGTTCGCCCCGGCCATCGACATGCATGAGCAGGCCGTCCATGCAGCGGCGGCCGGTGACCTCGGCGGCGGTGTAGCCGGTAATGCGCTCGGCGCCTTTGTTCCAGTACGTGATGGTGCGTGACGGGTCAACGTAATACACCCCGTCGTACAGGTTCTCCACGACACTGCGGTGCAGCGATTCGTTCTGGTGCATATGACCTCAGTCCATATGTCACCGTCCCCCCAGAGCTAGCTTCGGTCAGTGCGCCCTCCGGCTTGAGGGTGGCCTATGGCGCGGCGCGGGCATCAATCACCTCCAGCGGCGGCAGGCCGAGCAGCCCCGCCAGCGTGTTCGTCTCTGATACCAGCCGGTGGCCGCGTTCGTAGGCGTCCGGCCCGTCGAGCACGACGACAGCGGCGTCCAGCTCTAGCATCCCGGCCGCGGCACGGGTTCGATTCAGCTCGTTGATTTCACGCTGGAGCCGGGTGGAGACCGTGGCATCGGTCAGGATCAGATAGGCGGGTTGCAGGCTGGCGGGGCGGCGTGGCCGCGGCCGCTTCGGTGCGGGCGGGTTGGGTGCGCGGGGGATGTACGAATGCAGGATGCGGGCATGCTCCGGGCCGGATTCCATCGCTGCCGGCCGGCTGCCCAACCCCGGCAGCACCGCCCACACGAGCGCCAAGCTCCCCGTCAGCAGCGTCAGCCCGGACACCCGCACCCAACCCATCGCACCACCTCCCCGGGCCGCGCGGGTGCGGCGCTCTGCTTCCATCATCGGCGCCGGCGCGGGCCGGGGCGGTGCTCGCGCGCGGTAGCTGAAGCAGCCGGGGGGGAGTAGGCCGCGGGCGCGGACCGCGCCGCACGGCCTGGCAGTGGCAGGGAGGGATGGCGCGCTACTGCGCGGGCAGGACGGTGAAGCTGCCCACCATCCACAGATGCAGGCTGCAGAAATACGAGTAATGGCCGGGGTTCAGCGCTGTGGTATCCAGGTTCCAGGAGGCGCCCGGCTGGATCAGCTCGGCGCGGGTTGGGGAGGAGTCGAACAGCCGGCCGTATTCCAACGCCCGCTCCAGCGTAGCGGCGCTACCGGCGGCCGCGGGGGCGCTCAGGCTGGTGACGGAGTGCGGGCGGAAGTTGCCGGCGGCGCTGACAAACTCAATCGATTCGCCCTGGATCACCTCGATGTGCGCCGGGAAGAAGCTCCACAGGCCGGTGTCGGCATCCACCGGGTTGAAGCCGCCGTTGTTGTCATAGATCACCACCCGGGCGTTTCCCGCCGCCGCGGGCTGCGCGCCGTTGGCCACACCCAGCGCCAGCGAGCCGCTCACCACCAGCCCCAGCAGGGCGCGTACCGCCAGCTTTCCGGTCAGACGCTTCACAACCAGCCCTCCGGTGGCATCGGTTTGTTCCCGGGAACGGGAACGCCACCGGCAGCATTACGACGGGTGACGGATGGCGGATTCCTGGATCTGCTGGTCCGCTATCCGTCCGTCAGTACCAGTGGAACGGCAGCAGCCAAGCCGGCGGCCTAACCGCCCAGGGCGGCGGTCGTGCCCAGACCGAGCTGTTCGGCGCGGCGATAGACGCGGACGGCGAGTGTCAGATCCTGCATGGCGTTGCCGGTCGTCTTGAAGATGATGATGCCGGCTCCCTGCCGCCCGGGGCGCATCCCCGCGGCCACCTCGCCGATTTCGGCGTGAATGTGCGCTTCAGTCATCCGCCCCTCACGGATCGGGATCACGACCTCGCCCGCCTCGGCCAGCGCCCCGGCGCGCGTATCGACGATCAGGCGAGCGCGGAGCACCGCCTCGGTGTCGAGTTCCCGCGTCTCGGGGGTGAAGGCGCCCAGAGCGCCGGCGTACGCCCCCGGCTCGATCAGGCTGCCGGAGAAGAGCGGTTCTGGTGAGGTGGTGGCGGTGATGACAATCTGGGCGCCGCGCAGCGCCTCGGCCGCCGTCTCCACCCGGCGCAGTCCGGGGCAGCGGTCCCCCAGCGCTGCCCGCATCGCCGCGACGAAGGCGGGAAAACGCTCGGCGTGGGGGTGGACAACCCGAACATCGCGCACCGGCCGCACGGCACACACTGCCTCCAGGCTGGCACGGGCAGTGGCCCCGGCGCCGAACAGCGCCACCGTGTCCGCTCCCGGGAGGGCGAACAGCTCCGCGCCCAGGCCGATGGCGGCGCCGGTGCGTATCCGTGTCAGGGTGGCGCCCTCCAGCAACGCAACCGGTGTACCCGTGGTGTCATCCATCAGCAGCACCGCCGCCTGTACCACCGGCAGCCCGCGGCCCGGGTTCTCGGGCGTGACCGACACCAGTTTGAGCCCGGCGAAGCCCAGCGTCCGGCTGTAACCCGGCATGAACAGTGCCATGCCGCCAGCCACCGGCACGTGGGCACGCACCGGCACCACCGCCTCGCCAGTGGCCAGCGCCACAAACGCTTCCCGCGCGGCGGCAATCGCCTCGGTCATGCTGACGGTACGGGCAAGGGTGGCGCTGCCGATGATACGCACAGGCATATCCGCCGCTCGTGATTCGTCCGTTCGGGAACCCAGCGCCGCCATCATGCCAGGCGGCAGTAACGGAGGGAAGGGAGCACAGCAGCCGCACCCCGTTACCCCCAGCAGGGCGGTTGCGCTCTGCGAGACGCAGGCAGCCGGACCTACCTGCTCACACCTGTGCGTTCGCCGGGAGATCGCCAATCACGAAGAAGTAGTACGTCATCAGCCACAGGCTCTTGGAGGTGGGGTAGAAGAGGAACGCGCCAAGCAAGGCGGCAAGGACAGCGATGATCAGCGCGGTCCACATCGAGAGCACGCCGGTGAAGACGAGGATCAACACCGGAAACAAGGTCAGCACGGCGATCAAGGTGTAGTCGAACACCAGCGCGCCCAGGAAGAAGCCGTCTTCTCGCTCGAACTTCAGCCCGCAGCGGGTACAGGTGCGGTTCATGCGCAGCCAGCGGCCAAACAGGGTGTTGCCGCCGCAGTTCGGACAGCGGTGCAGCAGCCCGCGCGTCACTACCTGTCCTCGTGATACCTGCATGTCACGTCACCTTGGCCAAAGGGTGTGGCCATCGGGGGCCGGCGCATCCCGGCCCTGACGCCCAGCGTACCGCCCTTGCCGTCAGTCTGCCGCCCACGCTTGGGGTATGGACGCTTCGCGGTGGGGCGCGCGGGCATCGAGCACACGGTATCCCGCATCGGAGGAGCTGCCCAGTCCCAGCCGCACCGCCTCCCGAATCTGGCGGTAGCTCCAGGGGTCGCGCGTCAGGGCGCACTCGCGATAGCGCTGGAGCAGCCGCACTCCCTCGACATCCAGCGCCACCCGATCCGCTCCGGCGAGGATCACACCGGGCCGGCGCACCAGGCCGTAGCACGGGCCGCCGCGCACGTACACCGCCCGGGCATCCATCAGCACCAGATCAGGCGTGACGGTGGCGGCGATTTCCGCAATGCGCTCCTCGAAATGGCCGCCGAAGTGCAGCCGGGCCCGATGGCGGGGACGGGCGCAGCCCACCGAATGCTTAATGCTGCCGGTGAACTTGGACAGCCAGTGCGTCTTCAGGCAGCAGGCATACACCAGCCGGTCACACTCCAGCAGCGGCCGGGCTATCTCCAACCAGCCGAAGAACCGGCCAGGGCTACGCACGGCCGACCATTCCCCCTCCGGAAAGATCGCGACCTCCGCCCCCTCGCGCGCGCAGGCGGTGAATACACCCGTTCGGGCCATCTCAAAGCGGGTGCTGGTGGGCGGATGGCGCGATGACTCACCAACTATCACGCGGCGGGCGCCGTGATCGTAGAGCAGGCGGATGATCGCGACCAGAAAGGGGATATCGGTGGAGTTGGGCGGCGGGTCGCCGGAGTTGAAATTGGGTTTGAGCAGGACGGTATCGCCGGGGCGCACCGCCCGGGCAAAACCCCCGGCCAGCTCTGCTGCCCGTGCTACCCAGGCCGTCAGCTCCGGCCCAGGCTCGCTGATGCGCGGATGGCGCAGCCCGTTGAACGGCGTGCGCAGCGCATACCCCGGCTGCCGGCCGCCCCACACCCGCGCAACTACGGGGAGCGCGGCGTCCGGCGTCCGGTATCCGGTATCCGGGAGTGGCGATTCGTCGTGCGGCATCTCTGCGCACGCTAGCAGCGCGGGAGCGGGCTGGCAAACAGGGGCGCGGAGCGGGCATCGCCGGCAGGGCTACCTCGCCGGATGCCGGTTGTGGCGTTACTCCTCTTCTGGCTCCTCCGGCGGAAACTGCTGGACTTCGTAGCTGCTACCGGTGGCGCGCAGGGCGATGGAGGCGCCGCGGCCGTCGGCAGCGCGCTTGCGTGGAGGTAGGCCGTCTACCATCTCCCGCAGCGCCCCAGCCGCCGCCGCGCCCTCGACGACCACGCCGATCACGCCGTTGTCGCGCAGCGTCTCCAGGTCCGTGGCGGAGATGGCGGCATCGACGGGCATCAGCAGCGGCTTGCGGGCGAAGGCCGTGACACGGCGCAGGTCGAGCGAGCGCTGAACGGTGAGCGCCCCGGAGAGCGGTGTCACAAGCAGCGCGTCCAGCGGCAGCGCCTCGATGGTGCGCAGCGTGGCCTCGGCCGTGTCCAGCGCCAGCGACATGACGAATCCCAGTTCGTCTTCCAGCAGCGCCGAAGCCGGCGTGGTGGCGGCATCGAACACCACAAAGCCCGCGCCTGCTTCGCGCAGCGCCTTCGCTGCCTCACGATCTGCCAGGGCGGCGGCGGAGCCCCACAGTGCCGCCGGGGCCGCGCCCGCTGCCGGCGCATCGGTGAGCAATACGGCATCCGCCCCGGCCGCGGCAATCGCGGCCGCCTGGGCAGCCGTACCCCGCGCCAGCACCAGCATGGTTGGATTCTTCTGCGCCGTCGCCACGGCAAAGCCAATCGGCCGCGACTCGCGCCGCGACACCCGCCGCATGGCATCAGACAGCTTGCTCATCCGCGTCACCTCGGTGATAGGAGGACAGGGGACAGGGGACGTGTGGTCCCGGCGCCGCGTCCGCTTTCCTGCACGATATCACCTTGGCAGCGCTCAGCGGCCAGCCTTCAGCGGACCGGTGTCCACACGAAGATCTGACCGCTGTCCGCGCGAGCAGAGCGGCCTACGGCCACAGCGCATCAAAGGGGGCGTAAGGCGGCTGAGGGGTTGGCGGTGGCTGGTCGTCACGGTCCCAGACGCGCACAGAGATGCCGTGGCGCTGGCGCAGCGCCCACACCTGCTCGACGAGCGCGCGGCGGCGGCCTTGGGGCAGCTCCATCAGGTGATACCAGCGGCTGTGTGCCACGCCATGGCGCGAACAAGTAGCCCCGCGGGTACGGCTTTCACCTTCTTTGTCCAGCTGGTGCTGGAGTGCGCGGCACACCTCATCCACCACCTCATCCGGAAAGGCCGGTGCAGACGGGTCGCCCAAGTACAGGTGTTTGGGGTCATGGAACCAGCGGCACGCCTGGTTGACGGTCTCCGCCAGCTCCACAGCAATCGGCAACGGCACGTCCTCATACGGGCGCAGATGCCACGCCTGGGCAAAGAACCGCTCGGTAGAGTAGTACGGGCCGCTGGCGGGCGTCGGGTTTGTCTCGGACATGCGAGGCCTCCGATGAGTAGACGAGCGGCCCGGCCCCCGGTCCCCATGCGAGAGGGCCGCGGGCCGGGCTCCGCGTGCGTCTGGTAGACGCGAATGGGCAAAGCTAACGGCCGCGCCCGCTACGAGCACGGGGCCAGCGCATCGGGGACGGACGGCACGGGGCGCCATGGCCCCACACCACTAGAAACCGCGCGCCTGTAGCGCTGCAAAGGCGTCGTACGCCATGCTGCGGCGCTGTGTATCGCACAACTCCGCCGGCTGCACGAACTCCTCGACCTTCGTCGCCGGATCGGTCTTGATGACCTCACCGATCTTCGTGGTGGTTGCCATGTCCCCTCACCCCCCCTCTATGCCTGGCTGGGCGCGTCTGGGCGTTCGCCACGCCGCCAGGAAGCCAACCGGCGTTCCTGTCCGGCCGTGTCGGGTTCGGCGCCCAGCAGCGGCAGATCAAAGTCCAGCTCCTCCAACGCATGGAAGACCCGGAGCAACAGGGCCGGCGCCCCCTGGTAGGCCGTGCGCGGAACGTTGAGGTCCACGCACTCCAGTTCGCCCCGGCTCAGATCCAGCGCGTACCCGCCCAGGGCACGGCCGCTCTCCAAGGCGAGCAGCGCCGTACGTAGCTTGGCGAGCAGGCTGAGCCCGTGCCAGGGCTCTGCGGTTTCGTGCCGCCCGCCAAAGCCGGCGAGCGCCGCCTGCAGGCAATCGTGGATTGCCCAGGCATCGGTGCGGTCGATGGGCAGTGGTCGGGTGTTCACGTAACGCCTCCGGCGGGTGCACGTCCTGTTGTAGCCCAAACGTACGCCGGGCCGAGGGCCGCCCGGTATCACCCGTCCGGCTAACTTTGGTGGTCTCCGCTACCCCGGGCGCTTCGACATGGCTAGCTCAAGCTGTCAGGCACACCTAACAGTGGCAGTAGCAAGGACGGCGGTTGCCCCGTGGTGGCGCGGGTGTCACCCGTTCGTCACCGCGACATGACGGCAACACGCTCAGTCTCCAGACAGCGCGGCTACAGCGGGGGAGAAGGTGGGGGCACGGCGGCGGCGCAGTGGCACGGCGGCGAGCATGCCCAGTCCGGTCACCGCCACCACGGTGAGCAGGGAAGCGGTCAGGCCCGGCTTGAACGTCATCAGCGCGAGCTCGGCGATGGTCAGCCCCGTTAGCCCCTGCTCCGTCACCCAGATCACCGGGTCCGTCAGACGTTGGGCTATTGCCGGGGAGATGGGGCCATCGGCGGCGGTGGCCAGCGTCCGCCCCAGCGCCTGCATGCGCGGCGCGAGGACCAGCGGTCCGGCGAGCATGGAGAGCACCACGCCGCCGGCTGCAACCCGAATCCATCCCGCATCCCAGCCCCACACGTCATACACCATGTATACCGCCGGCAGCACGACCAGCACGGTGAGCACCGGCATCACCGGCGCGAACCGGCGGATGAGTCCAGCCCACAGCCGCGCGTCTGCGACGGTGCGCGACTCGCGCGCGTGATGCAGCGCCACATGCATGATGGTGGAGCCGCCGAACAGCGCGACGGCCGCAGTGACGTGAATGAACAGGGCGATCCGGTAATCGGTCACGGGCTCCCTCCTAGTCTGAGTCCTGCCGTAGCGTGGTCTTGCTGCAAACCAGCATCCGCCGCGGCCGGCCACCGTGCATCAGACCTCAGTTCGGATAGTCAGAGGACGTTCGCACGATGAACGCTACGGCCCGAGTATCGGCGGCCGTGTGGGGCGTTACCGGACACACCCCGGCCGGTGGTGTGTCTTGCGTGAGTGGTACCCGGCAGCCGTTCCTTGACAGTCGGGTGCGGCCGTTCCTACGCTGCGCGCGCGGGGCCTGTCCCGAGGGAGGCGCAGATGGCGGGGTTTGGGGCGCTGCAGGGCTTGCGGGTGCTGGACCTGGGCTGGGCGATGGCCGGGCCGCAGGCGATGGGGATTCTGGCGGCCTACGGCGCCGACGTGATCAAGGTGGAGAGCCGTGCCCGCCTGGACCTGGCCCGCACCACCTTCGGCCCGATCATGCGACCCGACGACCCGGAAAATGGCTCCGGCTACTTCACCAACTTCAACCGCAACAAGCGCTCCATCACCCTCAATATGACCTCCGAGCGCGGGCGGCAGCTGTTCGCCCAGCTGCTGGCCGTCTCTGATGGTCTCCTGGAGAACTTCTCTGCCGGTGTGCTCTCCAAGTGGGGCTTCCCCTATGCGGAGATGGCGCGTATCCGTCCTGATATTGTCTATGTCTCGATGGCCGGTTTTGGCCACACCGGCCCGTATCGCGACTATCAGACGTTCGGGCCCACGGTCCAGGCCGTCTCTGGGCTGACGCATCTCTCCGGCTTTCCGGAGCGTCCACCGGCGGGTTGGGGCTTCTCCTACATGGATCACACCGGCGGCTACATGGGCGCCATCGCCATGCTCCAAGCGCTGCTCCACCGCCGCCGCACGGGCCAGGGCCAGCATGTTGACCTCGCGCAGGTCGAGGCCGCGATCACGCTCACCGGCACGGCCGTGCTGGACAAGGTGGTGAACGGCCGGGCCAGCGCCCGCGCGGGGAACGCCGCGCCGGAGACCGGCGCCTGCCCGCACGGGGTCTACCGCTGCGCGCCCGATGCCGACCCGCGCATCGGCGATGACGCCTGGGTGGCGATAGCGGTGGAGACCGATGAGCAGTGGCAGGCGCTGTGCGAGGTGATCGACGCCTCAGACCTGGCAGCTGAGCCGGGTTTGCACACGCCGGATGGCCGCCGTGCTGCCCGGGCCGCCATCGATGCCGCCATCGATGCCTGGACCCGTCCGCGTGATGCGGCCCACGCCACAGAGGTGCTGCAAGCGGCCGGCGTGCCGGCGGGGGTGGTGCAGCGCTCCCGCGACCTCGCCGAGGCAGACCCCCAGATCGCCCATCGGGGCATGCGTCCCCAGGTGACGCACGAGGTGATTGGCACCGTGACCGTCGATGGTGTGCCCGTGCGCTTTTCCCGCACCCCGGCCGAGCTGCGTACCGCCGGCCCGATGCTCGGCGGCCACAATGCGGAAGTATACGGTGACCTGCTCGGCCTCTCCTCGGACGAGGTCCGCTGCCTGGAGGATGAGCAGGTCCTGTGGTAAAACGGTCCGGCTCCCTGCCGGCCACACACCTACCGCACGCGCAGCGCTCGCGACCCCGGCGCGCACGCGTTCCCCTGCGCAGCAGGCGAATGCCCGCAGGCCAGGGTGGGTATCCTGCGCCGTAAACGCCCGTCGACCAGAGTGCTAACGCTCGGTAAACTCGCCGGTCTGCGCCGCCGTGTTAATGCTGCCTTAACTCCTCCCTGCTCGTGGCCCGATAGCGTGGGGATGCGGAGACCGCAACGTTTTCGGCACGTATCCCAACGGGATCAGACCGAGGAGGAAGGCATTCATGAAGCATCGATGGATGAAAGCCGCGGCGGCGGGCACCACGGGCGCAGTGGTGGCTGCCGGGATGCTGGTTGGTGTCGTCAACGCCCGCCCCGGTGAGCAGGCGGCGACCCCGACCCCCACCACTACGCCGCGGGCCGGCGCCGGCGCGACCGAGCGTCAGCAGCGCACGGAGGAGTTCATCAACCGGCTGGCCACCAACCTGGGCGTGAGCCCGGACCGGCTGCGCGAGGCGCTGAAGCTGACGGGCATCCAGGAGATTGACGCCGCTATTGCGGCCGGTCGCATCACCGCCGAGCAAGGCCAGCGGGCGAAGGACGCGATCAACAGTGGCAACCTGCCGCACTTCGGAATGCCCGGCAACCGCGGCGGCCGTCACGGCGGTCCGGGCATGGACTTCGGCGATATCATGCGCCGCCACGATGACGGCGTGGCGCAGTTCCTCGGCATTACGGAGGACAAGCTGCGCGAGGAGATGCGCAGCGGCAAGAGCCTGGCCGAGGTCGCCCAGGCCAACGGCAAGACCGCCGCTCAATTGAAGACCTTCATCCTGACGAACGCCAAGACGCGGCTGGACCAGGCGGTCAAGGATGGCAAGATCACCCAGCAGGTGGCCGACCGCATGTACCAGGAGCTGGAACAGCGGGTCGATGACATGATCAACCGCAAGCCCGGCACACGCCCGGGGCGCAACTAATCCCAGCCGGCGGCGGCGGATGCTCCCCCGAGTCGCGCGCCGGCTGCGCAAGGGGCGGGCGGGATCACCCCAACATCCCGCCCGCCCCGTACACTACCGCTATGAATAACCAGTCACCGACTGCCACCGAGCCGCTGATTCTGGTCGCCGACGACGATGCCCACATCGTCCGGTTGGTGGAGCTGTACCTGAAGAAGGCGGGCTACCGGGTGGCAGCCGCCGAGGACGGCGACGACGCCCTGCGCAAAGTGCGCGAGCTGCGGCCGGATCTGCTGATCCTCGATGTGATGATGCCCGGCCCGGATGGAATGGAAGTCACCCGCGGCCTGCGCCGCTCCTCAGACATCCCCATCATCCTGCTCACCGCCCGCACCGGCGATGTCGACCGCATCGCCGGGCTGCAGTTCGGCGCCGACGACTACGTCACCAAGCCCTTCAACCCGGTGGAACTGGTGGCGCGCGTGCAGAGCGTCCTGCGGCGGGCGCGGGCCGGCGCCTCCCAGACACCGCCCTACCAGGCGCACCTGCGCGCCGGACCGCTGGCAGTGGACCTGGACGAACACCGGGTGACGCTCGATGGCGCGCCGCTGCAGCTGCGGCCCAAAGAGTTTGACCTGCTGGCCACCTTCGCCCGCTTCCCTGGTTTCGCGCTGGATCGCGAGCGGCTGCTCGATCTGGTGTGGGGCTCTGGCTACTTCGGCGATCATCGTACCGTCGATGTCCACGTTGCCTGGCTGCGCGAGAAGCTGTCCGGCAGCGCCGTCAAGATCGAGACGGTGTGGGGCGTCGGCTATAAGTTGGTGGTGCCGGACGAGGAAGGCGGGTGACGGCGTGTCCATCCGCACCCAGCTGATCGCTGCCTTCTCCGCGTTGATCCTGCTGGCACTGCTGCTCGCGGGGGGCGCCGTCATCGCCCTGCGCCTGGAAAACGAGCGGCAGGCGGCGCTGGACCGGCTGGCCGTCGCTGCCCCACAGATCACCCTTGACCTCTTCCGCCTCCAGCGCCAGAACGCCTCGCCGGAGACGGTGCTTGACTACGTGCGCGAACAGGCGCGGGCACAAGACGTTCGCGCGTTGATCGTGGACCGCGCGGGCACCGTCACCATCGATACGGGCGACACGCTGCGCGGCAAGCAACTGGCCATCCCTGAGGCGGATCCGGCCGGACCGGCCGGTTACCGCATGTGGGAAGGCTCGGGCGAGGGGCAGGACGGATTGATCTTCCTGGCAGCGGCCGTCGGCCCTGGCCTGGGCGAGCGCCGCGGCGGCCCCCGCATTCAGTTGCCGCTTCTGACCGAGACGGTCGTACTGGCGGTGCCGCAGCAGACCGTTACCAACGCCTGGCGAGGGCTGCTGCCCGGCCTGATGTCGGCGGGGCTGATCGCGTTGACGCTGTCGGCGGTGGTGGCAGCCCTCTTTGCCCGGTCCATCGCCCGGCCGCTGCAGGCGCTCACCCGCGCCTCGGAGGAGATGGCGCGCGGCAACTTTGACCACGACCTCCAGGTCCGCCGCAGTGACGAGATCGGCCGGCTGGCGTCGGCCTTCAACCGGATGGCGCGAGAAGTCGGCAAGAGCCACCTCCAGATGCGTGGCCTGCTGGCCAACGTGACGCACGATCTCAAGACCCCGCTGACCTCGGTGATCGGCTTCGCCCAGGCGCTGCGCGATGGCGATGTGGATGAGCCCGCAGCGGTGCGCGATACCGGCGCCATCATCCACGACGAAGCGCAGCGCATCCGCCTGCTGGTAGACGACCTGCTGTACCTCTCCGAGATTGAGAGCGGCCAGGCTGTCTTCACCAAGGAGCCGGTAGAACTGCCTGCGCTGACCACCCGCGCTATGCGGCGGGCGGGCCCGGCGCTGGCCGAGCGCAACATCCGGCTGGAGCAGGCGTTGCCGGTGGCGCTGACGGTGCAGGGCGACGGTCGCAAGCTGGAGCGCATCCTCGACAACCTGCTGGATAACGCCGCCAAGTACACGCCCGAAGGCGGGCGGGTAGAAGTGCGCGCTCGCCGCGAGCCGGGTACCGGCGTGATCATCGAGGTGTTCAACACCGGCTCGTACATTGCGCCAGAGGACCTGGAGCGTGTGTTTGACCGGTTTGCCCGGCTGGACCGCGCCCGTGGCCGGGCCGGCGGCAGCGGGCTGGGGCTGGCGATTGCCCGCGAACTGGCAGAACTGCACGGCGGGACGCTCACCGCCACCAGCGACGCCGCGGGCACCACCTTCACGCTGACACTGACCGAGCCGAAAGCCGTGGCGGCCACGGCCACCACGCCGGCCGGCACGGCTCCGCGTCCCGCTGCCCTCTAACCCGCGCTACTCGGTCTGACAGTGGGCCTCTAGGAACCACAGGTGTTTGTCGATGTCACGCACGACCTCAGTCAGCAGGTCAGCGGTGCCGGTATCGCCTGCCTGCTCGGCAGTGTCGATGCCGGTGCGGGTCGAGGCTGCATAGGCGGCGTAGCGCTCGGCCAGTGCCTCGACGTGTTGTAGTCCGCGGCGCAGCCCCTCCGGGAACTCCGGCAGCCGCGAGTCTGCTGCCGCCATCCGCACCGTGCCGCGCGCTTCGCCGCCCAACGCCGTTACCCGCTCGGCAATTTGGTCGATATAGCCGTCGATGTTCTTGGCCAGCAGGTCGAACAGCTCGTGCAACTGGAAGAACTCCGGCCCCTTGACGTTCCAGTGCGCCTGCTTGGTCTGGCTGTAGAGATCCGAAGTGTCCGCCAGCTGCTGGTTGAGCAGCGACACCATCTTGCGCCGCGTCTCGAGCGCCAGGTCGCTGCGTGTCTCCGCCAGCCGTTCTTTGCCCTCGGCGCCGCGCCGCCCGTTCGTCCGTGCCTGCGTTGCCATCACTCACCTACTGATGCGTTCTTCCTTCGACCGTACGGGGATGGCCGGCGCGTTGGTACCACCCTGGGAGGTAACAGGGAAGCCGAATGGGTCAGCTATGACCGGGGGAGACCCCGCTACACTGAATGGAGGGAAAGGGAGGCACGCGGCATGCTGTTCTTGGTACGAATGCTCGGTTTCTGGCTGCTGCGGCGCTTGGGAATGCGGATGTTTGCCGAGCTGCGTGCGGGCAACGTGCCCGGCGCCGCCCGCCACCTGCGCCGCACTGCTACCATCGCGGCCCAGATCGCCGGCATCAGCCTGCTGGCGCTGCTGCTCCTGTTCATCCTGTTGCTCGCCCTGCTGACCAAGCTGCTGTTCTAACCCGGATGATTCATGAGGGGGCAACCCGCGCCGGCGTGGCGCGCAGGAAACACCAGCCGGAGCATCGGGTTGCTGCGGTCCCGCCCCGGCCGGTGCGACATGGCCGCTCCCGGCGTGTTCCCCCTGCGCAGGAGGGATGGCGGCCGTGGGAAGTGTCCCTCACCCCGGCCGACTATGCATGATCCGGACCAGCGGGTCAGCGTTCTGCCGCGCGATTTTGGTGATCCGCCGCTGCGACCTCAGGACTGACCGCCTGTCCCAGTCCGCAATGGTCAGATGGCGCGCAATCTGGGAGCCATGTCTGCATGCAGGCGAGAGCAGAGGCTGAGGGGAAGGGTTCCGTTCCGCCGCTCGCTGCCGTTAGCAGCCGCACGCTATCCTTGGGGCGCGCCGGCCCGCCGAGAGCAGACAGCTTCCCGCGCGGGCGCGCCGGGGGAGGCGGGCGATGACAAGCATGACTGGCAGACCAGCCGCAGCCTACGGGGCGATGCCGGAGGCGGTGGGGCTGAACTTCTCGGACGAGGACCGCAACCTGCACGCCGTCTTGCGGCTGCGGCTGGGAGCGGAGCATCACGAGCGGGCGGCGGCGATTCTCCACGAGGCTGGTGCGGTGGCCGGCGGCGAGCTGGACCGGCTGGCGCGTGACGCCGAACGTCATCCTCCGCGGCTGGAGCAGTACGCCCCCAGCGGCGCGCGCATCGACGAAATCGTCTACCACCCGGCGTATAGCGCCATGGAACGCATCACCTTCGGCCGGTTCGCGCTGGCGGCGATGAGCCACCGGCCGGTGCTGGGCTTCCCTGCTCCCGCGCCGCATACCTTCAAGTACGCCCTGTCCTATGTGCTGGTGCAGAGCGAGTTTGGCCTGTTCTGCCCTGTGAACATGACCGACTCGCTGGCGCGCGTGCTGCGCCTGTTTGGTGATGAGCGCCAGCAGGCACTGTATGTCTCCCGCCTGACCGAGACCGACCCGGCGCGGCTGTACCAGGGGGCGATGTTCCTCACCGAGCGGGCGGGCGGGTCGGACGTCGGCGCCTCGGAGACGGTGGCGCGGCGCACGCCGCAGGGCTGGGCGCTGTCTGGCGACAAGTGGTTCTGCTCGAACGTCTCGGCAGACCTGATGCTGACGCTCGCCCGGCCGCAGGGCGCGCCGCTGGGCACCAAGGGCTTGGGCCTGTTCCTCGTGCCGCGTGTGATGGACGGCCGGCGTAACGGTTACCTCATCAACCGGCTGAAGGACAAGTTGGGCACGCGTGACATGGCCTCCGGCGAGGTGACGTTTGACGGCGCACTGGCGGAGCAGGTGGGGGACCTGGAGCGCGGCTTTGTGCAGATGATGGTAATGGTCAACTCGTCGCGCCTGTCCAACGCGATGCGTGCCGCCGCCATGACCCGCCGTGGCTACCTGGAGGCGTTGGTCAGTGCCCGCGGGCGGATGGCCTTCGGCAGGCCGCTGGCCGAGCTGCCGCTGATGCGCGAGACGCTGACCGAGCTGCTGCTCGATACCGAGGCAGCGCTGTCGGTGGTGCTGCATGCCGGACAGGTGTACGACCGGGCGGACAGCGGTGACAGCGCGGCCAAGGCGCTGCTGCGCATCCTCACGCCGCTGGCCAAGTTCTCCCTGTGCAAGCGGGCGCGCTGGTCCACCGGCGAGGCGCTGGAGGCGCGCGGCGGCAACGGCTACATCGAGGAATGGGTCAACGCCCGCCTGCTGCGTGACGCCCACCTCGGCTCGGTGTGGGAGGGGACGAGCAATATCATCGCCCTGGATGTGCTGCGCGCCTTCGAGCGCGACGGGGCAGACGCCGTCCTGTTCGCCGATCTCGATGAGCGGCTGGCGGCGCTGGCCGGCCCGCATGCACGCAGAGCGGGGGCGCTGCTGAGCCGCGCAGTGGCGCGCGCCCGCCGCACGGTGGAGCAGGTGAAAGCGGCGGACAACCCGGAGCGCGAGGCGGCGATGTGGCGGCTGGCAGAGCGGCTGGCGCGCCTATGGACAGCCTCCACCCTGCTGGAGGAGGCAGAGGCCGAGAGCGGCACATCGTACCGCAAGCTGGTGGTGGCATGCGAGTACCTGCGCCGCCGGGTGCTGCTGCCGGAGGGAGAGGTCTGGCTTGGCCCGCGTCCCGCCGCTACCGGCTGGTTCGATGCCGTGACCGACAGCACGCCGGTGCCGGCCGCTGCCGCCGTGCCGCTGATCAACGCGCTGGAGGTGGAGGCGCTGGAGCGATGAGCATCGGTGCCACCCTCACCCCTGACAGCGACCCAGCCGCGACGGTGCACGAGCGCGCCTGACCGATGGCCTGTGCCGCGCCATCGATGAGCACGCACCGCGGCTACGGGACCTCTCCGCCTGCCACGCGCGACCCCCCGCCGCGGTCGCTCCACGGTCCTGCCACCACCGAGGATCAGGGCCATGCAGTGCGGCTCGGCCTGGCGTTCACGGACACCACCGATGTCCGGCCGTTGCTGGATGAACGGCCCATCGCGCGCTATTCCTCGGGCATGACATCGGCCGGCAAGTATTGGAGCGGGCCGGAGCAGCGCCGTGCTGACAGGGCGCTGGCGCGCTGCTCCGCTATACTCCCGCCGGGAGGTGCACGGCCGATGGCAGAGCGGGTGATCAGCATCGAGACGGCGCGGCGGCTGGCGGTGAGTAGACAGCGGCTGGCCGGACCGCCGCCCGCTGCTCCGGACGGCGAGGCGATCTACGAAACGGTGCAGGCGTTGGGCTGTGTGCAGCTCGACCCGATCAGCGTGGTGGCCCGAAGCCACCTGCTGGTGCTGTGGAGCCGCCTGGGCAGCTACGACCGTGAGGATCTGGAGCGGCTGCTGTGGGGGCAGCGGCGGCTGTTTGAGTACTGGGCCCACTGTGCCGCCATCGTCCCCGTAGAGCACTATCCCATCCACCAGGTGATGATGCGCAGTTACGTCGACGGCAGCTCGCAGGAGGCCGGGCGGCGGCGGGCCTGGCTGGCGGACATGCAGGGGCTCCAAGACCACGTGCTGACCGAACTAACGGCGCATGGGCCGCTGCCGTCGCGCCGGTTCGGCGGCAAAGTGGCGGCGCCCTGGGTTTCTAGCGGCTGGCCCTCCGCCAACGCGTTGGGCCACCTGTTGCAGGTGCTGTGGCTCTCTGGCCGCATCACCGTGGCCAGGCGGCGCGGCAACGAGAAGTGGTGGGACCTGGCCGAGCGCCACCTGCCGGTTGGCAGTCCTGCGATCTCCGAGAAGGAGGCGGTGCACCGCGCCGTTCTGATCGCGCTGCGGGCCCTGGGTGTGGCACGGGTGGCGCACATCCGCTTGCATTTCATCCGCCGCCGCTATCCGGGGTTGCCGGCGGTGCTGGCGGCACTGGAACACGCAGGCGAGGTACTGCGCGTGCGCGTGGCGGATGGCGAGCGGGAGTTGCCTGGTCCCTGGTACCTGCACGCTGAGGACGTGCCCTTGCTCGATACCATCGAGCGGGGCGGGTGGCAGCCACGCACGACCTTGCTCTCGCCCTTCGACAACCTGATCTGCGACCGCGACCGCACGCGCCTGCTGTGGAACTTCGACTACACCATTGGCATGTACACCCCGGCGGCCAAGCGCACGCGTGGCTACTATGCCATGCCCGTGCTCTACGGCGACGGCCTGATTGGCAGTATCGATCTGGCGATGGATCGCAAGGCGCAACGCCTCACCCTGCTGAACGTCACCCGCGAGCCGGACGCGCCCGCGAATGCCGAAACTGCCCGCGCGGTGACCGGCACCATCGAGCAGCTGGCGGGCTTTCTCGGTGCGCGCGAGGTGTCGGGAAGCTGGTGAAGGTACCCTGTCATCGGGGAGACAGCCAACGTGTGCGCGCGCTGACGGTGGTGGTGTGTGCGGGGGAACAGCCGGGGCGGGCGGGGGCTGGCATCCTACAGACACAGCGGACGGGGCACACGGGACGGTCCCGCCGGTAGCAGCACCAGGGAGGCACCCCATG
>WBZO01000342.1_pt4 | contig 42172 bp, 37 predicted proteins | sample 5204261 | NCBI WGS metagenome assembly WBZO01 (sample SAMN12412400, study PRJNA552823) | activated sludge metagenome | isolation source: activated sludge from anammox sidestream of wastewater treatment plant... | place: USA: North Carolina | collected 2017-09
CCGCCATCGCGCGTAATATCGGGATCGCCGTCCTCGGTCTGTTTGAATGTATTCTTTTTGTTGCAATTCTGTGGTTAGAAGGTTGATTTTGGGTTAACGGATCATTGTTTCATTAAAGTCTTGTCAATGTGGGATAGCGCTTGGCCTCTATCAAGCTTTGCCGGTAACTAATACGCCCATCATCGTTTAGCCGCAGCAGTGCGGTAGTCGCGCGGCCTATTGCAGTTCGCCCAATAATCTCCGCGCCGAGGAGTTCAAAGTGATCATCCCAATTTTGCGTACGCGGGTTGAACAACGGCACGATTTCGCCGCTCATCGGATCAATCGTGGCCAGGTCAGAGCCTTTGTTGTTATTGCAGATCGCACAGGCTAGGGCCAGATTTTCTTTCGCGGTTCGGCCACCGTGTTTGAGCGCGATTACGTGGTCTAGCGGATGCGTTTCAGGCCGGTCGTCTTGATGAATCAGGCAGTATTCACATCGCCCGCCAGCGCGGTTGATTACCAGTCTGCGCAAATTTGCTGGAATATGTGGCCGAGGCATAATCAGAGCCTGCTGCGTTATTAACCGATGAGCGGTTGCCCAGCGCGTGCGCGGGCTTTGAGTTTCGTCAGATATTCGCTTAAGCGGAGATATGTGTTCAGCTCGGCTCTTTCTTCAGCCGTCAACTCTGCTTCACGATTTTTATGTAGCAATTCTTCAAGGCGCTCTTGCGCTGAGTCTGAAATCTTGAAGGCGAGCAATTGGTCGGCGTTTGGGCCTGAAGTCAGCAGGTCAATTATCTCCTGATAGACCGGCGGCGCTGATTCGTCACTGCCGTTTTGCGATGATGACCTGGCCACCTTCGCCGCCACTACCTCACGGATGAGGGCCGTTAAAGCGGCAGGGGCAATCTTGAATTGCGCCGCCAGTTCATCTGGTACTTCGAGTGTAATTGTCGTCATAAGCAACCTCGCTATCTCAACGCGAGCATTGTAAATCAGTTCCTGTTAGACCGGAACAGGCCATATTGTCGGCGCGAATCATTCAAGTTTCTCTCCGGATTGATCCAATTGCCCGGCTAAGCCGCGCTTGATCCTGCTCAAAATCCCGCAGAGTATCTCAATGTCTTCCTTCGTCGGTTTCAAACGCAACAGGTTGCTTCGAAGCCTGCGCGTCAAATCAGGTTCATTGCCGGGCAGGACAAAATCAACCTGGCGCAAAACTTCCAACAACAACCGCAGCGCCGCTTCGGTCGCGCCCGCCGTAGCCGTTTCAGCAGGGCGGGGAACGATGGCGGTTTGCGCGCGGTCGCGGATCAGTTCGTAACAGCACACGGCGACGGCCTGTCCCAGATTCATAGAAGGGCAATCAGGCTGCGTTGGAATGCTCATCACGCGATGACATCGGCTGAGGTCTTCGTTAGTCAGCCCGTGCTTTTCAGTGCCGAAGATCAGCGCGAGGTTGTAGCCGGCTTCAGCCATCTCGCAGCTCAGATCGAGCGGCGTGTAGACGGTCTGCTTCTCTTCGACGCGCGTGCGGTCGGTTGTGCCGACGACCAGGTTGCAATCGCTGATGGCTTCATCGAGCGATTGAACTATGCGCGCGTTGGTCAAAACATCTTCGGCGTTGACGGCTGAAACGACTTCGCTCCACACCGGCGGATGCGGTGTGACGACGGCCAGATCGGTGAAGCCGAAATTCTTCATTGCCCGCGCCGCCGCGCCGATGTTGTTCGGGTCGCGCGGGCGAACAAGGACGATCCTGCATTGAGACATCAGCGTCACTTGATCGAGTCGGGCGCCATCTTCATTTTGGCCGCGTCGGCAGGCAGCGTGTGCGCCCGCTCGCTGGCCGGGTTGAACGTGACGCGGCGTTTTTGCAGATAAGCCATCTTGCCCAGGTGCGAAGCCAGCGCCGAACGATGGCCGCTGACGATGTCGGAGTTGGGCAGCGCGCGCGACTTCACGCAATCGAGGAAATTGCGGACGTGTTGTTGTTCAAGCGATTTGGTGTTTTTGCGTTCGATCGGAGGCGGCGGAGCGGCTCTGCGTCCGGGGGGAATTCCCTGATACGTGTATCCGCGACGGTCAATGGACAACTTGCCCTCAGTTCCCATCAATTCGATCCCCTCGCCACGCGCGCCCGGAACCAGCGTGGCGTCGAACGTGGCGATCCATTTGCTCGGATATTCGAGTTGAATGTTGATCGTGTCCGGAGCGGTGCGTCCGTCGGGATACGCGTAAACGCCTCCGGCAGCCGACGCCGTGACCGGCAAATCTTCGCCGACGAACCAATGCACCACGTCAATCCAGTGCGTGAAGAGGTCGGTGATCTGGCCGCCGCCGAAATCCAGATACGCGCGCCAGTTGTAAAACTGCTGAGCGTCGAATTCGCGGTATTTGACCGGGCCTAGAAACGCCTTCCAATCCAACCCCGCAGGCTTGTCTTTGAATGGAGCTTTGCGCAGATGATAGCTGTTGCCGTGCCACCAGGTGCGGACGAACGCGATCTTGCCGAGCTTGCCTTTGTCCACGTACTCGCTCCTGGCCTCTTTGTAATGCTCGCCGCTGCGCTGTTGCAGACCGACCTGTGCAACGCGGTTGTTGGCTTTGACGGCTTTGATGATGTCGTGGCCTTCTTCAATTTTGAAGGTCAGCGGCTTTTCGATGTAGATGTCCTTGCCCGCGTTGAGCGCGTCAATCGCCATCCGCGAATGCCAGTGGTCGGGCGTGGCGATCAACACGGCGTCAACCTCTTTTGAATCGAGCAGCGTGCGGTACTCGGTGAAAGTCCTGGCTTTGCCCTCGGTCTTTTCGAGCGCGGCGTTGAGGTTTTTGTCGTAACAATCGCAGAGCGCGACGACTTGCGCGTCCGACTCTTTCAGAAACCAGCCCATCACGTCGCCGCCGCGATTGCCCGTGCCGATGACGCCCAGGCGGACGCGATCATTCGCGCCCATCACGTTGTTCCAGCTTGCGGCGGTCAAAGTCAGGCCAGCCGCGCCAGTGGCGGTTTGGGTGATAAATTTACGGCGAGAACTGTTTGTTTCGGACATAATTTATTTCCTCTCTTGTTTTCGATTTGGATTACTTGATGATTTCCCTGATTGATCAAGCATCGGTATCTTACCGCCACCGCTTCTGATGGATTCCTGCAATGCGTTTACATTGATTGGCGTTGAGCTGACTTGTAGTGTGGAGAGAGTCGCAACCAGGAAATTTCTGGCGGCGTTAGGCGCTTCATCTGAAAGGCGCGGAGAGTTGAGCAGCAGAAGATGCTTGCTGAGCGCCGTGACCAGAAAGGATTGTGCGGCGAAGTCCCGTCTCATTTGCGGAGGGTTCTCGTAATCCCAAAAGAGCGCTTCGCGATCAGTTCCCAGTTGGATCGTTTCCGAATGCAGAGTCAATTTGGTGTTCAGCAATTTGCTGTGATGCTCAGCCTCCCAATCCTGATGCGCTTTCAGAATCGCGTTGTCTTTCGGTCGGGGTTTCTTCACGTTGAGAAAATCTTCAATCGGTACGAGGCGCAGTTGCATCGGGCGGCCATCTACGCGCAGAAATGGATATTCCCGCATAGGTTCGATTTCAGCGCCTTTGATCTCAACCATGAAGTATGCATCGTCTTCGTTATGCACCCATAAAATCCCGGCCTCGGTTTTGATCAGAGTCGTGCCGGAACCGCTACTTTGAGCGCAGACGCCGATTGACGACGTTAAGATAAGTAGAAAGATTTTGATCAGACGGTTCATGAGAGAGAATCCTTCCGGTTGCGGCCCAGGCCAAATTCGTAGTCAGGTCACTTTTTGAATTGTGCGTAGCGCTTTGTTGACGATGTATTCGGTCTCTTTCGTCTGCGACGCTTTCAGCCAGCGCGAGCAAACCTCCTTCGCCCAATCGGGTCGCGTTTTGCTGGCGTCGTTGATCCAGTTGGCTACCGAGTTGCGGACGTATTTTGACGGATCGCTGCGCAGCGGCTCCAGGATCGGCTCTCCGAGTTCGGGATGCAGCTTCAACGCTTCGATGTGTTTGCACCAGACGCCGCGCGGGCGTGTGGATTCGCTGGCGAAACGGCGGATATTCTCGTCCTTGTCGCGCGTCCATTGCGCCAGCAACCTGATCGCTTTATCCATCTCACGGTCAATGTCCGCGCGCACGGCGAACCAGGCCTCTTCGCGGATGCCGAAGTGGCTGTCAGCGGCGAAGCGGCGCACTGCGGCTAGCTTTTGCGCGATCTTCAATTCGTCGTCGAACCCAACGGCGTAGACGGCCCAACTCCGCACGATGTCCGACCGATGCGTCGCCAGTTTTTCAAACAGGCCGTCGCGGTTCGCGCTGCCACGGAGCGCCGCCAGCAACGCCACGCCAACCGCAGGGCTGATCTTCGCGGGCGTTGGTTTCGGAAGTTTGGCGATTTCGGTCAGCGCCGGTCGTATCGCCGCGCGCAGGCCGAGCCTGGGCAACACAGTTTGAAGCAGAGCCGTTCGATCCACGGCCAGCCATTCGACCAGATTGACAGTTTCGGTCTGGCCTGTGTTCAACGCTTCGAGCACGTCGGGCGGAATCTCGCTGATGCGGCGCGCGCCTTTGCGTCTGGGTTCAGCCACTGCTCGGAGTTTTGTCATCGCGTCAAGAAAAATTGAGGGAATTACGCCAACAAATTTTTCACCACGAGGCCTTCGACATCGGTCAAACGAAATTCGCGTCCCTGAAATTTGTAAGTCAGCTTTGTATGATCAATGCCCATCAGATGCAGCACGGTCGCGTGCAGATCATGAACGCTGACCGGATCAACAACCGGGTTGTAGCCGATCTCGTCGGTTTCGCCTACGGTCACGCCGGGTTTGACGCCGCCGCCGGCCAGCCACATGCAGAAAGCTCGCGGGTGATGATCGCGGCCCAGCAGCTTCGATCCGCCGCGCGCTTCGTTCATCGGCGTTCGCCCGAATTCGCCGCCCCAGATGACGATGGTGTCTTCGAGCAATCCGCGCTGTTTTAAATCGGTCAGCAACGCTCCGATTGGCGTGTCGGTTTCGCGGCAGATGCGCGGCAGCTTGCTGACGATGTCCGTGCCGACCGAATTGCCGTGCGTGTCCCAGCCCCAGTGGTAAAGCTGCACAAAGCGCACGCCGCGTTCGACCAATCGCCGCGCCAGCAGGCAGTTGTTGGCGAACGAAGTTTCGCCGGGCCGCGTGCCGTACATCTCGTGAACCTTCGCAGGCTCTTTTGAAATGTCCGTCAATTCGGGCACGCTGGTTTGCATTCGATAAGCCATCTCGTAAGCCGCGATGCGCGTGTTGATTTCGGGGTCGCCGACTTCGGCCTGCCGCATCTGGTTCAGGTCTTTCAGCGCGTCGAGCGTCGAGCGCCGCGTCTCGGCTGTCACGCCTTCGGGATTGTTGACGAACAGGACAGGCTCGCCCTTTGAACGAAACTCGACGCCCTGATGAACGGTCGGCAGAAAGCCGCTGCCCCAGCAACTCTTGCCGCCGTCGGGATTGTTCTCGCCCGAAATCAGCACGACGAAACCCGGCAGGTCTTTGTTCTCGCTGCCAAGTCCATATTGCAACCACGAACCCATGCTCGGACGGCCCGGAATCTGATGGCCGGTGTTCATGAAAATCTGCGCGGGCGCGTGGTTGAACTGCGTCGTGTGCATCGTGCGGATGATCGCGATGTCGTCGGCGTGTTTGGCCAGACCTGGCAGGATGTCCGACATCTCGTTGCCCGATTGGCCGCGCTTTTTGAAATCGAACGGTGAGCCGAGCAATCGCGGCGTGCCTTTGATGAACGCGAACCGCTCGCCTTTGATATATTCGTCAGGGCAGGGCTGGCCGTCGTATTTCCGCAGCGCCGGTTTGTTGTCGAACATATCGAGCGTCGAAGGCGCGCCAGCCATAAAAAGGTAGATGATGCGTTTGGCTTTCGGCGCCAGATGCTGAATACGTTGTTGGCCGCTCGCGGCGAAGACGTTTTCGTTGAGCAATGATGACAGCGCCATCGCGCCGATGCCGAAGCCGGTCTGTTTGAAGAAATGACGGCGGGTGATGTCCCGTAACGAGTCTGGTTGTTTGTTCATACGTCCTCGTATATCGAAGATTGGCGTCCTGAGCTTTTCATTGGGAATCTGGCGGCATTTTGTCAAAGTCCTCAGGCTCAACATCAGGAACTTGAGACAGCGCCGCTTCATATTTCCCCCTGCCGCCGCGCTGTCCACGCTCTTGCAGGTATTTTTCTGTCATCAGGGCTGAGAGTTTTTCCGCAATCGCTATGGCGATGAATTGATTCAACGAAACGCCATCGCGTTCGCAGGCTTCAATAACGCCTTTGCGTAAGGATTCAGGCAATTCCAAAGTCAACGTGCTCATTTTACAACTCCGATTGCTCTCAAAAATTCCACTGGCTCGACAGCTTCCAAATTGAACTGTTCAATGCCCCGGAAGTCGCGTTTGTTAAAAGTCACGATGTAATCACAACCTGCTTTGACCGCCAACTCCAATACCATGTCATCTTCAGGGTCAGGGAGAAATGGCCTCCAAAGGAAGAAGATGCGGTGATGATTGGCGACAGCGCAATGATAATCCAGAACATCATCAACTGCTTGTTGAGATATTGCCAGGCTAGGCAATTCGCGCCGCAACACCTCTTCGTATTCCAACACGAGCGGTACGGAGAGGTTGATCTCGAACAATCCCGCGCCGACGAGTTGTAGAAGTTGGAAAGAAACCCCACGTCGCGATCGCAGGCCTGCGACCAGGATATTTGTGTCAATGACGATTTGCGGCGGGCGCATATTTACTCGTCACCCTATTACTCTTTTGTTAATGCTTCATCCAGGTTAAGCAACACGTTCGCCACCATCGTCCACGCCGCGAACTCGGCGGCGGTCGTTTTGGCCTGGTAATCTTTGGCGATCTTTTCAGCCGCCGCCGGATTCGCGGTGAAATGACTCAATTGCTGTTGATACAACGCGGCGATGCGTTCAACTTCTTTCTCCTTCGGCGTTCGGGTCGCGCAGGCGCGGAAGCCGTAAATCACGCGCGCGTTCACGCTGTCGCCTTCTTCGAGCATCCGTTTCGCCAATGCTCGCGCGGATTCCATCGCGGCCTCGTCGTTGAGCATCGTCAAGGCTTGCAGCGGTGTGTTGGTTCTCACTCTGCGAACAGTACAGTATTCACGGCTCGTGGCGTCGAACGTCATCATCGCGGGATGCGGCGACGAGCGGCGGACGAACGTGTAGAGGCTGCGGCGGTATCGGTCTTCGCCTTTGCTGATCGTCCATTTCTCGCCGCTATACGGCGCTTTCCAGATGCCTTCGGGTTGAAGCGGGAAGACGCTGGGGCCGCCCAGCTTGTGGCTGAGCAATCCGCTTGCGGCGAGTGTCAGGTCGCGGATCATCTCGGCTTCCATTCGGAATCGCGGGCCGCGCGCCAGCAGGCGATTGTATGGGTCTTTTTCGAGCAGGGCCGGAGTTTCTGTTGACGCTTGCCGGTAGGTTGATGAAGTCACGAGCAGGCGAACAAGTCTTTTCATGCTCCAACCCTGCGATTGCGGATTGATTTCTCCCGCTCTCGCGCTCTCGCGCTCTCCCTTCATGAATTCCGTCGCCAGCCAATCCAGCAATTCGGGATGCCAGGGGCGTTCGCCCTGCGTGCCGAAATCTTCGCTGGTTTCGACGATGCCATGACCAAAAATCTGTTCCCAGAAACGATTGACCACGACGCGCGCGGTCAACGGATTGTTTTCATCAATCAGCCATCGCGCCAATCCCAGGCGATTGATCGGCGCGTTGTCGGGCATCGGCAGCAAAATGGCGGGCGTCGCGGCGAATGTCCTTTCGCCTTTGTTCAGGAAGCTGCCGCGTTCGCGGAAAAAGGTTGAGGGGCGGTCGAACGATGGACGCTCCTGCATAACCAGAGCCGTCGTGATGTTCAGCGCCTTCATCTCGTCCCGCAATTTTTCCAGCCGGTCGCGGTCAGGTTTGAGCAGTGGCGTTGTTGCGCGAAATTGCGCCGACAGATCTTCCTTTTGCTTTTGAGTACGATCAGACAGCGCGGTTGAAAGGATCGGGCGCAGCTTCGCCGGGATGCTCACGACTCGTTTCGGTTCTTCAGCCGCCGTGACCGAAAGTCGGAAACGGCCTATGCCTTGATTGAGCGAACCGCCAAGATGTTTCAGCCTGATCGTCAGCGTCGCGCCCGAATCCTGAGCGAAAGGCTTTTCTGCGACGAAGACTCCCTGGCGCGCGAGCCGCCCTGACGTGGGATCGTTCGTCGCGTTGACGAACCAGCCCGGTGGCCGGTCAGTCGCTGTGTTGCCGAGTTCTTTGCTGAAGAAAGGTTTGGTTTCCAGCCGGTAAGCCAGGTCATCAACGAAAGCGTCTTTGAAGACGATTTCACGCGGCTGCGTATCGTCGAGCGTTGCGATGTCGGCTTCGATTCCAGTGAGCAGAAAATTGCCGTAAGGGTCGCGGCCAGGGCCGCCTTTCGGCAAGCTGGCGTCGGGCAAGGCTTCGACGCGCACGGCGGTGATGTCCTTGAGATCAGTCTTCGCAGTGATGACGTAAACATCGCGCTCTTCAGCCGCGCCGCTCACGAGCACGGATTTGTCATCCAGCTTTTTCAGCGTCGCGCCGCCGGTTGATTCCAGCCTGATCGGATCGAGCGCCGTCCACTTGTTCTGCGCGTCCAGCAGGTCACGCTCCCACTTCGCCTGCTCGACGTCCAATTCAGAAGTTTGCGTCTTGAGCTTCGTCTCGATCTGTTTGATCTCGCCGTCGAGCGTTCTGCGCCGCTCTTCCTGCTCCGGTGTCGGCAGGCTGATCTGCGGCTCCAGGATGTAGCGCGATTCGTCCGCGCCCGGAGTTTGATAAGCCACCTGATATTCGGCGTTGTCGAAGAAGGCCATCAGCCGGTAATAGTCTTTCTGCGTGAACGGGTCGTATTTGTGATTGTGGCATTGCGCGCAGGCGATGGTTGAGCCGAGCCAGACGGTCGCCGTCGTGTTCACTCGGTCAACCAGAACTTCAAAGCGGCTCTCTTCGGGATCAATGCCGCCTTCCTGATTGACCATCGTGTTGCGGTGGAATCCGGTGGCGATTTTCTGGTCAATCGTCGCGTTCGGCAACATATCGCCGGCAAGCTGCTCGACCGTGAACTGATCGAACGGCAGGTCACGATTGAACGCATTGATCACCCAGTCGCGGTACTTCCACGCCACGCGCAGATTGTCTTTCTCGTAACCGTTCGAGTCAGCGTAGCGCGCCAGATCGAGCCAGGGACGCGCCCATCGTTCGCCGTATTGCTGGGAAGCGAGCAAACGATCAACGACTTTTTCGTAAGCGCCGGGCGAAGTGTCGGCCAGAAATTCGTCGGTCTCTTTCACGCTCGGCGGCAGTCCGGTCACGTCCAGATAGACTCGGCGCAGCAGCGTCGCGCGATCAGCTTCCGGCGAAGGCGTCAAACCCTCTTTCTCCAACCGAGCCAGAATAAAAGCGTCTATCGGATTGCGAACCCAGGATTGATTTTTGACTTTCGGCAATGCTGGTCGAACGGGCTTGATATACGCCCAATGCTTCGGCAACCCGCTCTCCGCTGCGCCCGTTCGCCCGCTCTCCCGCTCTCCCTCTCCCCAATTCGCTCCCTGATCAATCCATCGGCGGATCAACGCGATCTCGGTTGGCTTGAGCGGGTCGCCGCCCATCGGCATCCGCGCTTCATTGCCTTCGCCGAGGATTCGTTTCATCAGCAGGCTCTGTTTGCTGTCGCCGGGGACGATCACCGCGCCCGTTATGCCGCCTTTCAGGGCAAGCGCTCTGTCATCGAGGCGCAATTGCCCCATCGCTTTCTTAGCGCCATGACACTGGTAACAACTCCGCGCGAAGATCGGTTCAACCTGGCGTTTGAAATCAACCTGTCGTTGCAGCTTCGATTGTGCGCCGCTTTTGTTTTGCGCGGAGGCGTTCGCGATCAGCGAAGCCAATCCGTAGGCGGAGACTGCGAAGAAGAGAATACAGATCAGACGTTTAAATGTTCGACACATACGTGACCTGCCGGGATGTTATTTGTTGTTGTTTCGATCAGCGAATCCGACCGCGAGAGTTCGTTGGTAAAACCAACTTTCGCCGCAAAGATAGTATACGAAGCAGGCTGACGCAATCCGATTCAACGCCACTCCAAACAAACGAAAAGAAAAACAGATGACCCAGTGGATTGTCCTGGTTGACGAACTGACCGCCGCCTGGACGGTGGAGCAGGACGACGTCTTGCTCCACTTTTCCAGAGCAGCCTCATCAGGGTCGGTTGAGAGACAAATCTCATTGCCTCTCAACTGGGCCGGTTTTATACTCAGCCACATCCCGGAAAACGCGGTTCAACCGTATCAACATTGATTCGATTCAAGACCATTGAATCGCTCACGGCGATTCGCCGTGTCACAAATCGGAGAAGAGGCTTATGACTATCGAACAATTCAATAGCGTTTCCGTAGCCCGGCAAGATCAGATCGGGGCGAAGGACGCGATACCAGCCGCCGTCGCCGCAGAGTTGGCCGAGATGCGCAGAGAGATTGCGGAATTGCGCGAGCGGATTCCGGAAGACAGAGCGGCGCTGGTTGTATTCAGTGGCGATCTCGATCGCGCCATCGCCGCTTTCATCATCGCAACGGGAGCCGCCACGGCTGGTTTGGAGACGACTATGTTCTTCACGTTCTGGGGCCTGTCGGTCATCAAGAAGAAAAACGCCGGGACCGTCTCGAAGCGCGATCTGATGCAGAAGATGTTTGCGATGATGACTCCCGGTTCTTCCGAATCGCTGGGAGTTTCGAAGATGAACTACTTCGGCGTCGGCGCCTCGATGCTGCGGGCGATGATGAAGAAGCAGGAGGTCTTGTCGCTCGAAGCGCTGATCGGGCTTGCGCGCGGGCTTGGCGTGCGGATGATCGGCTGCACGATGTCAATGGACGTTATGGGCGTGGGCAAAGACGAGCTTTTCGACGAGATTGATCTGGGCGGAGTCGCGGCGTTTATGGGGGAGGCTTCACGCGCGCGCGTCTCGCTCTTCATCTGAATCAATTGTCAGAGTCAGCCACAGAGCCACAGAGTCACAGAGAAAAAACATAAAGATCAATGGAGACGCCATTTTTCTTTTGATTCGCTCTGTGGCTCTGTGGCTCTGTGGCAAATGGTGGTTCGACGTTGCACGCTTTTCGCGGCGTTGAAGGAAAAAAATGATGAACGTTGAACAGGCGATCACCATTGAGCGGTTGATCGAGAAGTCCGATGCGGGCGAGCCTTTCCTGCTGCTCGACGTGCGCAACGACGACGAATACGAAGCGTGGAAGGTCGAGGGGCGACGGCCGATCGAGACGCTGCACATCCCCTACTTCGATTTCGTCGAAGAGCCGGAACTCGTCGCGCAGGTTCCGTCGGACGGGCGGGAAACGCTTGTGATTTGCGCCAAAGGCGGGTCTTCCGAATTCGTGGCTGATCTGTTGCGCGAGGCTGGCGTCAATGCGAAGAATGTCGAAGGAGGAATGATCGCTTACGGAGACTATCTCCAACCGGTTCGCGTCACGCTCGATGCTGACGAATCCGGCCGCTTTGAAATCTGGCAACTCAACCGGCGCGGCAAAGGCTGCCTGTCTTACGTGATCCGATGCGGCGCCGAGGCCGTCGTCGTTGATCCATCGCGGCGCATCGGTGAATACGAGCGTTTCGTCGAGCGGCTTGGCGCGCGGATTGTTTGGGTCTTCGATACTCACGTCCACGCCGATCACATTAGCGGCGGCCCCGAACTCGCGCGCTTGAGCGGCGCCGGTTATTTCGTTGGCGGGGATGAGTTGACGCATGCGGTCACGCCTGTTCGCGATGGCGAGGAGATTCGGCTCGGCGACGACTCCGGCAAGACTCTCGCCATTCGCGTTGTGGCGACGCCTGGACACACGCCCGGCTCGACCTCATTTCTTGTCGGTCGCCGTCATCTGCTGACGGGCGACACGATCTTCGTCTCCGGCATCGGTCGCCCGGACCTCGGAGGGCACGTTGTCGAATGGAGCCGCGACCTTTACCGCACGCTTCACGAGCGGATCGCCGCGCTGCCGGACGATGTCGTCATTCTCCCAGCGCACTACTCCGACGTTTCTGAGATTCGAGATGATGGCGTGGTGGCCGGACTCCTCGGAGAGATTCGCCGCAACGTTCCGGAGTTACAGATTCGCAGCGAAGCGGAATTTGTCGAAGTAATGAAATCGGCTCTCTCGACGCCGCCTGAAACCTACGCCAAGATTATCGCAATCAACCTGGGCGCCTCGCAGGTTGACGCCGAAGAGGCGACCGAATGGGAACTCGGCAAGAACCAATGCGCCGCGAGCCGGCATTAGATCGGTTACGAAACAGAGGAACTCGAACTATGTCCACAAAGATTCTCGACGCGAAAGGGCTGAAGTGCCCGATGCCAATCGTCAAAGCGAAGAAGGAGATTGACGCGATGAGCGCGGGCGATCTTCTCGAAGTGCATGCGACCGATCCCGGCTCGGTCGCCGATTTTCAAGGCTGGTCGAAGACGAGCAAGACGGCCACCCTCAAAGACCAGCGGACTGAGAACGGCTCTGATGGGAAGACCGTCTACATTCACGTGTTGGAGAGGCGATAGCGCGAGGATGAGCCTGTTCGCATCGCTTTCTCCAACGCTTTGCGCCGCCGCCGGCTGCATTGAAGCTGCGTGCCGTCGCGCAAGCTGACGGCGAAGTCTCCGGCGTCTTGTGGACGCCAGTCTTGCACCTGCGCCAGATTGACGATGGTCGAGCGGTGAATGCGCAGGAACCGTCGCGCGTCAAGCCGGGCTTCCAGACGCGCAATCGTCTCGCGCAGCAGATGCGTTTTTGCGCCGACGTGCAGCACGACGTAATAGTCCGCCGCTTCGATCCAGTCAATTTCCTCGACGCGCAGGAAACTCACGCGCCCGCCCGATTTGATGAGCAGACGTTCCAGCGGTTGCGAGGAATCAACCGTGTCGGGCAGCGCCTGCGGTTGCGGAAACAGGCCGTGCAGGCGTTGTCGCCATTCCTGCGACCGGGCCTGCGCCAGTTGCGTTTTGGCGCGCTGCAAAGCTTTGAAAAAACGTTCGTCAGTGAACGGCTTGAGCAGGTAATCGAGCGCCTGCGCTTCAAACGCGCGCAGCGCGTAGCGGTCATATGCCGTCACAAAAATCACCAGCGGCGCGGCTTCGACGCCGACCTGTTCCAGCGCCGCGAATCCGTCCATCTCAGGCATCTGCACGTCGAGGAACAACAGGTCGGGTTGCAAGGCGTGAATCAGGGCGACGGCTTGTTGGCCGCTGGCGGCTTCGCCGATCACTTCGATGCTTGGATCGCGGGCGAGCAACAACCGCAAGCCTTCGCGCGCAGGCGGTTCGTCATCCACGATCATCGCTTTCAGTTTGTCCATACCGTGCGGTTCAGGGTTGGCGCGGTTCCCACAACTCGACCTTGGCGCCGTCAGGATCGAACTGCTTGTCGGAGTGCGCGAATGGGAGTTCATTGAAAGCAGATTCTGGCAGAGTCTACAAAGTGAAAACGCTCCCCACTTGCCTATTCAGTCGCCCGTGTCCGGCGCAGCAGAGTTGTTTCCGTTTTGGCGTCGTGCGCCACCGCAACGACGATTCTCCATCCGCCGGAGCCACCGCGAATTATGTATGTGAACCCGAATCGGCCAATCTCCGACCGTGATGCTCCGTAGCGGACGAACACGCCGTTGAGTTCAACCAGTTCCGGCGCGAGCGTGCGCATCATGAGTTCGCTAACCTCGGTGCTGTGATAACCCTGCGCCTTCGCGTGCTCGATGAGATGATCAGCCAGCACGAGCGCAGTTGCTTCATCCTGCACGACCCAGACACCGTCAGGGCGGATGAAGGTGCAGGGCAACTCGTAGAAAGGTATTACTTCGTCGGGACGCAGCGATTCAAATGCGCGCACATAGGCTTCCAGCATTTCCAGGGGTGACTGTTTCATTTTCTCGTTTCCTCACATTCGCGCAGAAACGCAACCATCTCGTTTTGGCTGCGCGTGACGGCGAAATCGAGCGGCGTCTTGCCGTCTTTGGTTTTGGCTTTGAGTTCTGCGCCGTGTTTCAGCAGCAGTCTGGCGAATTCGATCTCGCCGTTGGCGGCGGCTTCGTGCAAGGGCATGACGCCGTTTTCCGCCTGGCGCGGATTCACGTTGGCGCCGCGCGCAATCAGCGTGCGCGCCATCTCGAACTGTCTGGCGGCCACGGCTGAATGCAGCGCCGTGATTTTCATGGATTCGCGGGTGACGGCGTTGACGTCGGCTCCGGCAGAGAGCAGCGCGTCAAAGGTTTCCTTGTGACCAAAGAACACCGCAAGGCCGAGCGGGAAAAATCCATCCGGCGCAAACGCATTGACCAGCGCCGCGTCTTGTTTCAGCAATGCGCGCACACGTTCCGTTTGTCCCGTCGCGGCGGCTTCGAAGATGTTCAGTTCAACGCCGGTCGCCAGCAACGCGGCTACGACTTCCGGCTGTCGGTAATACGCCGCCAGCAACACCGCCGACAGGCCTTTCTCGTTTTTTGCCGCAGCAAGCTTCGGGTCGGCCTTCAGCATTTCCTTCACTCCGGCGACTTCACCTTGTGTGATCGCTTTGAAAAACTCCTGATCCATTTTTTCCCCTTTCTGGTCAGCGAATGCGGTTTGAGCGAACGACGCCATCGCCAACAATGCGGCAAGCAATGCGGATTTGAGTTTCATCTTGTCCCTCCTTCTCGACCTTCTCGAATTGATGGTGACTCGCGCGCGCCTTTGCGGCGTAAAATGTCCGCCGCCAATTCCTGTTGGTTTTCCAGCGCGACTTGCACTGGCGTGCAGCCAACATCGTCCGGCGCATCAAGATCAGCGCCGCGCGAAAGCAACGGTTCGATCAGCTCAATCATTCCGAACGCCGCAACGTAATGCAGCGCCGTCCAGCCCGCGCGCGGCCAGCCTTTGCCGCCGCGCCGGGCGTTCACGTCGGCTCCGTGACGAATCAGCAAACGCGCTGTGTCGGATTGCCGCCCAAACAGCGCGGCGTGCAGCGGCGTGACTCCGAGCGGATGACGCGCGATGGCGTTGACGTTCGCGCCGCGCCCCATCAAAAACCACAAGGTTTCGGGATGCCCGAAATGCGCGGCCAACGCGAGCGGCGTGAACCCTTCCGCCGAATACGAATCCAACAAGGCAGCGTCTTTGCCGACCAACTCGGCGACGCGATTGGTCTGCCCGATGGCGGCGGCTTCGTGAATGTCGGGTTGCACGCCCGCTTTGAAGAGCAACTCGGCGACGGCTTGCTGCCCGGAATTGACCGCCATAATCAGCGCTGTATTGCCCAGCCAATCGCGCGCCGCCAGCAAGCGGCGGTTTTGTTCGAGCAGTTCCTTGACGCGCGCCACATCGCCCGTGCGCGCGGCAGTCAGCATGGCGAGCACGCTCGCGGCGAAGCGTTCATCCTGCGACGGACGGCTCTCGCGCAACGTATCCGCCACCACATCCAGCAACATTTCGCGCAACCGCTGCCGCGCGGAAAAGAGTCGCTTCTTGATCGCGGTGACCGAGACATCGAGGAAGGCGCTGATTTCGGCTTGCGAATATCCGCTCAGATAAAAGAGCATCACCGCCGCGCGTTCGTGTTCGGGCAACGCGTCAATCGCCGCCCAGATTTGATTCTTCATTTCCCGCTGCTCCAGCGCTTTGTCCTGCATCGGCGCGGGTGAAGCTTGTTCCTGCGCGAGTTGCAACGGTTCCAGTCTTGACAGCTTGCCGCGCCTGAGCCGGTCGCACTGTTTGAAGACGATGCGGCGAAACCAACCCGGAAACGCCGCCGGTTCGCGCAGTTGCGACAAACACAAATAGGCTTCCAGAAAGGCTTCCTGCGCGGCGTCTTCGGCCAGCGGCAAATCACCCAACAAGGAGTAGCCATAGCCGACGGCCATGTCCTGAAATCGGCGCACGATCGCGCCGAACGCTTCCGCGTCGCCATCGCGCGCCTTGTTCACCAACTCGGCCAACGCCGCGCTCTCACTCATTCCGATTCTCCAATTTGTCGGTCGAAGCAGCTTCCGACGATAAGTCCCAATTCGTGAGGGAAAGGTTACCGGCGTTGCGCATTGCTCAGAAAAGCGGCGATGGCCCGGTCGAGCGCCTCCGGCTGGTCGTACTGGATGAACAGCCGCGACTTCGGAATCGTGACGAATGCAAGCCGCTGGTTCAATTCAGCCGCGCCCTTCCAACTGTCAATGCAGGAATTCCGCATATAGTTTTTCCCAGCCTCGACATAGAACGCCGGATCGTCGAAACCCGGCTGCGCGACCAGCACGGGAACCCGCAGGTCTTTCAAACTGGCTGTGTAATCGGTCGAATAAAATTCCAGCAGGTAGCGAATCCACACCGGGAGCGTCGGCGCTTGCGCCTCGCGCCAGAGAAACAACCCCCGCCGCGGGTTCACCGCATAGTCGTAGGACATGAAGTTGTTGTCATCCCAGGTGCGGCGTGTGACGGTTTTGAACCATCGCTCGCCCATCGCGTTGGCAAAGCTGCGGCGCTGTTCAATCGTCCAGTTCAGCGTCGCGGGGTTGCTGTCGTAATACATCTTGAGCGCGCCACCGATCAGGATCACCGCCTCGACGCGGGCGGGTTGGTCGAGCGCCAACTGAAGCGCAAGCTGCGTCGCCACCATCCAATGCGCGACGACCGTCACCTTCTCGATGCGTTCTTTGTCGAGCAGCGCATTGAGCGCCCGCAGCGACGAGCGCATCCACGGCGTGTCGCCGAATTTCGTTTCGTCCGCCGGCATGGCCAGCGGCTTCGTGCCGCCGAAACCCGGCAGCGTGACGGCGAACATCGTGTATTCGGTCTTGCGCCGTTCCATGAACTCGGTCCAGACGCCGTCGCCGAAGCCGATGCCCGCGATCAGCAGCATCGTCTTTTTGCCCTCTCCGACACGGCGGACATTGCCGAGCGTCCCCGCCGGGGTAGTTTCTGCGCCGGGCGGATGCCGCAGGTTGTTGAGCGCCGCATCCTGCGCCATTGATGGTTGCTGGCTCGCGGCGGTTTTATGGCGCGGCGCGAACGGCCCGCCCAGCGCTGCGCCGACGAACAAGGCGCAAACAATCGCCACTGGTGGAAACGCATTCATGGCCTGTGAATCTCCTTCATTTCAGATTTGTCTTGATCGGTGGGTCAAAACATGCGGATCAAGATCCGCGGCCATGCCGCCGTGGACAACAGCCACTGCGAATGGCGCTCTTCCGTAGGTTCGATGGTTCCCGACGATCTTACTCATCTCTGTTGACCTATGGCTCAGAAAGAAAGCGTAGAATCTCACGCATCAGACGCTCTCCCTGTCCGGTCTCGAAAATAAGCTGCGCGTGGGCGGAGCCATCCAGAATGACCAACTCTTTCGGCCCTGGCGTTTTTTCGTAGCACTCACGAATGCGGGGCAGGCGCGGGATTTTGCTGTCTCCGCTGTAATCGTCTCGCGTCAGGATGAACAGCTTGCGTCCCTTCATCTGCTCGGGCTTTGTGATGGAAGAGGCCAGCAGCACGACACGGTCTATTTCGTTTGGTTTCGCCTCGACCGATGCTTGGGCCGCCGCCGCGCCACCCATGCTGCCGCCCACTACCGAGACGGTTTGCGCGCCCGTCTTGCGCAAGTAGCGGACTGCGGCCAAGACATCGAAGTGAAGCGGGGCGCTGAGCGGGTCGGCCTGGCCGGGACCTTTCGACTGGCCGTAGCCACGGAAGTCAATCGCCAAAACGCGGAATCCGGCCTTCACCAATACGCGCGCCTGCTGCTCCCAACTCTCTTTATTGAATCTGCCTCCGTGCGCCAGCACCACACCCCGGTCGCCTTTGCCGTACAGGTTGGCGTAGATCAGCCCTCCGTCATGGGTCGGAAAGGAGACCGGTTCCGGCGCGTCCTGGCTTCCGCCGGCGCTTCCGAAAGCGGGAACTGTTCTCGCGCCTTCCACAGGTTTCACGCATCTATAGCCCAAATAGGCCGGGGCGAACATAATGTCGCCAGCCAATGGAGTGATGGTTTTCGTAAGCGGTGGAATTGCCAGCGCCAGGCAGATCGCCGGGAACGACAAAGCAGCCGTTTTTCTCTTCATTGCGCCTCCGAATGTCTGGTCATCGAGCCATCCAACGTGTCAGGTCAGGTATGATCTATCGCTGAATCCTGCGCCATCGCTGTTTCCTGGTTAATTCCATGGGTTGTTTCCTTGTTTGAATTTTCGGCTGTGCGTCGTCTTAACGGAATGACCACTTCAACCGTCAACCCGGCTCCGTTGAGCAACGCAAAGCTGTGTTCATCGCCGTACAACCGCGCCAGCCGCGCCCGCGTGTTGCGCAGACCGACGCCTTCATCTTCCGCCGCGAAGTTTTCCGGCAAACCCGGCCCGTCGTCGCGCACCTGCAAACGCAATTGGCCGGCTTCGCGCGCGGCTGAAATTTCAATCAAGCCCGCCGCCGCGCGCCGCGCGATGCCGTGCCGCACGGCGTTTTCGACCAGCGGTTGCAGAATCAAACTCGGCACGGCCGCCGTCAGCGTTTCCGGCGCAATTCGCATCCGCACCGTCAGCCGGTCGTGAAAGCGCGCCTGCTCGATGTCGAGATAGCGTTCGACGAAATCCAATTCTTCCCGGAGCGGGACTTCCTGTTTGTCTGCTTGCTCCAGCGTGTGGCGCAGCAAATCGCCCAGGCCAGCCAGCATCCGCACCGCCGCGTCGTTATCCTGTTTGCGCGCCAGCGTGGCGATGGTGTTGAGCGTGTTGAAGAGAAAGTGCGGATGCAGTTGCATCTTGAGCGCCTGCAATTGCGCTTCGGCCAGTTGGCGTTGCAATTGCGCGGCGGCCAGATCGCGTTCTCGATAGCGGCGGTAATAATCGAGCACGTAACTGCTGCCTAACACCAGCCAATAGATCAGCCATTCAAACACCAGCCCTTGATACATCACCTGACGCAAACTCGCGGCAAAGGGCGCGCGGCGGGCAACCTGTGGTTCAAACACGCGCCAGGTCCAGACGAAAAACGACAAGTGCGCCAGCGCAACGGCAAGGCCCGCGAGCGCATGCAGCAAGGCTTTTGACCACCAATGGCGGCCTTCGAGCGGACAGCGACGGGCGATCCAGAAAACGACGGGCGTGAGCGCGGCCCAGCCGTACCATATCAGCAAATGCCACACGGCCAGCTTGAGGCGCGACACGGGAGGCGGGTTGGACGCAGGCCACAACAGCGTCGCCTGCGTCGCGGAAATCAAGCCAACCAACGTCCACGCGACGGCATAGCGCCGAATCGTCATCCATTGCTGTTCGTTTACCTTCAGCCAAGACATCATCATTCATTCGCGCGCCATCATGTTGTTTTAACGGCGACCAGCATGATGGATGATTCTTCGCTTCAATCCCAAATGCAGCGAGTTGAATCGCCTCGCCGCCCCTTACTTCACGCGCCGGTATTTGGTTTCGACGGCTTTGGCTTCCTGACCGGCGGGCGTGATGTTGTAGGCTGTGATGACCAGTTGATTGTCGTCAAGCAACTCATACTCCGTGCGCCAGCCCCATTGCGGCTGGCCGGGGCCGGTGTCGTAATCACCCCGCGCCTTGAAGCCCCGTTCCATCGCTTCGCCCTGCGAAAACATAATCGCGTAGTTCATGTGAAAGCTGTCCACCCAGGAGGTCTGAAAGGTTTTCGTTATCGAGTTGAAGGCGATCAATTCCTCGCCACGTCGCGGTTTTCCCTGGAACGCGCCGGTGTAAACGTGCCGGACGAAGGCGCCATCCAGCACGCTTGTAAACTCGCCCGACACCCTGGATTCGTCGGCCAGTTTCCCCGGTTCGGTCCAGGTCCGGCAGTTTCCTTCCCAGTTCCCAATCAATTTTTTGAGTAGCTCGTGTTTCGGCATTTGTGCGCCCCTTTGTGTGGAAGTTGGTTTGTCGCCGGGTCTCTGCGCGCCAACCGGCGCGACGAAAGCAACCACGGCCATTGTCAGCGCAATGGCAATTTTTGCGATCATAGAAGCTCCTTTTTGAACGGCGGTTATATTAATGCGGAAAATGTAACGGGAATTTTCCCGAAAATGTTCAGGAATAGCAGCGAACGGTCGGAGTTTGCAGCGAACGGCGGCGCTCGCCAAACAAGGCGTCGTGTCACTGTTGATTCGGGGTTACTTCCTGGCGCTTGAATCGCGGGCCGAGGCGCTCGTTGACTGGCGCAAATGCCGGTTAACCCTGCGGCATGATGAGCGCCGCTTGTTCAAACTCTCGTCACAAAAACGAAGAGCCGCAGATTTACGTTGATCAACGCCGATTATCATCTGCGAAGACCTACGTTGAATCTGCGGCTCTTTCACTCTCGATCTCAGAACGTGAACTTCACGGCCAGTTGCAACTGGCGCGGGTCGCCCACTCCCTGACGGAGGAAGCCGTCGAAGTTGAACAGCCCCGGCGTCGTGAGCGGGTTGACCAGGTTGTCGTTGTTGAACGTGTTGAACATCTCGATGGTCGGGATGATCGAATAATGTTCGGCCCAACGGAAGACTTTCGACAATCGCCAGTCGAACGAGAAATACTCGTTGTCTTTGCGCGCCGTGTTGCGATTGGTGGCGGTGCGGGCGCCGGGCGTAATCGGCTGGGCGCTGCGGGCCTGGATGCGCGCGTTGGCCTCAAAGCCCCACGGCAGTTCGCCGTTCAAAATGAAGTTGAACTTGTGGCGGATGTCGCGGTCTGAGAGCGCGTAATCGGCTTGCAGGTTGTTGAGATTGAACGAACGATCGGAGAACGGGTCGCGTTCATTCGAGTCGTCATCGAGGTCTTTCGACAACACGTAATTCCCGTCGAACTGGAATCGGTTGCTGAACCGCTTCCTCAGTCCCACCACGAAACCGCGATAGAGCGATTTGCCGCGCGAATTGGTCACCATCACCTCGCCCAGTTGCGGCGAGAAGATTCCGCTGACGTTGTAATTCAGGAAGCGTGTCAGGTGGACGCCCTTCGTGTGTGTGAAGTCGAGATAAAGCGCCAGATTGTTGACGATCTGCTGCTCGAACTGGACGTTGGTCGAATAGACGCGCGGGTTCTCGTAATCACGGCTGAAGACGCGCACGCCAGTGAAGAGCGGGAACTGGCCCGGCGGCACTTTCGCCGGCGCGACCACGTTCGGCCAGACCGGGCCGGGTACTCCCGACGCGATGATGTCCGAGTTGAGGAAGATCGTTTGCTGCTGCACGCCGTTGGTCGTGATCGAACCGACCTGCGAGAGCATGTTCTGCCGCGCGTTGTAAATGCCGTAGCTCGCGCGCAAGACCGATTTGCTGTTGCGCGCGATGTCCCACGCGAAGCCGACGCGCGGCTGAATCATCTTGAACTGATCGGGCAGTGTGCCGTCCGACGGGAAGCGCGGATCGTTCAGGAATTTTCCGTAAGCCGTTTGCGAAGGCGGCGTGACCGGGTTGGGGAAAAGCTGCGCTTCCCAGCGCAGGCCGTAGCTGAGCGTGAAGCCGCTGCGGGCCTGCCATTTGTCCTGAATGAAAAGCGCGTATTCTTCGTTGTCAATGTTCGACGCGCCAGCCGCGTCGGTAGCCGGGCCGTCCAGTCCCGCGCCCTGCAAATAAAGCAGCAGCGGGCCGCCCGTCGTTGTGGTTCCCGCCGGGCAAGCGCCGGTGGCCGCGACGTAGCTGCCATTCGAGCAGCCTTTGATGTTCGGCCCGTAACCAGGGCCGAGCGATGCGGGCGAGGCGTAGCGCAGGAAGCCATTGACGCTGTCGAAAAGATAACGGCCCTCGAAGAATCCGCGAAAGACCTGCGCGTTGTTGCTGAACGTCCAATCGCCGCCCATCTTGACCGTGTGATTGCCGGAGACGATTGAGAAGTTGTCCTTCAACTGCGCGCGCTGGAACAACTCGTCAACGTTCGGCCCCAGGAAGAACGGATTGCCGAAACGAAACGTCGTCGCGAAGCCCATCGCCGTGTCGGCGGGGATGTTCGATTTTGTGGCCGAACGCGGGCGGTCTTCGCGCAGGTAGGTGGCGTGAAACTCGTTCAACTTCGTCGCCGAAAACGTCGTGAAGAAGTTGACGTTGAAGGCGTGAATCTTGCCGGGGCCTTCGGTGCCGTTGGCCGAATTGCCGTAAGTCGGCACGTCGAAGGTCTCGTTCTCCTTGTTCGTGCGGGTGAAGTTGTAGGAGAAAGCCAGTTCATTCGCTTCGCTCAACTTGAAATCGAGTTTGCCGAGGAACGACGAAGTGTTGATCGGCTTTTTGACCGGCAAGCCTTCGTCCTGCTGGCGCGTGGTTTTGAAGAAGTTGAGCAGCGCAAGCCGCTGGCAATCGGCGCTGGAATTGATCAACGCCTCGTTGGCCTGAACCGTTGGGTTTTGAACCGAACACGGTTGGCCGATGGGCACGCTCAGATTGTCGCGCGTCAGATTGGCGGTGATCTGCTCGAAGTTGGCGAAGTAAAAGGCGCGGTCTTTTTTGATCGGCCCGCCGATGTTGCCGCCGAACTGTTCGCGGTGAAAATCCTTGAGCGGTTTGCCGTCTGAAGTGTTTGAGGTCAGGGCTTCGAGACGCTGGAAATGAAACAAGCTGCCGCTGACTTTGTTCGTGCCCGATTTGGTGATGACGTTGATGATGCCGCCCGCGCTGCGCCCGAACTCAGCCGCCGCGCCTGTGGCCACGACCTGAAACTCCTTGATCGCTTCCATCGAGATGTCAATCGCGGCGCGCTGCCCCCCTGCCTGTTCGGCGAAAAATCCGTTGTTGTAATCGCCGCCGTCCAGGCTGACGTTGTTGAAGATGCCGCGCTGTCCGTTGAAGTTGATTTCATCGCCGTCCGGCCCCTGGGTGATGCTGACGCCGGGAGTGAGCGTCAAAAGGTCTTCAAACTTGCGGCCCAGCACGGGCGTGCGGCTGACGGCGATTTCGTTGAGAGTCGAGCTTGATTCCGTCTTGACGTTGTCAATCGTCGGCGCGGCGGTGATCGTGATGCGCTCCTCAACCGACGAGACTTTCAAGTTCAGGTTGAGGTTGATCGCCTGGCCGACGGTCAGGCTGAGATTTTCCTGCGCCAGCGTCGAATAGCCTCGCTTCGAGACCGTCAGCGTGTAGCGGCCCGATGGCAGTTGCAGGAAGACGAAACGCCCGTCGGAATCGGTCTTCAAAGTTTTGGTCAGATTAGTGTCGGTGTTTTTGACTTCGACGTTGGCGTCCGCCACGACCGCATTGGCCTGGTCGAAGACCGTGCCCTGAATGACGCCTGTGGTGATCTGGGTTTGGGCGTGGATCAGGGTTGGCGAGGCGATCAACAACAGCAACGCCAGCAGGGAACAGCACACGCCTAGTCCTCTGTGTTTCCTCATAGGGGTATCTCCTTTATTTCCACAATTGTGACTTCGGATTTAGCAAGATTGCATTGAGCAGGGCGAATTCTATTTTTGACCTAACGAAATGAGCAAGCGAATTGAGCAGGCGAGCCAGGTATATTTTTGTGATACGAGGAGACAAGATTGTCAGACCATCAAGTCGAACCGGAGAACGATGGTAAGTTATGTGCGGGAAGTGAAGGGCTGATTGTGGAGTGGAAAGCGGAACGCCGATGAACGTTGATCGAAATTCGACAACGCTCACCGGCGTTTTGCTTTTAAAGTTGTCGCCGTTCGGCTAATTGCCGGCGGGAGGTTTCTCTTTCTTCACGAATTTATCGGGCGATAGCTTGGGATTGATCTTGATCTTGCTGATCGTCCATTCTTCGTTCGGCGTGCCGCCTTCTGACTTGGTGACCCGGTGCGGGAGATTCAATCCGCTGACGCTCTTGTACTCGGCGAATTCCCAGCGGTAATCAACTTCAGGAGCTTTTTCGAATCTCTCCTGAAATTCCTTCATCCGCCGCTCGCGCTCTTCGGGAGTGAGTTCGATGCGCTGGCCCTGCGGCCTCTGTCCGCCGCCCTGCGCATTGCCTTGCCCACCTCCCTGCGGTTGTGCTTGAGCATTCTCTTGCGGCGGACGCTGGCCTCTTTCTCGACCTTGACCGCCCGGGCCGCGGCCACCCATCATCTGGCGCATGTTTTTCGCTTTGTAAATGACGCCGATCAACTGATGCGATTGCTGATCGAAGTAGAGGCGCAGAGCCAGACCGTTTGCGCCTTTGCCTTCAAGCACGTCCAGCTTGGCGCCTTCAGGTCCCGGAGCTTCGCCGAGGTATGAATATTGAAGCTGAGCCGCCGGCGGCGCGGCCAACAGGAAGCCGATCATCACCAGATAGTGATCGCGGCGTTGTTGAAGCTGGAAATACTCGGCCATCTGCGGATTCTGATTGCCGCCGCCCTGGCCGCCACCCGGCCCGCCCATTCGCACCATAAAACCGCCACCACCGCCTGCGCTCATCGCCGGAATGAAATCGGCCCAGATCTGATCGCCGTTGAGCGTGTTGATCCTGGTGCCGAACTGGCCGTTTGTCGTCTGCATACTTTTATCCGGCATCATCAGGTCGAGTTGAATTTCGTTCTCCATCTGGCGGTCGCCGAAAGTCTGGCGCTGCGTGCCGGTGATTGAAATAGCTTGCAACTCTTTCAACTTCTTCTCGTCGCCGATGGCGGCGCGGGCCTGTTTGAGTATCTGCTCGGCTTTCGCTTTGGCGTCGGCGGCCTGGGCCAGCGCGATGGCCGGGATTGAAATAGCGGCGATTATTGCCAGGATCAGTTTGCGCATTTCGATTCTCCTCAAAATGTCCGGCAAGCTGCCAGCTTGCCGCGAGCTTAACCGCAAGGGGGCGAAAAGAGTTGTGATGGTAACGTCTCAAATGAGTCATCGGCAGGCTGGCAGCTTGCCGGACACTTACTCTTTCTCTATGCTACAAGACTTTCAGAATGAACAGCCGGTTTCATGACTTTCGCAGTAAAACTCAGGATTGCTTAAGACGCAAGCCGGGGCACAAAGTCCTGGTGGAACGTTTTATACTTTATAAAAGATGAGTGACGAACGGAAGAAAGACGATCTCGCGGCTTCGGGAGTGGATAAGGCGGCCTTGAAGCTGATTTTGAAAGAGCGCGTTTTCAATCAGGAGCCGAACGCTTTGCAGGCTGCGCTGCCTGCGCTCAACGCTTTTCCTCACGAAGCCGAAGTGTTGTTGTTGACGATCCTCGCGGCTTTGATGGACGAGAAGCCGGATCAGGCGCTTCGGTTTCTGCATCGGTTCACTAAGAACTGGCAGGCGCACGAGAACGAGGATCAGTTGCTGCGCGCCATCGCCCTGGCTCAGCAGGAACTCTGGGCGCAGGCCGCGCTGATCGGGAAACAGATTGGATGGCCCAATCTTTATAGCGCCTTTCTCTATCTGCCCGGAGGCTGGGCGCTGCGCAATTGGGCGCACGGCTGGGTGCGCCAGATCGAGCGTTTTGAAGACCGCGAGAAACGATCAGTCGCCGCCAAAAAAGCCGCCGAGAAACGAAAGGCCGAAAACGCGAAATCGCCGCACGCCGCCAAACTTCGCCAGGAAGAGAAGGTTCAGCAAGTCGAAGAGACGATCCCGACCGACGCCGCAACCGAGACGCCGCAGACCGCCCAGCCTGAATTCGCGCCCTTGCCGCGCTACCGGATTCGTATTCCGCTCTCAGTTGAATTGCCGAATTCGCTCGAAGCGGCGCTGGCCGTCCGCAGTTCTTCGGATGAATCCGATCGCGCAGCTTTCCGATTGCGGTATGAATTGGCTCATCTGGGCTTGTTGCAGGGCTTCGACGAATTGCTCTGCCTGCCGACGCTGCGCGATGTCGAGACGTACTGGTATCAGCTCGAAACCGTGCGCAAGGTGTTGAAGCAATTTCGCGGGCGCGTGCTGCTGGCCGATGAGGTTGGATTGGGCAAGACCATCGAAGCCGGAATGGTCTTGAAAGAATACCTGCTGCGCGGAATGGCCGAGCGTGTGCTGGTCTTGACGCCCGCGACGCTTGTTGGCCAGTGGCGCGAAGAGATGGCGGCGAAGTTCGGGATCGAGTTTGCGACAAGCTACGATTCGCTGCTCCGCAACGATCCCGAAAAGTTCTGGACGCAGCCGCGCGTGATCGCTTCAATTGCGATGGCGCGAAGGCAGGAGCATCAGGAGATTCTGGCAAAACAGAATTACGATCTGGTGATCGTTGACGAGGCGCATCATTTGAAAAATCGCGCGACCGCGAACTGGAAGCTGGTCAACGCTCTGAACAAACGCTTCCTGCTGCTGCTTTCGGCCACGCCGGTTCAGAATTCGCTGGTCGAGCTTTACAACCTGCTGACGCTGCTCAAACCCGGAATCTTCAAAACCGAAAAGGAATTTCGCGCGAGCTACATGACGAGCGGCAAGCCGCGCACGCCCGCGAACAAGGAGACGATGCGCGATCTGATGCGCGACGTGATGATTCGCAACACGCGCTCGCTGGTTGACGTGAAATTGCCGCCGCGCCACGCGACGACATTACGTTTGGAGCCGAGCGAAGAAGAGCGCGCGTGTTATCTGGAATTGACCGGCCTGGTCGCCGACGCGCATCGCAAAGCCACTGCGCAGCAGCGAATGGCGCTGCGTTATCTGCTCTCGGCTGCGGGTTCGACGACGACGACTGCGGCTGGCGCAATCGGGCGTTATCTCGAATCGAAGAACGGCAAACGCGAATGGAAAAAATTGCAGGAGCGATACGCCGCGATTCAGCCGAGCAGCAAGGAGCAGGCATTGATTGAATTGCTTCATCGCAATCCGGCGGAGAAGAAGATGGTCTTCGTCCACCACCGCGAGACGCTGCACAGACTGGCTGAACTCGTCAAACGCGAAGGCGTCGCTTGCGAGCAGTTCGAGGGCGGAATGAGCGGGCCGGAAAAAGACGCCGCCGTCCGACGATTCCACGACGAAGTCCCGCTGCTGATCTGCACCGAATCGGGCGGCGAAGGACGCAACATGCAATTCTGCAACACGCTGATCAACTTCGATCTGCCGTGGAATCCGATGACGATTGAGCAGCGCATCGGACGCATCCACCGCATCGGCCAGACGCGCGATGTCTTCGTCTTCAACCTGGCGGCGCGCGGCACGCTCGAAGAACAGGTGCTGCGAATCTTAGACGAGAAGATCAACATGTTCGAGCTGGTGGTCGGCGAGATCGGCGAAATCCTGGGCGAGATGGATGAGGAGCAGGATTTCGGAGAATTGGTTTACGCCGCGTGGGTCGAGACCACCGAAGCCGAACGCGAATCGGCCTTCGAGCAATTGGGCGAGCGGCTGGTCGAAGCCAAGCAGCAGTACGAAGAGGTCAAGGCGCTCGATGAAGAGCTGTTCGGAGAGGAGTTCGTGACTGGGTAAGAAGAGAACACGGAAAAGACGGAAATAACGGAACAAACGGAAAAGAGCCAGGGAAGAGCCTTTCCGTTTGTTCCGTTATTTCCGTCTTTTCCGTGTTCTCTCTGATTCTTCCTTCACCACGAAAATTTATGACTGACTCATCAAACCGCTTCCGCACTTTCGCTGCGCAGTTGCTCGAACACGAGGGCGCGCTGGTCGAACCCGTCGAACCGCACGGACTGGAAGCGATGCTGCCCGGAAATTTACAACAGGCGTTGCGCGCGCCGGAGTTTCTGCGGCTCGGTTTCGCGGCGGAACTGCCGGCGGGCGCTGAGCGCGCGAGCCTCGAATCGGACTGGCTCGAACGGTTCGGCGAATTGCTGGATGGGCGAGGGCGGCGATTGAAATTCGCCGCGAGCGCAACCGTCCCGCCGCTCGGCCACGTCGAGCGCATAGTCGAACACAACGTCGCGTTGCAGAACGCGGTCTATCGCCTGTCGCAGATCGAGCAGGCGTGGACGCGCTATCTGATTTTTATTTTCCGCTACACCGCAATCTCGGACGAGAAGCGCGAGGGGATCTTCAGGTTCGGATTCAACTTGATCAACGGGAGCGCGATTGATCCGATGATTGATCAACTGCTGGCGGCAGCGCTCGACGAAGGCGCGACGGAGACCGTGACGAAGCCGGCGGCGTCGCAACTGCCCGCGGATTGGACTGCTGAAAAGTTGAAGAAGGCGGTCACGCGCGCTCTGCCTGTCCGCGTCCGCGCGCATCTGGGGCAGTTCGTCAACGGGATGCAGCGGCGATTGGATCGCGATCTGGAGCGTGTTCACGAGTACTTCAACGGCTTGCGCGAAGAATCGTGGCGCAAGTTGAAAAAGCAGAAAGGCGACGCCGCGCGCGAACGCTTGCGGATCGAAGCCGCCGAGCGCGAGTACCAGGCGAAGGTCGCCGACTTGAAGCAGAAATACGATCTGCGCGTCAACGTCGAGCTTGTCCAGACGCTGGAATTGATCAGCCAGGTTCAACGAGTCACGCTGGTCATCAAACGCCGCAAAGGCGAACGCAAGCTGCCGCTGGATTGGAACCCGATCGCCAGACAACTCGATCCGCTGCCGTGCGAGTGGAGTTTCGTCGCCGAAGGCCCGCGCGTGGTCTGCGACGATCAATTGCACATCATCAGCCCGGCTGGCCACGCGCCGTGCCCGCAATGCGGCAGGGAGTATTGCCGGGTTTGTTCGCCGCGCCGCTGCCCGAAATGCGGAAGGGAAGAGAGTCAGGCGGTTGATTCAAAGAGCGGATTGGTTTGATTCGTTGCGCGGCCAGAGGCTGTTTGTTAGGCTGAGAACATCGTTACGAGAAAGGAGCAAATTTATGGCGGCAACACTGGAAGATTTGGAAAAAAGATTGACGGCGGTCGAGCAGGAACTGGCGATGTGGCGGCTGGCGAATTCGGCCAATACGGAGACTCCGGCTGAGCGCGGCGCGCGATTATTGCGCGAGGCGAGATTGAATCAAGATCAGATAGCGGCTGCTTGGGCAGCCGCTATGAAGGAGGCGGGAATCAGCGACGAACCCATTAGCGCTGAGGAGTTGCAAAAAATGTTTGCTGAGTGTGGTGTTAATCCGGAAGAAAATGAATTCAGTCGTGGCATCATCGAAATGCGAGAGGAGTAAACGCTACGAGATACTTTTACCTTGATGCCAGCGCTTTGGCGAAGCGATACGCTTTGGAGAAAGGCACTCCTGTCATCAATCATTTGTTCGCCCGATTGACGCCTGCCAGGTTTGTTGTCTTGAGCGTCGGTATGGCTGAAGTTGCCTCCATTTTGGTTCGCAAACGCAATGCAAAAACCATCACTGCCGCCGTTTTTTCCAAAGCCATCGTCAATTTCAACAGAGAGATTGTTAACCAATCTCAGCTTCCTAAAATATCCGCAAGCGCTACTCTGGCAAGCGCCGCGCTTAACTTAATCATCCAGCACTCGATCAACGCGACAGACGCCATCCTGCTGCGTTCCACTCTTGATCTTGCCTCAAATTTGCGTGTTGACGGAGACGATCTGGTTCTGGTCGCTTCCGATGTGCGGTTGCTGCGCGCCGCGCAAGCCGAGGGGCTGATCGTTTTCAATCCTGAAACTCAAACAACCGCAGACCTCGATCTTCTGCTCGTGTGAACAAGATCAGTTATGACGCAAGGCGAATCACAAAATCAAAATATTGATGTCGAGAGCGCGGCCGAATCTCCCGTCGAACTGCCAGTGGTTGCGATCATCGGTCGCCCGAACGTCGGCAAATCAACGCTCTTCAATCGGCTGATCGGCGCGCGCCGCTCGATAGTCGGCGACATTCCCGGAATGACGCGCGACAGAATTTACGGCGAGGGCGAATGGCAGAACCGCGCTTTTCGCATTGTGGACACGGGCGGCATCGTGCCCGACGATGAGGCGGTCATCCCGGCCAACATTTTCAAACAGGCTCGCGCGGCGATTGATGAAGCCGAGTTGCTGTTGTTCGTGGTTGACGTGCGCGATGGAATCACGCCGACGGATGAAGAGTTGGCAAGGCGGCTGCGGGCTTTGAACAAACCGGTCTTCGTCGTGGCCAACAAGGCCGATTCGGCGCGGGTGGCCGATTTTGCGGGCGAATTTCACCGGTTCGGTTACGAAGACGTGTTTCCGGTTTCGGCTGAACACGGTGGCGGCGTGGGCGATCTGCTCGACGCGATGATCGAACGGTTGCCCGCGATTGAACCCGTCGAGCGCGAGCGGAATGAGATTAACGTCGCGATCATTGGCCGCCCGAACGTCGGCAAATCGTCGTTGATCAACAAACTGCTCGGCGAAGAGCGCGTGATAGTCTCGCCGATTCCGGGCACGACGCGCGACGCCGTTGACAGCGTGCTGGAAGCGAAAGTCGGAGAAGAGGGCGAGACGATTCGGCTGCGTTTGATTGACACCGCCGGCATTCGCCGCAAAGGCAAGACGACCGGGATGGAGGAGAAGCTTTCGGTCGTGATGGCGCGCAAACACATCGAACGCGCCGATGTCGTGTTGGTCTTGATTGACGCGATTGAAGGCGTGACGGCGCTCGACGCCAACATCGCCGGGTACGCGCACGAGGCCGGGCGCTCCGTGATCATCGTCGTCAACAAGTGGGATGCGGTCGAAAAAGACACTTACAGCGTCTATCAGTACGAAGAGAAGATTCGTGACGCGATGAAGTTTCTGGATTACGCGCCGATTGTTTTCATCTCGGCGCTGACCGGACAGCGTGTGGTCAGGCTGCCCGATTTGATCAAGCGGGCGAACGACGCGCGCAACCTGAGAATCCCGACCGCGCAGTTGAACAAGTTTTTTGAAGAGCATCTGGAACAGCCGCGCGCGACAATCTCGAATCGCCACAAGCTGAAAATTCTGTATCTGACGCAAGCCGGGATACGCCCGCCGTCGTTCGTCGTCTTCACTTCGGGCACGAAGGCCAAGCTGCATTTTTCTTACGAACGGTATCTGATCAACCGGCTGCGCGAGACTTTTGACTTCTTCGCCACGCCAATCCGCATCAAACAGCGGAGCAGAGGTAAAAAATCGAGTTAGCAGGCGCCGGAAGACGAGATTGTTTTGAGAAGGTGATGAATTTCGCGGGAAGCTCGTTCAATGTTATCATCGGCGCTCAGGCTCGGAACAGATGTGAAAATTGCGTCGCCATAGCCCGCTCAGCACGCCGTTTACAAGGAGTAAAGTCATGAGTCAGGCCGCAAATACAATCAACTCTGCGATCTCAGCCATGGAGATCGTCTATCCCGATTCGGACGGTAGACCAATGGCCGACAACACCAAACAATACCAATACATCATCACGATCCAGGTCGGGTTGGACAGCCTGTTCGCGTCCGACCCGGATGTGTTCGTGGCCGCCGATCTGTTCTGGTACCCGGTGGAAGGGCGTCCCGATATTAAAACTGCGCCGGATGTGATGGTCGCCTTTGGCCGCCCGAAGGGGCATCGCGGCTCGTACAAACAGTGGGAGGAAGGCGGGATCGCGCCGCAAGTCGTGTTTGAAATTCTCTCGCCGGGAAACACCTGGCGCGAGATGTTCGACAAGCGCAAGTTTTACGAGCGCCACGGCGTGAAGGAATACCACCTGTACGATCCCGATGGCGGCAGTCTGGAGATTTGGCAAAGAGCGGGCCGCTCGCTCAGGCCCGTGGAGTTCGAGGGAGAATGGCTCAGCCCGCTGCTCGGCGTGACGCTCAAGCTCGAAGATGATGGCGAACTGAGCGTTTACAGGCCGGATGGCCGAAAGTTTCTGCGTCCGGTTGAAATTGACGCGCTTGCCGAGCAGGAACGCGCGCGCGCCGAACAGGAGCACGCGCGCGCTGAGCAGGAACGCGAGAGAGCCGAGCAAGAACGCGAGTGCGCTGAGCAGGAGCACGCGCGCGCCGAGCAGGAACGCGAAAGAGCCGAAAGGCTGGCGATGAGGCTGCGCGAACTTGGAATGGATCCGGATTCTTTGAGCGCGTAAAGGTTTGAATCGGGAGGGAACTGAACAAAAAGTGGATCGTCTTTCATTTCGAGTAGAGCGCACGGACAAGGAGACCCAAGCCCGCGCCGGGCGGATTACGACCGCACACGGTGAAATTGAAACGCCTGTTTTCATGCCCGTCGGCACAGCGGGCACGGTCAAAGCCATCACTCAGGAGATGCTCGAACAACTCGACGCGCGCATCATCCTCGGCAACACCTATCATCTTTTTCTACGGCCCGGACACGAAACGATTCTTCATCTCGGCGGATTGCACAAGTTCATCTCGTGGCCGCGCGCGATTTTGACTGACAGCGGCGGTTATCAGGTCTTCAGCCTCGGCGATCTGCGAAAAATTAAGGAAGAAGGCGTGGAGTTTCGTTCGCATCTGGACGGATCGAAGCAGTTCCTCTCGCCGGAAGTTTCGATGCAGATTCAGCATGCGCTCGGCTCCGACATCGTGATGTGCTTCGATGAATGCACGCCGTTTCCAGCCACACGCGAGCAGGCTGAGGATTCGCTGGAATTAACTGCGCGATGGGCGCGCCGTTCGCGCGCGGAATTCGACCGATTGAAGAACACATCGCAATCAATCGCTGTTAATCCCGCGCTTTTCGGCATCAATCAGGGCAGCGTCTATGAAGATTTGCGAAGGCAGAGCCTGGATCAATTAATAGAGATTGGCTTTGAAGGTTACGCGATTGGAGGATTGAGCGTCGGCGAAGAGAAGCGGCAAATGTACGACATCACCGAACACATCGCGCCCCAACTGCCCGCCGACAAGCCGCGTTATTTGATGGGTGTGGGCACGCCGGAGGATTTGATCGAATCTGTGGCGCGCGGGGTGGACATGTTCGATTGCGTGATGCCGACGCGAAACGCGCGCAACGGCCAGGTCTTCACCTCACGCGGGAAGATGAACATCCGCAATGCGAAGTTCGGGCGCGATGAACGTCCGCTCGACGAAGAGTGCGAATGCGCGGTTTGCCGGCGCTATTCGCGCGCTTATATCAGGCATTTGTACAACTGCGGCGAGATGCTGGCTTCAACGCTCTGCTCGTATCACAATCTGGCCTTCTATCTTGACAGCATGCGGTTGATCAGGCAATCTATCGCACTTGGCGAGTTCGCCCGATTTCGCACATGCTACTTGAACAAGCTAAAGGATGGTTCAGAGTAGATGAGGAGGAGATGATCGTATAAAGAAGCGTTCGCGCCGCGTCTCGCGCTTGATTGAGCGAGACGAACAATTTTGCAGAAAAGGTAAAACCCGCCCTGGTGATGTCACAGCAAATCATGTTGTTTCTGTTTCAAGCGCAAGCCAGCCCATTCGGGATGTTGATCCCGATGGTTCTGGTCTTTGTGCTTTTCTATTTTCTGATCGTCGTGCCCCAGCGCAAACGTCAGCGCGCGGTTGACGATATGCTCAACAACCTGAAGGCGGGCGACAAGGTTGTGACCAACGGAGGGCTTTACGGAACGATCGTCAGCATGCGCGACGACAAGCGCACCGTGCAGTTGAAGATTTCAGAAAATCCCGTCATCAGGGTCGAAGTCGCGCGCACGGCGATCTCCGGTATGCAGGACGCCCCGGAAGAGAAGAAGTAAAAGAAGTAGTGAGGCGCTCATTACCCGCAATTCTTCTCCTTTCACCCATTTCTACAATTCAGATTTCGGAAAGACGCCGCTCGGCGAGAGCCTTCATCAGGCTCGGTTGAAGCGGCGGTTTACAGTCATATGAGCAGAAATCTTCGTACACGCGGCATCGTCATTACGGTTGTCACCGTATTGTGTCTGGTCGTCATGTTCGGGCCCTGGAACAAGCCCCAAGGATACAGTCGCAGCGCAGCCGATTTCTTCAAGCCGTCAAACCTCAAACAGAATCTCTCGGAGAATATCAAACTTGGCCTCGACCTCAAGGGCGGAACACACCTGGTGATGCAGGTGCAGGCCGACGAGGCGATTCAGGCCATCACGGCTGGCAATCGCATGAAAGCCGAAGAGGAGTTGAAGAAGGCTGGCATCCAATTCACGGCTGTGAAGGCTCCGGCCAACGGCCTGGTCGTCGTCGAAACCGCCGACACCAGCAAGCAGTCTGAAATCAGCGAAAAGATTTTGCCTTACTTCGGCAGCGACGCCTGGGCTGTCACGACATCCGCGAATCCTCCGACGGTCACGTTCAAGCTTACCAATACGGCGGCGAACCGGTTTCGCCGCGAAGCCACAGAGCAGGCCAAGACGATCATCGAGCGCCGCATCAATCAGTTTGGCGTCGCGGAACCTACGGTTCAATTGCACGGACGCGAGGAGAACCATCAAATCCTCGTTCAGATGCCGGGCGTTGACAATCCGGAACGCGTTAAACAATTGATCAAGGGCGACGCCAAACTCGAAATCAGGGCTGTTGACACTGCGAATCCGCAAAGATTCGCAACACGGGAAGAAGCGGTGGCCGCGCTCGCCGGGGCCGAAAACAAGGAAGTTCTGCCGTATAACGAGAAGCGCGGCGACGGCGGAGCGGACACTGGCTTCTACATTCTCGAAAAAAGCCCGGTCGTGACAGGATCTGACTTGCGCGAGGCGCGAGGTGTTCAGTCGCAACAGGGATTCGGCTACGAGGTGGCTTTTTCGCTCAAACCCACCGGCGCCGAGAAATTCGGAACCTGGACGGGAAACAACGTCGGCAACTATCTGGCGGTGGTGCTCGACAATGAGATCAAGAGCGTGGCGGTCGTTAAATCGAGGATTGACGACAGCGGGCGAATTGAAGGCAACTTCACCCAGCAACAGGCCGAAGACCTCGGGCTGACGCTTCGTTCGGGCGCGCTGCCCGCAAAGGTGATCTACCTTGAAGAACGCACCGTAGGGCCGTCGCTCGGCGCCGATTCGATTCGTCAGGGCATACTGGCTTCAGTAGTCGGCTTGGCGTTCGTTGTGCTTTTCATGCTCTTTTACTACCGGTTGTCCGGGGTGAACGCGGTGATCGCGCTGGTGCTCAACCTGATCATCCTGTTGGCTGGGTTGGCGATGTTCGGCGCGACGCTGACGCTGCCCGGCATCGCCGGTGTGATTCTGACCATCGGTATGGCGGTGGACTCGAACGTGCTGATCTTCGAGCGAATACGCGAGGAGTTGCGCGCGGGCAAGATCGTCAAATCGGCTGTGGATACGGGATTCGACAAGGCGCTCGTGACGATCATTGACACGCACGTGACGACGATTGTCTCGGCGGCGTTTTTGTACTTCTTCGGCACAGGCCCGATCCGTGGTTTTGCCGTCACACTGACCATCGGTTTGCTGGCGAACCTCTTTACCGCCGTTTACGTGTCGCGTTCGATGTTTATGTGGGAACTGAATCGCGGCGGGCGGCGCGCTGAGACAATCAGTATTTAGTCAAAGTGGTTGGTGGCTGCGGCTTGAGTAATGAATCAACCGGCCACCAGTCACCAACCACCAACCACCAATTGTTATGATCGAGATTTTTAAGAACACGAATTACGATTTCCTGGGAAAGAAGTGGTTCTTCATCGGCCTTTCCTGGGTTTTGATCCTGGCCGGCGTGGCCTCGGTCGTTTATCGCGCATTCGACGGCAAGAGCCACACGCACCCGTTTAACATGGGCGTTGACTTCGTCGGCGGCACCCTGTCCACAGTCAAAATGCGCGAGAAACCGGACCTGAACAAATTACGCGCGGCGCTGGAAAGACAGGGCATCGAAGGCCCGCAGATTTCTCTTCAGCCGGTCGGGGATCGCATCGGAGAAGCTCCCGCCAACGAAGTTCTGGTGCGTCTGCCCAACCTCGTTCACGCTGAAGCGCAAGCCGGCCAATCCGCGACTGCGGCGCAATCGAAAGAAGACGCGGACATCGGTAAGCAGAAGATACTGGCCGCTTTGAGCGAATTCGATGACCCTTCGACCAGGGGGAAAGTGAATCTGAACACGATCGGCAGCGATCAACTCAGATCTGACCTGATCGCCCGCGCCGGGTTGGATTCGCAAAGAGCCGATGAAGTCGCAAAGCGGATCATTGATTACCGCGAGAAATCCAGCAACGGGTTGATCCGAAATCTCAGCGAAGTGAAGAACCTCAGCGGCGTTGACCCGCAGATCGGCGATGCGCTTGAGAAGAACTTCTTCACAGGCTACGCCGCCGCGAAGAGCACCGAGGCCGTCAGCCCGCAAGTCGGAGCGGACCTTCGCAATCGCGCGATATATGTGACGATTGTCGCCTGTCTCGGCATGCTGGTCTTCATCTGGTTCCGTTTCAAATCCCTCGGATTCGGCATCGGCGCCGTAGTGGCGGTCTTCCACGATGTGCTCGTGACGCTCGGAGTCTTTTCGATCATGCAGTGGGAGATTAATCTGACGGTGGTCGCCGCGCTGCTGACTCTGGTCGGTTACTCGATGAACGACACCATCGTGATTTTCGACCGCATCCGCGAAATGCTGCGTACGCGGCGGCGCGAAAGCCTGGGGGAAATCTCAAACGACGCAATCAACCATACGCTGTCCAGAACGATCATCACCTCGGGTCTGACATTTATGACGGTCATAGCCATGCTCGTGTTCGGCGGAGAGGTGTTGAGGAGCTTCTCATGGACGCTTTTTATCGGGATTATCATCGGCACGTATTCATCAATCTATATCGCCAGCCCGTTCATGCTCTGGTGGGAAGGTTGGAGAGCCAGGAAGCGCGCGGCGACGGTTGGCGCGCCGATCAGATCTGATTCCGCCGCTCCGTCCGGGGCGGCTGGTGTTGGAGCGGCAGGCGTTACGCCGCAGATGCTGGCCGCTGCAGGCGTCTCCACCAAACCGCGCAAAAAAGGGAAGTAGATCAAAGGATCATCGAAATTGCCATTCGCCTTATCCGGTATCTGTATCGCTCAGGATAAGCGCGAGATGGATTGTCAAGCGCTGGCCGTAGCTGTATTTGTCTTTTCCTCAGTTCTACGGTCAATCGGCCAATGGCCAAAGGCAAGTGATAATTCAGGCATTGGTCAGGGCTTTGATCGGATAAGTTAGTGAAAATAGCTCGTTAAAGTGGCGACTTGGTAATACAAAAATTGTAAAACGTCTTGACTAGAGTACAAGCCGGATAGTAGACTCCGCAGCGTTGCTGACCTGTCAATTAACGTTGTATTCAATAGTAGGCACAAAAGAATAATAAAGTTTAGCGTTAGAGCTCGCGCTCGTGTGGCGAGGTTCCCTGAACAAGACGTTGTTTGTTCCCAAATGACTCCTGTTCATCTCGTCCAAAGTAAGCTTGGGGTGAATCCAGGTCTGTCCAAGAGTGGCGGTGGGAGCGTGAAGCTAGAAGCTATAGGATTTGACAATTTCAAAACAGAGGCGGTTCGCCTCAATCAAGATCATAATTCGGAATCATAACTTTTAAGCAGAGTTGTAGGCAGAGTCGTACGAAGACCCTGCATTGTCTCTTCGCACACATTCGATAGAGTCAGATCACTAGAGTCTATGATGAATGGGAAGAGATAAGGCAGGCTTTCACTCGCCATTGATCCATCGGCGTTGAACTCAAGGGAGGCGATAAGCCATGTTCGATACCTTAGTTGAGTCGTCCAAACACGGGAAAGACAACACCCGAACGGGGATGTTCCTCTTCGTTACGAGCGCTATTTATGCTGTGGGGTTGTTGGCCATAGGTGTGGGGACGATTATTTACATGAACCCTGACCTTGTGGATGCTTTTGACGTTGCGGCGATGATTGCGCCACCGCCGCCGCCCGCAGCGCCGCCGCCGCCCGCAGCGGCAGTGGTCGTCAAGAATGTCCCGGCCCCAACTACCTTCACAGCTCCCATCAAACCACCTGAGAAAATCCCGGATGCAAGAAGCGTTCAGTCACAACCGGTTGTGACTGCATCCGCCGGTGTTCCCGGCGGTGTGCCTGGTGGTGTGACCGGAGGGGTGCCTGGCGGAACTGCGAAGGGCGATGACGCGCCGCCGCCGCCACCACCACCACCACCGCCGCCGACGCCAGCGCCCACAGCGGCGCCGCCCAAGAAGATCACCGTGTCCGGTGGTGTGTTGCAGGGGTCGGCCATCAGAAAAGTTCAACCACCTTATCCGCCCATCGCAAAAGCGGCGCGCGCCTCGGGGGCTGTTCAGGTACAGGTTACCATTTCCGAAGAAGGCCGAGTTATTGACGCAGCGGTCATCAGCGGTCATCCATTGCTGAGAGACGCTGCGCTGCAAGCCGCCAGGCAATGGGCGTTCAAGCCAACAGAACTGTCAGGCGTTCCCGTTAAGGTTCAAGGAGTGCTGACGTTCAATTTCACGCTGCAATAAGGTCAGATTTGTTCGGGAACTTATGGCCCCGACCGGTGTCTACAGCAAGCAATGAACGTAGCTGGCTGATGTTTTCAGCCTGTGGGGTCTGGAAGTTATCACAATCGGTTTTTAACAGTTTGGGCCGCCTGTAATTAATGGGTGGCTGGCAATTCAAATTCAGCAACCACTATTGGAGGGTTTCGATATCATGATGATCTTGCTTAGCCAAATCTGGTTAACAGTAATGCCGTTAGCTTTTGCCCTGGCTGAACCGGGGCAGGCGCAAGCGTTCGACTTTACGCCGATGGGTGTGTGGCGCAGCATGGGCTGGGTCGCGCGCGTCGTGCTGGTCATTCTGCTGGTCATGTCAATCTGGTCAATCGCTATCATGGTTGAGCGCTATCTGACTTTCAGCGCGGCCAGGAACCAGTCGCGCGAGTTCGCTCCGAAAGTCGCGTCATCGCTCAAGAGCCAGAAGATTGACGAAGCGATCAGCCTTTCCGACAAATACAAGAAGAGCCATCTGGCGATGGTGGTGAACGCCGGATTGCAGGAATTCCGCGCCCATCAGCTTTCGAGTGAGCTTTCCGGTGAAGTTGTAGACGCGTCGAAGCGCGCGTTGCAGCGGGCGACCGCAATCAAGATCGCCGAGTTCAGGCGCGGGCTTTCCGGTCTGGCGACGATTGGCTCGACCGCTCCGTTCGTGGGACTGTTCGGCACGGTGTTCGGAATTATCAACGCGTTCGTGGGAATGGGCGAGTCGGCCTCGGCTGGTATCTCGGCAGTGGCCGGCGGTATCGCGGAAGCGCTCGTCACCACAGCCGTCGGACTTGCGGTGGCGGTGCCTGCGGTGTGGCTGTTCAACTATTTCGTCAGCAAAGTGGATAATTTTGTGGTCGAAATGGACAACTCTTCGGCCGAATTGATTGACTTCTTCCTGAAGCAGCGCGGCAAAAAGTAGAACTTTTGTAAGAAGCATCCCTCCAGTAGTTGGACGATAGTTGGTTCGCCGTCTTGGGCTTGAAGCGCAAGCGCAGCTCTTCAAGCCCGAGACAAGCGGGTGAGTCCAGCGCGAGGGGAGCGTTCTAGCATTGCTGGATGCCATTAGGTATTCAGAGAATAATTTGGAGGAAAAAGCCATGGGCATGAGCGCCGGGGGCGGAAGCGGTTTAAATTCAGAAATCAACGTTACACCAATGGTGGATATCATGCTGGTGTTGTTGATCATCTTTATGGTGGTTACGCCTCTGCTCCAATCCGGTGTCACGGTCAACCTTCCGAAGGGGAATAACCCCGATGAGGAAGGGGACATCACAACAGATACTGCGGTGGTTGTCTCAATTCCGGCTGCAGGCTCCTACCACGTCGGACGCGATCAGGTGGTGAAAGACAATCTGATCAAGACGATTGAAACCCGAATGAAACTGCGTAAACCCAGCGACCCGCAAGTCGTCTACATCAGAGGCGGGGTTGGCGTGCCTTATGGTGAAATTGTGGACATCATCAATTTCATCCGTGAAGCCGGGTTCGACCAGATCGGATTGGTGGCGGATAAACTGAAGCCGAATGAGAAGTAGAGCCGCAGATGACAAGTTCGTCGAAAAGGAGATAGATAGATATGGCAATGGGCGGAGGCAGCAATAAGGAAGCAGTGCCTTATATCAACATGACGCCTATGATTGATATTTTGCTGGTGCTTTTGATCATCTTTATGGTCATCAGCCCACAAAAACCGCATCGCTTTGAAGCGAAAATTCCTGAGAAGCCACCGGAGAACATGCAGGAGCAACCGCCGGATCCATTGGCCCTGCTGATCACGATTCCAATGAACGGCGACGCGTACAAGTTGAACACCGACGAATATAAGGGTTTGAAAGCCTTGGGCGATCGTCTGTTTCAGGCGCTCGACGGGCGCCCGCAGGATCGCAAGGCTGTCTTCATCAAGGCTCCCCGGGCGCTTAATTATGGCGAGGTCGTAAAAGTCATTGACGTCGTCAAAGAAAAAGGTGGACAACCCATCGGGCTTCAGATCGAAGGCCTTGATGAACGGTAATGGTCTAAACTGATTTTCGAGCGGATCGTGACTTGGCGCTATTTCGCTCCAGGCTGCGATTCCTGGGCCGTAACATTAAAGAAAAGAAGTTGCGCGCCTGTCATAACAAAACCAAAATTTTCCATTGGGAGAGTTCCTGAAGCTGCTATGAAAGTCTTCCGAAATTCGACTACTGCGCTGATGTTGGCTGTGATCGTGGCGCTGACGATGTTAGGCTCAGGTTGTCAATACGCCAAAACAGTGCTGGCCAAAGATAAGGTCAATCAGGGCGCAATCAAATACAACCAGGGGCATAACAAAGAGGCGCAAGACTTTTTCAAGGACGCGACTGAAACCGATCCGGCTTATACCGTAGCTTGGCTTTATTATGGCGCCACGCTGGTCAAGGACTATAAGAAGGAGATAGACGAGGCCAAGAAAAAAGAGATCGCCACCCACGCCCTTGAGGTTTATAACAAGGCCTTAACGCTTGCCAAGAACAATTGCGTCGCCGTAGATAACGCTCTCAGCTACATGGCGACAATTTATGATGATCTGAATGACGTCGAGCATTGGCGGCAGACGATGGAAGAGCGTGCAACAAACAGTTGCACCAAGAAAGAGGCTCAGGCGCAGTCTTATTATTCGATCGGCGTTAAATACTGGCAGTGTTCATACGATGAAACCACTCGTTATCAGGACAAGCTTGCCAAGGATCCATTCCACTATCGCAACATGGACTATGCGGCGGCTCTGCCCGATAAGCAGAAGGCGGAAGCTTGCGTAGCCAAGGGATTTGAAAACCTCGAGAAGGCTATGCGGATAGACCCTGAATACGTCGAGGCGATGTTCTACAAGGGCCTGCTCTACCGCGAACAACAAAAGCTGACCAAGGAAGAGGCTAAGCGCAAAGAACTGGGTCAGATGGCGGAAAAGATCGCCAAAGACGCGTCTGCCTTGCAGAAGCAGAAAGAGGCCGCCGCCGCTCAGAAACAGGAGCAGGAACAAGCGGCTCCGAAAGGGTAATCCGGCCAGGCGATTTCGCGAAGATTTAAGCTTCAAGTCAGGATTTAAACTATTGCAGCCAGCGCTGGTAGACGCCCGCGCTGGCTGTTTTTCATATGAGCGGACAAGCATGAATGTGTTGTTGATCGAAGACGACCCGGCCTCCGCCGAAATAATAAAAGCGTTCATCGAGGGCGAGGAGGATTCGTTACGGCTGGAGCTGGTCACCAGCCTGAAAGCAGGGCTTGACCGGCTCTCAAACGGCGGCATTGATGTTGTCCTGCTTGATTTCAGGCTGCCTGATAGCGATGGACTTGATACGTTTCTTCGTACGCACGAACATTCGCCGAATGTGACGATCATCCCACTGACGGCGACAGGGGATGAATCCCTGGCGCTGAAAGCCATCCAACTCGGCGCGCAGGATTACCTGTTCAAAAGCTCGATCAGCCGGCAGTTGCTGATCCGCTCGATCCGGTACGCGGTCGAACGCAAACGCGGCGAAGAGGCTCTGCGGCGCGCTCACGACGAATTGGAGCAGCGTGTCAGGGAACGAACCGCCGAGCTTTCAAACGCAAACGCTTCGCTGCTCGAGCAGATTGCGGAACGGCGCAAGGCCGAAGAAGAGCTTCGCAAGCTGTCGCACAGATTGGTAGAGGTTCAGGAGAACGAGCGCCGCAACGTCGCCCGCGAATTGCACGACGAGATCGGCCAGCTTCTGACTGGTTTGAAACTGACGCTCGAAACCTCGCCGCTTTCACAGGACGAAAGAACACAAAGAAAACTGGTACAGATCAGAACGATTGTGAATGAATTGATGGGGCGCGTGCGTGACTTATCGCTCGATCTGCGCCCGGCGATGCTCGATGACCTGGGTCTTTTGCACGCCCTGCTCTGGCATTTTGAGCGGTATAAGTCGCAAACAGCTATTAGCGTGATATTCAATCACACTGGCATAGAGGCTCAACGGCTGGGGACCGAGATAGGAGACAGCGGCTTATCACA
>WBZO01000982.1_pt1 | contig 42171 bp, 34 predicted proteins | sample 5204261 | NCBI WGS metagenome assembly WBZO01 (sample SAMN12412400, study PRJNA552823) | activated sludge metagenome | isolation source: activated sludge from anammox sidestream of wastewater treatment plant... | place: USA: North Carolina | collected 2017-09
GATGCCGGTCCTCGGTGAACTGTTTCAGAAGGTTGCGATTGCGAAATTTACAAGAACTTTCAGCACACTGCTCCGATCCGGAGTCAACATCATCCTCTCGCTGGAAATTGTGGCGCGCAGCTCAGGCAACAGCGTGGTGGAAGAAGCCGTCATTCGCGTTCGCAACAGCATCAAGGAAGGCGAATCCATTTCAGGGCCACTGAAACAATGCTCAGTCTTTCCGCCCATGGTGGTCCGCATGATCGATATCGGTGAGCGGACCGGCGCGCTCGATGATATGCTGGTGAAGATCGCCGATTATTATGAGGAGCAGGTGGACATCGCGGTGGCCGGACTGACTTCATTGATGGAGCCGCTGATCATCTGTTTCCTGGGGGTTGTGGTGGGTGGAATCGTCATTTCAATGTTCCTTCCCATGTTCCAGTTAGGAAGCATTGTGGGCCACTGAGAAACAGCCACACAAAAGGAACCCGTTCCAGCTGATGAATAAAATCCCCTGTCTCCGGATGGGGGATTTTTTTTATCCTCCCATTCCAATGAAGGTGCGCTGTTTGAGCTTCGGGTTCAATCCAGTTCAGAGAAATGAATGGAAAAGAGAGTATCTTATAATATGCAATAATAATTACCATTATCTGTTCTTGACATTCAGCCTCCCGGCAGGAATAATCGAGATATATTTCACGATATCGGTGAGCGAAATTCATGGGAGGTCATAAAATGCCAAAAACAACCGAACTCCTGACCCATCCCATTCCAGAACCGACACTTCGCCGACTCCCTCGTTACCACCATTTCCTCATGCGGGAAGAGAATTCCGGAAAAAAGGTGATCTCCTGCAGTGATATCGCTCGCGCCTTAAATCTCGACCCCACACAGATTCGGAAAGATCTGGCTGTTACCGGAATTGTGGGGAAACCCAAGGTAGGGTATGAGGTCCCCGCCTTGATTCAGGCCCTTGAAAAGGTGCTGGGTTGGAACAATGTAACTCATGCGGTCCTGGTGGGGGCTGGAAGCCTCGGGACCGCGATTCTGGGATATCAGCAGTTTAATAAGTACGGGTTGAATATTGTGGCCATCTTCGACAGTGATGCGAATAAAGTCGGGCAGGTGGTCCATGGCCGTGAAATCCTGCCTGTGGGGTGGCTGCCTGGCATGGCCAGACAGATGCGGATTCTGACCGGAATCATTACTGTACCCGCGGAGGCCGCGCAGTCGGTCGCGGATTTGATGACTGCAGGTGGAATCCGTGCCATCTGGAATTTTGCACCGCGTGCGCTCACAGTTTCAGCCGACACGATTGTCCAGTATGAAGATATGTTCTCGGGCCTGGCGGTACTGACCACCCGTCTGAGAGCTTCCCTGTTGTCTTTTTCAGAATAAGATGCATTCTCCTTCAGAGAATTCACACTCTGGCTGGTGATAAACAAATCGGGGGTGGCCATGAAATTATTCGGGTCGATTTCCACTGTTTACGTTCTTACGCTGCTGTTGCTGGCGGCTGTTTCATCGGAACCGCTGCCCGAAAGCGGGCTGGATCAACCCTCCTGGGTTGAAATCACTGAAGATGAAAGATCCATCCGGATTGAGACCGATCTGCTCGAAGCAGTCATTCCGAAAAATAATCCGAAACAGTGGATGACCGGCATCGAAAAAGGATCCTTTGTGGATAAGACCACCGGCTTTCGTGAAGCTGGCGATGGCCTGATGGTGGTGGATTGGCTTATGGAGGCGGGCAGCGATGAAGCCTGGAGCAGCCAGGTTTTTGCGCCGGATGGCGATGGGGTGGGAAGGTATCTCTGGCATGCCAATGAAACCGATCCCGGCCAGCGTGAATATGCCCGGATGGCGCATGGCAGCAGCCATCGCAAGCGGATGATCGAAGGGCCTCAACTCTGTCACAGGATGAAACCGGTTCAGCCGGAGATTATTCGAGGGACAGATTTTGTGGCCATCAGGACGACCTGTCGGTTCGAATATGCCGCTCCGGGGCGCCAGGCGGGATCGCGGTGGACCCAGCTGATCGTTTTTCCAAAAGGCAAAAGGTATTTTGTTCTGATGGACAGAATCGACTCAGTCAATAATTCCAGTGAGATGTTTCTTCGAAATGATACTCCCGGCTGTGTGCGCCATGAAAAGGGAGACACATTCAGTGAAATCTATTTGAGCTACCTGAGCGGTCCCGAGGGAGTTCGGATTCCCTCCAGTGAGTTTTTCACACCCTTTCCCCCGGATCTTAAATTTGGATACCGGCGGGATACTCACCAGCTCCCCAGCCATTTCATTCGCGCCTACCACCTGAGAAATCCGCAGACAGGCCAGGATGGCCCCTGGCTGGCAGGAATGACCCTGGATCCTTCCATCGTTTATGAAGCCTGGTGCAGCCAGAGGCCTGGCGGAATCATTGTCATGATCGAAGAGGTTTATGGACGCCCGATCAAAGCCGGAGATTCATTCAGTGCGGCACACATTGTCGGTTATTTTGATACGATCGAGCAGATGCATTCAGTCAATGACCAGTATAAAGGCCACACAGCCCTTGTTGTCGATGAGTCCGGCTGGCATTTGACCGATTAAAAAAAGAGGATTACAGCGCTTGTTTTTCAGCACGGGCCTCCTTGGCTCGATGGATCTCATCCAGAAGGAGCCGGGCTGCTTTTTCGACATCATCGGCACCCATTACTTCCGAAACCACTGCCACTCGATCCGCACCCGCCAGGATCACCTCAGCCACATTGTCGAGGTGGATCCCGCCCATGGTGGTGAAAGGCACCGACAGCAACGGTTTCATTTCTCGGATAAAACCGGTTGAGACCGGTTTGACTGGAACCCCTTTGGTGGCGGTCTGAAAGATCGGACCCAGATTGATATATCCGGCGCCGCCTTTTTCAGCTGCCAGGGCCTGTTCGCGATTGTGAGTCGATATCCCGGCCAGAAGCCTTCCCGCGGAAATTTTTCTGGCCACCTCCAACGGAAGATCCTCCTGCCCGAGATGGACCCCATCCGCTTCGCAATCAAGCGCGATATCCAGGCTGTCATTGATGATGAATGTCGCTCCCTCCTCACGTGTGACTTTGCGCAGCAGCCTGGCATATTTGATGAACGACCGGATATCAGCGGTCTTTTCGCGGAGCTGGATGCAACCGGCCCCCCCGCGAATCGCTTCACCGGCCAGCTTGTCGATGGGGCGGTTTCTGCCAATTGTCCGGTCTGTCACCACATACAATTCAAAATCCATCAGGCGCCGGAGAGATAGCTTCTCAACCCAGGGTTGAGCCTCCTTCTGAAGGTCATACAAACGATAACGGATGTTCTCTACCTGCCGGGCCTTGGCTGGATCAAATAGACGAAGGGATTCTTCCAGTGAACGAGCCGCTTCCTGTACACGGCTCATATTTGCTGAAAACAGTTCCGCTTCATCCAGGTAGGGGGCCGGAATGGGGGAGGATTCCTGAGGGCGGGAAACATCCAGCTGGCTGTCTCGTGCATTCACCAGCACAGACCTCTGTGAAAAATCCCGGCTGAGGGCCAGGACCAGTTCATGGCGCAGGTGTTTCAACCTTTCGGATAGATCAGTCTGGTCCAGGCTGAATCGGCAGACATCCATCAATACCCGCAATCCCTCAACAGCGCGATCCAGTGATGCATCGATGCAACGGTATATGCCACGTTCCATGGTTCCCTTGTTTGGAGCCTCTCTCTCCCTTAAATTGTGAATAATGATGAAAAAGAAAGACGAAACAAAAGTATTCAATCCTTTCCTGCTGATTCTGGCAATGGTCATGGCGGTCGGGGCTGTGGCGGTGGGGTACTGGCTGATGCGTTCGCCCACTGCTCCCGTTCCAGCCCGGGGACCTGTTATCGAATTTGTTGAAAAACAGAAAAAATCGGAAAAACAGGATGAAATACAACCCTCATCTCCGCCTGTTGTTCAAAAAGAACCTGAGAAAGAAACAGAAGCCCCGACAACCGCATCCTATTCGGGTCGGGTGGTTGAGATCTCTGGAGAAAAAACAGTTTCCGGATCGACAGTCCGTGCATCCTCTCCAGGCCGCCCCCCCCGTGATGCCATTTCGGGCCAGCAGGGAGAGTTCTTTTTCGATTCACTTCCCCCGGGCAGTTGGACATTTCGTGCGGCCCGAGAGGGATATGCAGCAGTGATGGCGGAAACCTGTGGGGATCATCGCCAGCTCTCGGCGGGTGAAAAGTTTCAGGGGGCGGTCCTCAAACTGGCTCCCCCCGCCACTCTTGAAGGCAAAGTCCTGAGCTTTATTGGAAAAGAAATTCCCGGGGCAACAGTTCAGGTGTATGAGGGCCGCAACAGCGCGGGAATACGTGTAACCGGTTTAAACGGGCCAGGCATGGACAATGCCGGGAAGAAGCAGCTGAGCCTGCTTTCGGTTGGATCAGCGCTTGCCACTGTCCAAACCGATGCCAAAGGGGCCTTTCGATTCGATAACCTCGAGGCAGGGGTGTACAGCCTTGTGGCTTATGCAACAGGCTTCTCGAGGAAGACCTCCCTGATGGCGCGCACCGGCACCAGCGACACTGTTTTCCGTCTGGAGCCTGAGGTCCGGGTATCGGGGATGGTGCTGCTTTCTCCCGCCGGGTCTGGGATTCCCGGGGCGAGTATTGCGGTAACCCTGCAGTCTAAAGAGTTTCCACTGATGTTTGGTGAAGTGATCGCCAGCCAGACTGGTTATTACCGGATTGGCGGGTTGCCACGGCGCTTTACTCTCTCTCTCCAGGCTTTCCACAAAGAATCGGAATCAGTGCCCTATGAGCTATCCATATCAGGGGGCATTTCACATCATAAAAAAGACCTCCTGGTTTTCACTGAGCGAAAAATCACCGGCAGGATCGTGGAGACCTCCAGCAAGCAGCCGGTGGAGGGTGTCCAGATCTCACTCCAGAACCGGCTTCAGCCGATTACCGAAGCGGGCGCGACCGATGCCCAGGGTGCTTTCCAGATCTCGACACGGGTTGTCAACAACACCCTCACCTTTAAAAAAGATCCGCATTTTCAAGAGCTGGTTCTTCCAGCTGATTTCGAGGGGGATGAAAGTGTCCTCGATCTTGGCGACATTCCGATGATCTCGGGGGTTTCGCTCTCGGGCCGGGTTGTGAATGATCAGACCAAAGCCGGAGTTGGCCCGGGAGTGATTCGTGCCATTCCAGTGGATAAGCCCACCGCAACAGATGCTGAAATACCGGCAGACAAAGCCGATTCCGGAGGCACCTTCACATTGAAGTTCGTTCCGGCGGGAAGGTATTACCTCAGTGCTGAAATCCAAGGCTACAAAGCCGGATACTACGGAGATCCCAAACCCGCCACCGAAGGTGCCCATCCGATCCTCACTGTTCAGCCATTTCGGGATTTGTCTTCATTGCAGATCCCTGTAACTGCTGGACCTTCCGCAGCGATTCAAGGCATTGTGGTCGATGCGACCGGCAATGGCATTCCTGGCACAAGAGTGCAATTGCAACCGCTTGAAATGGATCAATCCAGATCGACACAATCATCCAACCAATCATCTCTCCGGGTGACCTCGGCAGAGGATGGAAAATTTATGTTCAAGGAAGCCCCCTATGGCCGTTACACATTGGTGGCGGAAAAAGAGGGATTCTGGCCGGGGGGAGTTGAATCGGTTTTTGTTGGAATGAAAAGCGCCAATCCGGAATATCGGATCATTCTGGAACAGGCCAACCCGACTGAGATCTCCGGACAGGTGGCCGATATGGATGGAAATCCGCTCCCGGGGGCGGAGGTCGGCGCATTCTGGGGACGCCTCGAGGCACTCATTGCCGGTGGAATCCTGACCGATGACCTGCTGCTATCGGGAAGGGACCTCGGCAGCCTGGGGCAGGAACAGCTGGCCAGCTGGAAGGGAAGTGGTGTTTTTCAGTCGGTGAAGACCCAGGGGGATGGCTCGTATCGCCTCGAGGGGCTGCGCGAGGGTGTTTATACTGTGGTTGCGGTTCATGAGAAGAGCGGTGCATCGGATCTCCTATTCGATGTGGAGGGTGGAAGCACCCAGGTGAATTTCCAGCTGGATGCGAATGCAGGTCTGTCGGGCATTGTCACCATGCCGGATGGGAGAACCCCCTGCCAGAGTTTTTCGATCCAGGTAATTCCCACCGCGGAAACAGGGCTGCTGGATGGAAGCTCCTCGAGAACAGTGCGCGGCACATTTCAATCTCAGGATGGCGCATTCGATCTGCATGGCCTTGCTGCGGGGCTTTACACTTTGAATGTTCGTTCAGAGGGAATCGGCGAAGCCTCGGTGGCGGTTGAAATTGTGCGGGGAGCCGAGACACCCGACCTCCATATCACCCTGAATAATGGAGGGTCCATATCGGGTCGAGTCGCCTCCAGCGATGGCTCGCCGATTTCTGATGCTTTTGTTTCCCTGGGGAACCTGTCGAGAAGTGTCGGACCGGATGGTTCCTTTACCTTCCTGGGGCTTCCACCGGACCGTTACGCCATGGTGGTGCACCACGAGGGACATGCCCCCACCCTCATTCCAAACATCGCAGTGGCTCCCCAAAACCCAGTTGATCTGGGGGTGATTGTGCTGAGCCAGGGGGGATCCATCGAGGGGACAGTGGGTTTTGTGAATGGGGCGGGTGCCATGGGATACAAGATTAAAGCCGAACCGATCGGGGGACGAATCGATCCACGCATGTTGGAGGATCTGGTCTGCCGTTCGGATGGCAATGGATCTTTCAAGATCCCGAAAGTCGGCCCGGGCCACTATCGGTTGACTCTGCGTGCGCCGGGTGGCTCAACTGACCGGGTCCAGTCCGGCTATGGACGGGTCCTTCTCTCAAGGAATGTTTCAGTCAATGAAGGCCAACCCACTGTGGTCCACCTATCGGTGGACAGCGGAGTCCGGATGTCAGGCAAGGTCACTCTGAATGGAAAACCCCTCAGCCAGTCGACTGTGGTCCTTTATCCACGCTTTGCAACCGAGGTCACCGATTTCATGGCAGTGACCGACCCGTGGGGGAACTACTCCTTCGAAGGCCTTCCAGCAGGCTCTTATGAGGCGGTTGTGGCTGCTTTTTCGGCTGAAGATGAAAAAAGTGTCACCCTCACTGTCCCCAGCCAGCCCACTTTTGAGCAGAATTTCGATCTGTAAGGGTCGGTCTGAGCCGGCCCTTACCTCAAGCTGGGATGGAGCGTGGTTATCCTGTTAAAAAGTTCACTGCTCGACATTGCCAAGGATCTGAACATCTCCCTGGCTGTTGTTTTCGATGCGCATCTTCCCATGGGTGAACCGATTCCCGAGAATCACCGCGGATTGCAGCTCTTCACCCAGCAGGAGGTGGGGAGCCGCAATGCCTTCTCCCATGAATTCGCAGCCATTGAGAATCAGTGAGCCATCCAATGCCTGGATGCAGGCCTTTCCCTGGCCTTCCTGGTCCCACTTGTGAAAATGGGTGGCGGTCAGTGTCACAGTGCCTTTCCCGCCAAGGACCATCTGTGATCCGGCTCCCGCTTTTCCCCAGAATCCACAGGTGGTCAGTTTGATGGGGCCTTTGTTGTCAGGGCCGATTTCGAACCCGGACATGAACTGGCAATTTTCAAAAATGGTTCCGGCATGGTCCTGCACACGATCCACTTTGACTGCCACCGGGCCAAGATCCGATCCACTCTGGGTAATCAGGGCATTAGCCTGTCCGGTCTCTCCAGAGATGAAATGAAATCCAATCCTGGCCCAGATCACTAAACAGTTCGAAATATATTCCCAGTCTGTGCGCCCGATGATGAAGCCCTCGAGATTCGCCCGGGTATATGCCTCAAGTTGTTTGACCTGTTCCTCGGTGGGTTTGTAGGGGGCTGAAACCCGCCACCAGTAAACATTATGAATATGAACATTCTCCAATCGGCCGATATCCGTGGTGTAATCAATATAAACACCACGCCGAACCGCACACATGAGGACATTTCTGAGGTGGTGCCCTTCATTGTGAAAGGTCCCGCAATCGATTCCGTTGAATGCATTGGAAATGACGACATCGATGACATTGTAATGCTGTCCGCGCCCCTGGATGGTCCAGGGATAGGGCTGGATCGCCTCAATTTTCTGCTCCGGATAAAAAATCGTGACCCCTTTCAGGCAGGAAGCAGTCCCGAGGCGGATGAATGGAGTGGAGTCTTCAGCCCCTCGTCCACTATAGGCCAGCAGGGTCGATCCCTTGTCCAGCTGGGATGTGTGCTGGCCACGCCAGATGCCTTCCAGTGTCACCCCGTCCGGGACAGACAGTGTCCCGCGAATGACATACTGGCCGGCCGGCACCTGGACGATATCGCCATTTTGACCGGCCTGGGCAAGCGCTTTGCTGAAAGCGGCTGTATTGTCGGTCTGCCCATCTCCAACTGCGCCAAAGTCAGCGACTGACAGGGCCAGGGCTGAAACTGGCATCAATGCCAATGCCACCACACAGATGAGAGTGAATGTGAGTCTGGTCCATGCATCCATTGTTCTAACCTCCAGTGTGATTTGGTTTTCCCTGTTCAATCTTGAAAAACATCATTGCCTGCCGGATTGGGCTTTGCGCGTAATAATGTGACTTTGTGGCGTGGGAGTGAAGTCACTGGAGTTCCCTGGAGTTCCGGCCATGAGAGCCAGTCGCGGTAAAAGGGGCAAATCGGCCGCTCCTCCAATGCAACAGTGTGCAATGGAACTTCCTCATACCCGGGGTGAAGAATCAACCAGGCCTGCATCCGTCGAAATGCGGGGCTGGTTTCATAAAACCCCTTCCAGGGAAGCGCCTCCAAAGCAATCGGAGACTTCTTCATCCGGTCGATCCATTCCAGGGCGAAGGGTGTATCACTGGCAAACAGAACTCCGCGAAACAGATTGAACAGGTTGCCTTCCAGAGTCCCGCGATTGATCCAGATCCAGGCGATTCCCTGGTCCTGGAGATGCATTGACATTTCTTCCAGGCTGGAGGTGGTGCGGGCCAGCTCAGCCAGCTCAGGGCCATCGAAGTAATCATGGCCGGTCACAGGGGAATCGAAGTAGTAGGCCTGCTCCTGCCCGAGCAGCAGCAGTGGCCGGACCGGGTGCTCCTTTTTACGAAGAGCCTCGGCTTCCCGTATTGTGGGATGGATCGGATGGCGGTCGGGTCTGGACAGATAAGCATCCGCAGGTTTGGTCAGGAGGTAACCATCGGCAAACTGGACAGTGCGTGAAAACAGCTCCTGGCATTGCCCGAATCCCCACAGAATGAGGATCACAGAAATCGCTGTCGAGGCTGCTTTCTTTGCTCTGGGGGACAGGGCCGAGAATCCCAGGATTTCCTTTTCAAGCCCGAGGCCGATTCCCATCGACAGGATCCCCCAGAGTGGCAATGCGAATCGTGGATCCCGGTAAGTCAATGCCCACAACAGGAAGATCGACATGGCCATGAAAACGATCAGGCCGATTCCGCGCGAAGGCGTTTTCAGTGATCTCACCCCTCCGAGGAGGCCCAGTGGCAACAGGAGCAGCAGCATGCCTCCCAGCGGGTTCTGTTCGAACTGTTCCGGGTGGAAAACCACACGCACCGGAAGTGTCAGCAGATCCAGAATCTTCCCGGGAATGGAAAGAGAATCGAATTGATTCAGGCCGCCTTTCATGCCGGCATGCCAGCTGTAAAAAGCTTTCTGAACTGGGGTGAAACCCGATCCGAAAAGATCGGGCAGCAGTGGGAAAAATGGATTTCCACTCTGATGCCAGTTATGCACCAGCCAGGGAGATGCACACAGCAATGGAATCAGGATCAAACCGGGAACCGCCTTTGGTTTTGACCTTCGGGAAACTGTAAGAAGCGGAAAGGCGGCCAGGAAAAACAGGGCTGACCAGGCCAGGCTGGTATATTTGACCATCAGGCTCCAGCCCAGTGCAATCGATGCGAGGTATAAATGATTCGAACTGCCCTGCATCATGTACAACCAGAGAAAATAGCCGGATGAAAGCCATCCGAACGATACCGCGTGGTCCACAAATGCCCAGGAACCCAGCACCGCAGAGAAGGGAATCGTCCCGTAAAGCCAGGCACCCCACAGGGAGTGGGAATCGTCTCTCTGGACATCCCTGCCGGTCAGGTCGAAATGGAGCCGTTGCCGGGACCATTCAGAGAGAAGCATCAGGATTAAAACAAAAAACCAGAGGTGGACTATTTTCCCACCTCCAGCAAGGCCCATGCGCGCTCCCTCGGGTCTCAGCCAGTCCAGAGAGAGTGGCAAAGAGAACAGCATCTCAGCACCCAGTGGAAAGAATGAAAAGGTTTGCCCTTCAATGCTGCACCACCCCTGGTGTTCAAGGTATCGTTTGGGGATTGTGAGATGGTAGCGCAGTTCATCGGAATCATCCGGTGGCAGGCAGGCCAGAAGAAATGCCGCCTGAACCACCAGGAGAATCGCCCCAAGGAGAAGGTGTTTTTGTTTTGACCAGGACTCCGAAGGCTCTCTTTCGGCGACGGGTTTACCAAGCCCATGGATCAGCCATGGAAGGCCAATAACCATCAATGCAATCGAGAAAAACCACAGAACTCTGGGAATCCACAAACCTCCAAGAGCCAGCATCTCGAGAGCAAATGCCAGAACCACGACCCCAAGGAGAGTAAATGCCAGCAAGGCCTCACAGAAAGAGGAGGGTTGAACCAGCGGATTCCTTTTCCAGAGGGCAGGAATCCTGGCAGCCAGTGCGCCGGTGGCAGCGGGGAGAAGGACTGTGCCCGCTGCGACCAGAAACGGTTCCCAGCAGGCAATCAGATCGACCTCCGGGTCAGCGAACAGCAGGCGGTAGACCGACAGCCAGAAACCCGCTCCGGGCAGCCAGAACATCAGGAAGTACCCGAGGCGGGGGATCTTTGCCAGGCTCGGAATCACCTTGCGGAGACCGAACAGGAGAACTCCAGTCGATGCTCCCCACAGTGCCACCAGCCCGATTCCCTGCCAGATCTGGAATGCACCCGGGAAACCAGGAAGGAAGACCTGGATACCGAGGAGCGGGAATGCTGCAAGGCCTCGTTCACTCCACCCCCAGGCGATCAGGACACACGACCAGATGCAGGTGATGGCAATCGCCATCCGATCCTCGTTTCGTTGTGGCTATTGGTTGTTTGACAGTTTACTTCACCTTCAACACAATCTTTCCGAACTGTTCTCCCGCCTCCATCCTTCCCATTGCCTGGCGGGCCTGATCGAGTGGAAAGACCTGATCGATAACCGGCTTCATTCCAGCGGCGGAGACAGCGCGCACCATCTGGCGGAAATCCGCATGGGATCCCATAGTTGATCCCATCACTGTTAAATGATTCCAGTACAAAGCCGAGATGTTGGCCTGAACAGCAGCCCCACCCGTCACTCCGCAGTGGACAATCCGCCCCCCGCGTCGGACTGCTTCAAAATTGACCGGCCAGGTGGCAGCCCCGACTGTATCAAATGCAATATCCACTCCGCGTCCGCCGGTTAACTCCCGGACTGCTTTGCCAACCTCAGGATTTGATCTGTAATTGATTGTGTGTCTGGCTCCGAGTTTTCTGGCTCGCTCCAGCTTTTCATCCGAAGAGGAGGTTGCCAGGACTTCGGCACCGGCCAGCCTGGCCAGCTGCAGCCCGGCGATTGCAACTCCACCTCCGATTCCATGAATCAGCACTGTTTCGCCGGGAGCCAGGCAGGCTCGAGTCATCAGCATCCGCCAGGCAGTCAGATAGGCCAATGGCAGCGCCGCAGCTTCGTTCCAATCCAGATGGGATGGTTTCGGGAGCAGGTTTCCGGAGGGAACACAGATCTGTTCCGCAAATGCACCCGATCGGGATAACCCCATGATTCCGAAGGCTGGATCGACATTCTGTTCGCCTCGTTCACAAAATTCTCCTTTGCCGCAACTCAAGCCCGGGTTGAGAATCACCTCATCTCCAGCCTTGATATCATTCACACCTTCTCCGAGTTTGAGGACAACCCCTGCAGCATCGGAACCCAGCACATGGGGATACGAATAACTGGAGCCGGGGCGGCCTTTTCGAACCCAGATATCCAGGTGGTTGAGTGCGGCCGAATGCACCTCCAGAAGCACCTCCCCTGGCCCCGGGTGAGGTGCATCGATATTTTCGATGCGAACTTTTTCAAGATCACCGTGCTCAAAGATACATGCTGCTTTCATTGCGAAACTCCTCGAATCCTGTTGTTTCGACCAGGCTCATAAAACCTGATTGATGATCCACTTTATCCCCCCCATTGATGGTTCTTCAGCGGGGAGGCAAAGGAACCTCTGCTTTCCTGATCTTCCCTTTTCCGGGTGTCTTTTTATAGTTGAATGGCACATCGATCCGAGTCAGGGACACATCCGCACGGGTGATTATCTGAGTGGCTCCGCCCGGCACTTTCATCGACTCGGTTGTTTCGGTTTTCCATTCAGCTGCATCGATGGTGAATTTTGGATGAGACAGCCAGTAGGTTCCTTTCCTTTCGGTCAGCTCCCAGTTTCCAGCAGCGGCTGTGGGAGTCAGCTTGAAAAGCTCGGAGAAACGGATGCGGCAGGTGGTCTTGTCTCCCTCTTTCTCACATTCCTCACAGTGAAAATTCCTTTCCAGCTCTTCTTTGAAAAGGAATGTTTTTCCCCGGTCCGGTGAAATCTTCAATGGCCATTCTTCATCTTTGTGCGGGATTTGATCCGGGATGAAGCCACGAAAATCGATCAGGTCGATGATCTGGGCAGCCTGCTGATCGGTCACGGGCTTGGGCTTGTCTTTGCCGGGGATCAGGCCGATCGAACTCCCCAAAGCCCAATGGAACCATACCGGAGGCAGCCTCACTCCTTCCAGGGGGGATTTCCCGTGCATGGGTGGATCCCCTTTGAGCCTGGATTCAAACTGATACTGCAGGACACGGATATTCAGTATCGCCGATTCATCCTCGAATTTGACAAACTCGACACGGAAACGGCCCATATCTTCGATAACCAGGCCAGGCTTGTCGTCAGTTTTGAGCTGTGAGGATGTCTCCCGCTTCCAGGCGTAATCCTGGGGCATCGCCCAGCATTCTGCAAAGGCAAGGATCCGCTCACTCTGGATCTGGCCGGTCCTTTCCGCCGCAACAGTCCAGCTGCAAACAAAGGACACCATGATTCCCACCACAATGGATGGACAGGGCCAGAAGAAGAAAAGCATCATTCCGGTTCGGTTTGGGAGCATCTGCTCAGACCTGCATCGGCTCCATGGTGCGGGCAATCACATAGGGACCCTGGGGCATGACCGCAACTCGCGCTTCCGGCCCATGCCGATGGAATGCACGCTCCAGGCCAGCATCCAGTGATTCAATTGGAACCACCAGAGCTTTGTTGAGCCAGTCTTTCGAGAGGTGTTCCGAAAAGACCTGTATCTCACCGGCATGAAGCAGAATGTTGCAGTGATCCTGAAGCATCCACTGATCCAGCTGTCGATAATCCGGGCCTTCCAGGCTTTCCAGAAATGCCTGAGGGGTCGTGAGTTCATTCACCAGCTGCTGAAAAGGCTCACTTCCCATGCCTTCTCCGAGATGTGAGGCAAAGACAATCGTTCCGCCAGGTTTGAGGATTTCTTTGGCGGCCACCATCCCTTTGATGCACTGGTAAAAGGTCTGGTCGAGGGGGTAACCTCCGCTGCAACCAACGACAATGTCCACCGGTTGTTCGATTTCATCGACCACAAACTTTTCCAGTTCCGCCACACCGGCGCGATGCGCCTGATCGAGGTCACCCGAAAACACACCAGTCAGCTCACGGCGCTCATTGAGTATGACATTGACAATGAATTCGGCGCCGATCTGCCGTGTCAGCCTCAAGGCGGTGAGATGGAAAGGATTGTCATCGAGGCGCCCGACAACAGTCAGCGGGTGCTGAATGACCTTGTATCCATGCATCACCTTCATGGTTTCGAGTGAACAGACTCCCGGCAGAACGCCCTTCCTGCCACCCGAATATCCGGCCATGAGATGAGGCTCGATCAGGCCTGTCAGAATTCTCAGGTCCGCTTCGATATAACGCCGGTCCACCAGGAGTGGAACCCCTTCTTCCGATATCCCCAGGTCCACATGGGCTTCGCGGTCTGTGCCGGAGTGGTTTTCAACCCGGTACTTTTCTGCGATTTCTTCTCCAACCAGTTCGATCAATTCCTCGCCTTCATTCGGACGATGCATCCCGGTGGCAATAAGGATCAGAATCTTTTCTCGGGGAATGCCTGACTGTTCGAGTGTTTCAAGAATGGGGGGAAGTATCAGCCGATTCGGAACCGGGCGTGTGATGTCTGAAATCACCACAACCGCGTCACGCCGGCCTTGCGCGAGTTCTTGAAGGGGGGGTGTGCCGATCGGATTCAGCAGAGATTGCTCAACCGCTTGTGTGGGTTGAACTAGTGGCTCCCAGGGATGCACCCTGAATATCTTGTCCAGGTTGCCCTCGGGAACATGGACCGATGCTGTGCCCTTGCCATAGGCCATATCGATGCAGATCTTTTTCATTACAGCGGACTCCTTCTGGACCTTCCCCAGATTTTTTACCCGATGGTTGAACTTATCATAAAATAATAATTCCACACTCCGCTATGTGAAGTGTCGGAAAGGGGTGTTATTCCGGCTGGAGAGGGGACAGCCCCGAAGGCTTTCTGACAGGAAACAGCCGCTTATCCCTTGGAAGATTCGACTTTGTTGATGATCCGGTCAATGGTCATATCGCTTTCGCGAGTGCCGCCGCTTTTCTGGCGCTGCTCGAGCTTATGGAGTTCATCGGCGATGTTGATGGCAGCCAGGATGGCCAGGCGGGTGGTGGACATTCGGGGTGACACTTTGGCGATTTCCTGAAGTTTGTCATCCACATAAGCCGCGATCATCCGGACATACTGGGCATCTTCTTCGGCACGAAGGGTATAATTTCGCCCCATGATCGTAACAGTGACATGCTGTTGTTCATTGGCCATTCCAGGGACTCCTATCGCTGTGTGTCTCCCAAATCATCGCCCCGGTCAGGGGTTTGAGCTGGCTCTCTGCTCGAGCAGTTTCGCTTCAATCATATCGAGACGAGCCAGAAGCTGTTCGAGCCTCTCCCGCACCTGGCTGCGTTCACGCAGGAAATTCTGGTTTGCCGCTTCCGATTCTGACAGCTTTCTGCGGAGATCGTCGAGGGTCTTCATAAACTCTTCCCCGTTCACCTCGCTGGCATGGCTTTCCTTGCCCAGGCTGCGCATGCGGGCTTCGATGGCTTTCAGGTCTTCCCGCAATCCTCGCCTTTCTTCCAGGAGGGCATCCACAAGGATTTCCAGCCGTTCCAGCTTTTCCTGAAGGGTCTGCGGCGTACTCATTGAGCTTCTCCCGGATTCTCCATTCCCCGTTGTATCGCTCCAACCCGCTGGTTGAGCTCCAGTAGAAGGTTTTTATGCACCGGAGTTATTTCATCTTCGGTCAATGTTTTGTCACTGGATCGGTAGGTCAGCCGGAATCCGAGGCTCTGAGTTCCACTGGAAAGCTGGTCTCCGGTGTACCGATCGAACAGGAAAACATTATCGAGGAATGGTGTGTCAGACTGCCGGATCAGATTCAACACCTCCTCGGCGGTTGTTCCGGTCTGAACAGTCAGAGACAGATCCCGGCGAATCGGTGGATAAGGGGATGGAGCCTTGAGTTCGAGACTCACGGGTTCAATCAATGAAATCAGAGCTGAAATATCGATTTCAACCAGGATCGGATCGGTGGGCAGGTCAAATCGTCCGGTGATGACCGGGTGCAGCCGCCCTACGACCCCCAGGGTCTTTCCATCGACGGTCCAGCGGCCGCTTTGCCCGGGGTGGAATGAATCGAAGACAAACCTTTCCAGAGCAGGGTGGGGAAGACCCAGTTCCCTGAACAGGCATTCACACAATCCAGCAGCATCATAAAAATCAAAAGGCCTGGCCCCGGATGCCCAGTGAGGGTCTTCGACTCCCAGCCAGGCAAGCCCAAGCGACCTTTTCTCACAGTGGAGAAGATCCTGGACATCAGGAAGATAGACCTTGCCGAATTCAAAAACCCTGAGGTGCTTTTCTCCACGTTGCACATTTCTTTCGAGAACATCCAGGAGACTGCCAAGGAGCGTGGTCCGGAGATGGGCTGTTTCATTGCTGATCGGATTGGAGATGGCCACCGAGTGCCTTAATGGATGGTCCGGCGCCAGATTCAGTTTCTCGTGGGTGTCAGGTTTCGAAAAGCTGAATGATTTGGTTTCCAGCCAGCCACGATCAGAAAGAAATGAGCGGACCGCTTTGTCGATGGAGAAGCTGTGGAGCACTTCACCGGGACAGGCTGGAAGCACCGGTGGGCAGGATGGGATGTTTGCATATCCATAATGCCTCGCGAGTTCTTCGATCAGGTCGATTTCAGTTTTCAGATCGCCTCTAAAACCCGGAACCTCGACATGCATCTGTCCATTATCCAGTTCAGTGACGATACAGCCAAGTGCGCGAAGAATATCAGCTTGTGTGGATAGAGCGATGTGAGCACCAACAACCTGGGAGGTTCTGTCAGCGCGCAGATTGATTTTCGATTTGCGAGGCATGTGGTCGAAGTTCACACCCTCGAGGATTTCACTGGTTGCCTCTCCGCCCGCAACCCTCAGGATGACATCTGTGCAGCGGTCCAGCACAGCCTCAAGGCCAAAAGCATCCATGCCGCGTTCGAAACGGAATGCTGCATCGGTCAACAGGCCCAGTGATTTTTCGCCTCTCCGGATGATGCGTGGATCGAAATAGGCACACTCCAGAAAGATCGCGGTGGTTGCCGTGGAAACTTCCGTTTCCTTTGCGCCCATGATGCCTGCCAGCGCGATGGCACGGTCTCGGTCGGCAATGACGAGGTGATCCGAAGTCAGGGCGTATTCCAGTCCATTGATTGCAGTGATCTTCTCATCTGCCCGAGCTCTGCGGACCCGCACCTCCGGCCCTTTAAGGGTTTCCAGATCGAAAGCATGGAGAGGGTGTCCCATCTCCATCAGAACGAAGTTAGTTGCATCGACCACATTGTTGATAGCCGGGAGGCCGACCTGGGTCAGGGCATCCTGCAGCCATTTTGGAGATGGCCCGATTTTGACTCCGCGAATGATGCGCCCCAGATAGCGCGGACAGCCTTCGGGGTCATCGAGATGGATTTGAATCCGGTCTTTGGACTCCGCCTGAAAATCCCAGGTGGGACGTTTGAGAGGCAAGCCGGTTGCCGCAGCAATTTCCCGCGCGATCCCGATCCACCCCAGGCAATCAGGGCGGTTCGGGGTAATGTTCAGGTCGATCGAGGTCAGGTAATTGGAGGCAGCGGCACCGACCGGGGCTGTTTCGGGAAGAATCAGAATCCCCTCGTGATCATCCCCGACTCCAATTTCCCGGGCCGAGCACATCATTCCCTGGCTGAGAATCCCGCGCACCTCGCGCTCCTCGATGGTCAAACCCCCAGGCAGCTCCTGCCCATGGCGCGCCACAACCACATGATCTCCCACCTGGTGGTTGGAAGCCCCACAAACAATCTGTAACGGCTTGCCATTACCGGCATCGACTTGGCAGAGAGACAGCTTGTCGGCCTTTGGATGCGGCTCTCTTGAAAGGATCCTGCCGACAACAAGGGAAGAGCAGATGTCGGGTGGAGCGCAAAGGTCTTCGACTTCAAAACCGAGCTGAGTCAGCAGGTCACACAGTTCCGTAACTGTGCCTTTCCAGTCGACATAGGATTTTATCGCTTCGAAATTAAAGAGCATGCCCTGTAACTGAAGCCCGAAAGGGCTTCTCTGAACCGAACGAACCAGTCCTTTTTCCAAGGGACCGTAAGCGGCTCAAATCCTTAAAGATAGAGAATTCAAAACGAGGCGATTTCCAACAACTTCCAGCCTCACAATTCGACTACTCTATTAAGGGATGGAAAGACTGTCAAGGAACTTGAGAGAGGTGTTCTTGGTGGAGCTGAGGGGGATCGAACCCCTGACCTGTGCGTTGCGAACGCGCCGCTCTCCCAGCTGAGCTACAGCCCCACAAAAACAATTCAAATTTAATCAAGTTTCATTTCTGTGGCAAGAGTGAACCCGCTGCATAAACCTCTTCAGGCATTCCGATAAAGAGAGTTGATTTATTTTCCCAGTCGGTGAAAATGAGTTCCGGTCAGATCAGGGGGGAGAAAGATTATGGAAGACCTTCCGAGGGGGGAGGTTGACCTCACAAATCCTTGGAACAAATCCAGAAACTCGAACGAGGATGAATCCGGTTCGAGTTCCAAGGCTTTATTTGCGCTCCCATTTTCCGGGGAACTGTATATCTATTATGCCCACCTGCTCCGCAGCCAGGGAAAACTGCAGGATGCCAAAGCCCTTGGCGCCAGAGCCTGGGAGCTGCTTCGTGACAGAAAGCCGATTCAGCCCCTTCTTCTTTCGCGCTGCCTGTGTGAACTGGGCCGCATCTGCAAAGGCCTTGGGGAGGTTCGTGAAGCGGAAGAATATCTGGCACAGGCGAAGTTTGTCCTTGAAACCTGGAACAATGCCGAATCTCCTGAGCTGGCAGTCATTCTTTTTGAACTGGCAAGCCTTCTGCGTTCGATTAACCGGTCCGGTGAAGCTGAAAAGCACTACCGGCGCAGCCTCCACATTGCTGAAATGGCTCCCGAGCCTCCCCCCAGGCTGATCAGTTCAGTTCTGAATGGATTGGGGCTTCTCCTCATGAACAGGGAGGTTTTTGATGAGGCTGAAGTTTTTCTGGGGAAAGCCCTGTCAATTCAGAAAACAGCTGGAAGTTCCTCCAATCCTCTGGATATTGCTGCGACTCTCAGCAATATCGCCCGTCTGGAATACTGCCGTGGAAACCTGGCTCAGGCTGAGCAATTTTACCGTGAAGTTTTGAAAACCCGTGAGACAGAACTGGGGCCAAACCACTTGCAGGTCAGCCAAACCCAGGCCTGCCTGGCAGCCGTCTGCTACGCGGCCGGGAATCTGGCTGATGCCGAGACACTTTTTGAGACATCCCTGCAAACTCAGCAGAATATCCTGGGTGGGGATCATCCTGACCTGGCCATCGTTCTGGATAACCTGGCAGGTGTTCACTTCACCAATGGAAATCTCAAGCGTGCCGAGGAACTGAACCAGAAGGCGCTGGAGATTCTTGAAAAGCAGAAAGGGCCAAACAACCCGGATGTGGCAATCTCTTTGAGCAATCTCGGAAAAATATACACAGCGCAGGGACAATACACCGAAGCCATTTCGGTTCTGACCCTCTCAATCGAAATCCTCGAGACTGTGTTTCACCCCATGCATGGAGAGCTTCTCGGGCCTTTGACTTCGCTTTTCGGAGTGTATCAGACCATCGGAAATTATGCCGCAGCGGAGCGCACCGGCAGGCGACTTCTGGAGCTGAATCGCCGCCTGTTCGGGAGTGACCATCCTCTGCTGCGAGATATTGCTCCTGACCCGCCTTCTCCGCTGGATGAGCCTTCCTCTCTGGCCGAAGAATTTGATCTGAGCCTCGATCTTCACCAGGATTGGCTTGGTGCCAGAAAGGTCCAGGCTTTGGGAGATTGAACCTTCAGGAAATTCGCCCGCCTGGTTTCGTAAGAATGTATGCCACCCCCCCATGGCCGAACCAGGCTTTATTGAAATCCTCCAGTTTCCAGCGAAGGAAAGCCCCTTGAGGCTCGGGAAGGTTTGGATCATGGGTGACCGGTGAACCATCCGGATCGATCCCGATCAGGACCAGCAGGTGCCCATGGGTGGATGAATAGGGGGGCGACTCCAGTTCTCCCTCCCGGAACGATATCGAACAGACCAATGGAATGCCTCTTCGCAAGTATCGAACAGCGACACTCCAGTCTGGAATCAGCTCCACCCAGCCCCGAGCGCCATACTGACAGGCTGCATGAACCGCCTGAGGCCAGCTTCCATAAATCTGGTAGTCAGAATGGAATGCCAGCTGTGCGACATCCATTGGATCAATGCCATGCCCCATTCCCTGCAGCACCATGCTCACAGAGGCCGGCGAGCAGATGTGTCCACCCACAAGCGGATCCAGTTCGTGCTGGTGGATGAATGGCACCTGAACCGGGGATACCGGGCGGGGCTTGCTGCGGGGGATCGGGCATTCATCCCCTTTGCAATCATTCCAGGTCAGATACAGGCTTGTGAGCCTGGGAGATGTCCGGCTGTGGATTTCCCGGCTCAAATGCACACGAAACCGCACCTGCCGGAATAAATCATCCGATCGAAACTGGTCGATTTCCCAGAGCAGGGCATCTCCCGGTGGAAGGTCCTCTTTTTTTCTGTTGGAGAACCAGGGAGTCCATTTTCCATGGGTGTTGCAGGCTGATATTTCGACTTCAAAGGAATGTGCCGAGTCGGCCTGAAGGATATTCCAGGAAGGGATTGCCCTTCGAAAAGGCTTTCTTATATCGACAGGGGGAGTGGCAAGCCAGCCTGACAAAATTCCCGGGCAGAGAGTTATTCCCGATGGCCGGGATTTTAACATCAGGCCAGCTCCTTCCTGATGCCAGCAGGCCAGCCATGAAGCGCTCATCCGGAGAAGGGATGATTCCATGATCCAGTGATTTACTCAGTTTCGATGGATGCCTGTTTTTTCTTCCACCAGCGTTCCTTCAGGGAATGCCATTTCTCACGGATATGGTGGGGTTTGATTCCAAGCAGCGCCAGTCCGGCCAGGATCAGAATCCATCCCTGAACAAAAGGGATAAATCCTGAAATAACACCGAGTATGATGAGAATAACAGCGAAGGTAGTTTTGACTGCCTTTTTTGCAATATGAATCATGGGGTTCCTGTCACACCTGGATGTCCTGGATGGTGATTTCCAGTTTTTCTCTGAGGTCCAGAATGGCGATGGTCTGGCGATCCGCGAGGACATCGGTGGCGGATCCCGGATTCAGCATCCGGATTCCATCGATTTCGCAAATGCCTGCTTCATGCGAATGGCCGAAAATCAGCAGGTCGACATGAGGCCCTCTCCAGGTGGTTCGAATCCTCTGTGGGAGGTTGAAACGCGGGCCGGTCCCATGGGTTATTCCGATCGAAAATCCATTCAACACCTCGACCCGGTTCATGGGGACTTCTTCGCAGCGGCCGAATGTATCGCGATTTCCAACCACTGCAAAAGTTGGGAAACGTGACTTGAAGGCCTCATAGGTTTCCCAGCCATCAAAATCACCGGCGTGGATGATTGCATCGCAGCCATCAAGCGCCCGCCAGATCCCCTCTGGAATTGTTCGGTAGACACTCGGGACATGAGTATCGGACAGGACTCCGATTCGCACGATCAGTGGCGATGACAGCCGCAGGCATGACCACAGCCACCGGTTGGCGCCGCGGGGGCGGGGGATGGCCGCGCTCCCGCGGCCGCCTTCGCGGCAAAGACACTGAGCGCTTTTTCAGACCGGGAACTTCCGCAGGAAGGGCAGACTGGCAGATCGCCTTCCTGGCTGACTCCGCTGAGAATCTCGTATGTCTTGAGACAGTCAAGGCAGGTGTATTCAATCAATGGCATGTCTTTCTCCATTCTTCTTCATCATTAAATGGATTCTACCTGTTCAATTCCGTGATCTGAAGCCCAGTGAAATCTTATTCAAAGTCCACTTCGCGAACCCGTTTTTGATCGCGCCGGATTTCAGAGTACTTACGGACCTGGTCATGAATTTCAGACGGATTTCTGACTGCCGGGACCACGAATTCAGGATCGGACCGGTCAGAAGTGGCCAGAATCAGATTCCCAAGCGAGAACAACCGCATCACGAAGGGCTGTTCCATCGAGGTGTCTTTGACCCGGTAGAGCTCCAGTTCTTCACGGCGGACAGTGAATACACCCCGGCTGACACGAAAACGCTCTGTCGTCAATTCATACTTTTCACAACGGACTGTCAGCCATTTCCAGAATGCATATCCAATCGGCAGCAGCACCAGCGGGAAGAGCAGGAAAGATGAAACAAATGCGACTGCCATTAGAACGATCAGCACAATGAATGAAACAAGGTAAGACCAGAAGTTCACCAGCTGGGATGGATTTCCTGACCAGACTGTCTCCTCAGTCATCATCTGCCTCCTGTTAAGGGGGATTGAACCAGCTTTTATATTATGTCGGAGCACCCGTTCAGAATATCCCCGGAGTCTGCTCCAGATAAAAAATAAGGGCTGGGAAAGATGAGCCGATCAGAAATGGGTGCGAACAGGATAATCAGGAAGCGCCATTTCCTGGCCCGACAATCGCCAGAACTGGATGGTTCAGGTAAGCATCGGCATTGGCGCGGATATCTTCGGGTGTCACCTCATCCAGCAGAACGGGGTATTTGTCGATAAACTCGACTCCCAGCCCGAGGGAATGATATCTGGCCAGGAGGAAAGCCTGATCAGAACAACGCTCCTGTGACATCAGAAAGGTTCCTTTGAGATAGGTGCGTGCGCGATCCACCTCATCCGCATCGGGTGTCTCCGATTTGAGGCGCTGGATTTCACGATCGAGAGAATCCAGCACCTTCTGATGATTCTGGCGGGTAGACATGAGGGATATCGAGAAGCACCCCTGCCATTCCATCGGTGGATAAGAGGAACCGATCTGGTAGACAAGCCCCTGTTTTTCCCGCACTTCCTGGAATAATCGGGAGTCCATGGAGCCACCCACAATCGAGTCCAGGACTCGCCAGACCGCATAATTCGGTTCATGCAGGTGCGGTGCAGGGAACCCGTAAATCATGCATTCCGCTTCTGTTGAGCGCTGCTCACAGACTTCAACCTGGCTGGTCCGCGGGGCAAGTTTCCGTGGTGTGTTCAACTGGACTGGATGAGTGTTTGGGAGAGTGGAAACCAGATCGACCATCGATTCCAGCATCACTTCCGGCTCAATCGCTCCGACCGCCCCGACGCTCACTGGAACTCCGCCAAGACGGTCCAGGATCGATGACTTGGCCTGTTCAAGCGTGAGCTTCTGGACTGTTTCTTCGCTTCCCTGTCCGGGATGCGAGTAGGGATGCCCATGGAAAAAGGTTCCCTGGAAAAGGCGGCTGGCCGCTGTGAATGGAGAGTCGAGATCTTCCCGGATCTCCTTGATCAGGATTTCTTTTTCAATCTCAAAAGCTTCTTCTGGAAAGATCGATTCAGTCAGCAGCTCACGGATAATTCTGAAAGTTTCTTTCCAGCGTGAGCCTGTGGTCTGTATGGTCAGGGTGGTGCGGTCTTTCTGGACATCGGTCGAGAAACTCGCTCCCAGGGATTCAAGGGCAACCGCGATATCGAAATCCGACCGGTTTCGAGTGCCGCGTGTCAGCATTCGCAGGCCAAGTGTGGTCATTCCGGCCAGTTCTTCAGGCTCCTCGCGTGAACCCATCGGCAGAACAAACGACACCGCCAGAATATCGTTCGTGGTTGTCGGCCGGATGAGCAAAGTCGAATCTCCCGGCAGGCTGAATGTTTGAGTTTCCGCAACCAGCCTCGAGGGATCTTTGGATGGGGTCATGAGCGCCTCTCCGGACGCACAAAACCAGTCACCTTTTCTGTATAGGGACAGCATTGGGTGAGCGCCTGGCGTATCTCTTTCGATGTAAGTGTCCGGATTCGGTCTTCATAATGAACAATTGAATCCAATTGCCCTGCTGCAGAGCACCTTCCCAGGACATTAGCCATTGAGGAGGTTTTTTCGAGGTCGTACTGATAACCAGTTAATAGGATCGTCCTGGCTTTGTTCAATTCATCCTCGGGGATATCTTCGTCCAGAATCCGGCTCATCTCTTCGTTGATAACTTTTAGAATTTCGTGCTCATCTGCGGAGTCATAGCAGGCTTCAAGGCCGAATAATCCAATTTCTCCAAGAGTCCAGGCAAACGTGGAAAGGCTCGAACAAAGGCCGGTTTTTTCCACCAGCTGATAGACCAGGCGGCTGCTGCGTCCATCCGCAAGCACCGCCGCGGCCAGCTCCAGCGCAACTTCCTCGGGTGTTCCCTGGATGGAGGGAGTACGAATCCCCATACAGAGATAGGTTTGCTGAACATCCTTGAAAATCTCGAACTCCCGCTCCAGGGATTCGCCGGTTGAAGCAGGTTTGTTAAGAACTGGTTTTGAGGGTTCTAAAAAACCGGTCTGATCGGCCACCTTGCGGCGGATGGCCTCAGGATCGACATCTCCGGACACGACCACATGAATATTCCCTGGAGCATAGGTCCGATTTCGATATTCCATGAAATCATCGCGTTTGATTTTTTCGAGGCTTTGAGGAGTTCCGAGGATCGAGTGCTGATAAGCAGTTCTGGCAAAGGCGCGGCTCAGAAATTCATCGTAGAGCTTGCCCAGGGGTGAATCTTCTTTTCTGGCAATCTCTTCGAGAATCACCATCCGCTCCCGATCGATCTCTTCATCAGGAAGTTGCATGTTCACCAGGGCATCGACAAGAATCTCGATAGCCAGGTCCACATGTTCTGAAGGAAGAACGACATAATAGTGGGTGAAATCATACGAAGTCGCCGCGTTGTTATAGCCTCCAAGGGTCTTGATCTGGCGATCCATAACCCCCACCGGGCGTGCAGGGGTCCCTTTGAAGAACAGATGCTCAAGAAAATGCGAGATCCCCTCTTCTGAAGGGGATTCATTGGCACTCCCGGTCGCCACCCATAAATCCACTGTGGCTAAAGGAACGAAATGGTTTTCCTTGACGATGACTGTGACACCGTTCGCAAGGACCTCTTTTTCATAGGGCAGGAGAGGCGAGGAGTTAGCCTGACCTATCCGATGATTCCGGGATGCGTTTATTGAGTGCCTCCCGCAGGTGGAGGAACTGGAGCAGAGCCGGTATTCCCCGCCGGAGGTGCAGCCTGGCCACCGGCCGGAGCGGCAGATCCAGGTGCCGCTGGCGGCTGTGAACCAGTGGCTCCGCCTGCGGGTGCTTCAGCTTGAGGCGCCGCCTGATCTGTGGTGGCAGTGGTTGTGGTGGCTGTGGAACCCATCAGGTCTTCCACATCAACCCCCATTCTTTGGGGGGGGACAAAATCCCGGAGGATCGCCAGGCCGATGAATGCAACCGCAAGCCAGGTGGTCCAGCGGACAATCTCTTTGCTCTGAAGCGCTCCCAGAAAGGTGTCGCTGCCGCCTCCACCAAAGGCTCCGCTCAGTCCGCCACCCTTGCCTTTCTGGACCAGGATGATTCCGACCAGCCCAACCGAGATGACAAAAAACAGAATCGACAGGATCATTTGAACCATTTTCTTACCCTTTATCGGTCAACGATGTCAGACCAGGAAGATCTCTTCCTTCAAGCAGCTCGAGGGAGGCGCCTCCACCGGTCGAGATGTGTGTCACTTTGTCTGTTAATCCGAATTTCACGATGGCGGCAACCGAATCACCACCACCGATAATGCTGACACAATCGGTATTGGCAATGGCCTGGGCGATATCACGGGTCCCTTCATCAAAGGGAGGAATCTCAAACACCCCCATCGGGCCATTCCAGACCACTGTTTTTGCCGATTGGATCAGATCTTTGTAGGTTTTCCGAGTTTCCGGCCCGATGTCAAGACCCATCATGTTATCAGGGATGTCCTTGACCACTTGAGTTGCAACCCCCGCCTCGAGTTTTTCGGCCACGACATGGTCGCAGGGAAGCAGCATCTGGCATTTACGGCTTTCTTCGGCGTCAATCAGAATATCCGAAGCCAGGTCGAGCTTGTCATCTTCCACTCGTGAGGAACCCACTTTAAGCCCCTTGCTTTTGAGCAGGGTATAGGCCATCGCCCCACCGATCAGGAGAACATCCACTTTGGTGAGCAGGTTCTGGATAACCTTGATCTTATCCGAAACCTTGGCGCCCCCCAGGATGGCGACAAATGGGCGTTCCGCATGTGCTGTTTTGTTCACCAGATACTCGATTTCTTTTTCAAGCAGGAAGCCGGCTACCGCCGGCTGCAGGAATTCTGTCACACGTGAAACGGAGGCATGGGGACGATGGGCTGAACCGAAGGCATCATTGACAAACAGGTCACCCCATTCGGCCAGTTGCTTGGCAAACTCCCGGCAGGAATCATCCTTTGCTGTCTCCGCCTTGTGGAAGCGGACATTTTCGAGAACCAGTATTTCACCCGCTTTGAGGTTCTTTACCTTTTCCCGAACCCCATCACCGATGCAGTCATCCACAAATTGAACAGGCTTTCCGACCAGTTTGGACAGGCATTCAGCGACCGGCTTCAAGCTTGCCTCAGGATCCCGTGTCCCATCCGGGCGCCCGAGGTGGGACATCAATACCGCGGATCCACCCTGTTCCAGAATATGGCTCAATGTTGGAAGCGCTGCACGAATCCGTGTGTCATCGGTAACCACACCGGCCTTTAACGGAACATTGAAATCCACCCGGACAAGGGCGCGTTTCCCCGCAAATGACACATCACGGACGGTCATCTTATTCATGATTGCAATTCTCCTTGAATGAAAAACGGGGGCGGCTGGACACCGCCCCCATGGCTTGGCTGGTTAAAGGGTTACACACCCTTGGCTTTGATCATGCCGATCAGGTCAACCACCCGGCAGGAGAAGCCCCACTCGTTGTCATACCAGGAGAAAACCTTCACCAGTTTGTTTTCGAGCACTTTGGTGCTGAGGGCATCAAAAATCGAGGATGCGGGATTCTTGAGGAAGTCGATGGAAACCAATGGCTCATCGCAGTACTCGAGAATTCCCTTGAGTTCGCCGTCCGCAGCGGCTTTCATGGCGGCATTGATCTGCTCGGCGGTTGCTTCCTGGCGCAGTTCGGCGACCAGGTCCACCACAGAGACATCGAAGGTGGGAACACGCATGGCTCCACCGGTGAGTTTTCCCTTGAGGTTCGGGAGCACCAGGCCGACCGCTTCAGCCGCGCCGGTTTTGGTGGGGATCATCGACAGCATGGTGGCACGTGCACGGCGCAGGTCCTCATGCGGCAGATCGAGGATCCGCTGGTCATTCGTGTAGGCGTGGATGGTGGTCATCAGGCCGCGCACCAGACCGAACTTTTCATCAAGAATCTTGGCGACCGGGGCCAGGCAGTTGGTGGTGCAGGAAGCATTGCTGAGAATCTTATCCTTGGCGGGATCATAAGTCTTGTCATTGACACCCATCACGATGGTTTTGACATCGCCTTTGGCTGGCGCGGAAATGATCACGCGCTTGGCGCCGGCATCGAGGTGGGCTTTGGCCTTGTCTGAACTGGTAAAACGGCCGGTCGATTCGATCACGATGTCGACACCGAGGTCTTTCCAGGGCAGCTGTGCCGGATCCAGAACCTTGAGCACCTTCATCGAGTCGCCATTGATGATGATCGCATCGTCTTTGACTTCCACTTTCCCGTCGAACCGGCCATGAACGGAGTCATACTTGAACAGGTGGCCGAGTGTAACCGGATCGGTCACATCATTCACCGCAACAAAATCGATATCGGCTTTCTTCTGGAGTGCAGCACGCACAACCAGGCGGCCGATTCGACCGAAACCATTGATTCCTACCTTTACGCCCATTTTATTTCCTCCTATAAGATTGCACGGTTATCGCAGGGCAGAGCTCAGGATATCCGGTCATTTCAAACCTTCACTTGGTATCACCTGATCAAGCTGTAAGGAGATTGCCGACCGGGATCAGACTAAGCGATTCGATTAGGTTTGAATTATACTTGCGATCCCAAAGGATCGTCAATATCACCCCGCCCTCAGAGACCTTTTCCAGCCGTTGATTTCGGTAGAAGTCATCTGGTGATTCGATTAAGATTTCCGCTTGTGATCGAAATTCTGCGTAATGTATCCATTTTCAATGAAGCCTCGGATGAACTCCTGGTTCATGCGTCGAACCTGTTTTTTTCATTTCAGGTTGAACGTGACGAGGCGATCTGCCGTGTTGGGGAACTCGGGAGGAAACTGTTTATCATCCGCTCAGGGCAAGTCCGAATTTCTATTACTGATCCCGGGAATGGCCATGAGATTACATTGAATTACCTCGGCCCGGGCGACTACTTCGGCGAGATGTCTCTCCTGACAGGCGAACCGGTTTCAGCCAATGTAACTGCAACTCTCCCAACAACCTTGTCGGCTCTGAGTGGTGAGGATTTCAATCGTCTCTGTGAAGAGAATCCGATTCTTTACCGCGGCATGAGCCTGACTCTGTCCCATCGCCTGCGGGAAACGAATCTGAAACGGTTCGAAAGCCGTCGCGGCCAGATCATTCGCATCACAACCGATCGCCTCGAGAGTGACCTGGCAGTCTTCTACGAGCAGATCCGCCGGATTGCACTGCATTTCCATGCTGTGGTGCACAACCGGATCCTCGTGGTGATTCCGGTCCCAGACAAGGCCGGTTTTAAAGAGGAGATCTGGCTTCCTCAGGGAATCGCTCCGTCAAACAATGCGAATGAATCCCCCGATCTGCCGGATCACCTTGAACAGGCTCAGCGGCTTTGCAGTGACCTGGCTGACCGCATGAAAGGCCATTCATTCCATCTGGCTTCCAGAGATCCGGGTGTGGATGTCCTGTTCTGGTCGGAAACGACTCCAGAGTCTGTCGCAGGCGGCAATCAGCCGCTCAATGAAATCTTATCCTGCCTGAGAGATGTCTATCGCCATCTGCTGGTGGCCCAAATCACTCAGACCTTTGATGAGGTCCTGGCGGATTTTCAACCGGATGACCATGTCGCGCTTCTGATCGACCTGTCCTCTGAAGCCAGCCAGCGTCCCGCAACAGAGGAGGAATACAATCGCTGGGTTCCAGAAGGAAACCGTTATCCACCCACCCGGGGAGAGATGAACTGGGTTCTAAGCCGCACCAGCCTGGACAGGCTTCAGCACCTGGCCGGCAAAGTCCGAGCAGGATTTCCCGAGAAAAACAGGCTGCACATCCTTCTCCTTCATCATGGAACGCGCCCTCTTCTGGATTTGCCCCTGATAAAGATGACTTTCTTAGAGGCATCGGTTCATCCACTCCCATTGGATGCCCCGGAGAATCACCGGGAGAATCAACCCCCTGTTACACCTCCGGTGTCGACCGCAATCCATCTGAGCCGGAATCCGGAGAGATCGCTTGGAAGGATCGCACGCGATCTGGGGGGGCGACGGGTGGGTTTGGCACTCGGAGGAGGAGGAGCGCGTGGCCTGGCACACATTGGAGTGATCAAGGTCCTTGAGGATGAGGGAATCCCGCTCGATCTCCTGGCCGGCTCCAGCTTCGGATCGGTGGTGGCTGCCGCCTATGGTGTGGGAAGAAGCGCTCAGCGTCTTGTCGATGATATGCGCCACCACTGGAAGGCACTGGGAAACTTCCTTCTCGATATACTTGATTACAACATCCCACGGACAGCCCTCCTGCGTGGCCGAAAAATCCGCCGGATGATTGAAATTGCGATGGCGGATGAAATGATCGAGGAGTGTCCGATCCCGGTTTATGTGGTCTGTACCGACCTGATTACCGGCCATGAAATCGTTCTCGACCGTGGAAGGCTGGGCAAAGCCATTTGGGCCAGCGGCTCTCTTCCGGGAATATTCTCGCCGGTCCGCTGGGGCAGGCACCTGCTGGTGGATGGGGCTGTGCTCAACAAAGTTCCGGCACGGGTCCTCCGTGAAAAAGGAGCGAACCTGATCCTCGCGGTCAATGTCACTCCAGAGCGTGATACCGGGCTTGAGGATTCCAACAATTCCAGCCGCCACATCAAGAGATGGCTGAGCCGGATTCCCGCATTGGAACGGTTTTTCCAGGGGCCGAATATCATGCGGATCCTTTCCCGTTCCCTCAGCATCTCAGGCCTGCACCAATCCCGCATTCACAGTGATACAATCGATGTGGAAATCAAACCCCATATTGAAAACTTCGACTTTCTTCGTTTTGATTTATATGACCAGATTGTCGAAGCAGGCATGGAAGCGACCCGGCAGGCACTACCGGAAATTCGCGCGGCACTTGAAAACAATCATGGATAAACAGAAGGAGCAGTGTTGATAATGAACCTGAAAGCCATCGCGGTATCGGTCCTGGTTCTGGCGGGTGTTCTGGCATTGTGGCTGACCCGGCCGGAAATCGAACCTCAGTCCTCTTCCAGGCTGGATCATCTTGCACCCTGGGAATTCCCTACTGCGAAACACCTGATCGAAGATGGCATCCGCATCGGTCCCAATTCCTCGGATGATATCAGGGTCAGCCGCGAGGCTGATTCGATTCGTGTAGAAATCTCTGCGGACTTTCTAAAAAAACAGAAACCGGAATTTCTGGCTGTGGCGGGGATGGTGACTCCGTCTCAATCAATGACCAGCGATCGCTACCTTGAGTTCCTCGAAGCGATTCACATGACTGTCGAACATCATGGCCACGATAACGGACATGGACATGATGCTGAGGAAAGCCATGACCACCACGACCATGATCATGACCATGACCACGATGACGGCCATTCCCATCATGATCATGAGGGGCACAACCATGCAGCCACCTCCCTGGAATCTCCTGGCTCTGGCCACGCCGGTGAGAATATTTCTCCAGCCACAAACTGAATGAGCCTGGAGGAAGCTGGCGGGCGGATTTATGTCTATTCGTTTATCTGCCGCCAGAGGAAAATTTTCCTTTTTTGGGGGTTCATCCTGCTGGCCTTCCTTCCGAGCTGGTGGACCGGTTTTGTGTGGGATGATGTCCAGTATATTCTTCAGAACCCGGACCTGCGCACCTGGCAGGGGCTTTTTCGAATCTGGTTTGTTCCATCTTCCTCACCTCAGTACTACCCATTGACCTTTTCAACCTTCTGGATCGAATACCAGCTGTGGGGATTGGACCCCGCCGGATATAAGCTGGTCAACCTGATTCTCCATGGTGCAAATGCGTTTCTGTTGTGGACCCTCATCGACACCTGCCTCGGGGTTAAAAGGTGCTGGGTGGGTTTCTTTACAGCCCTGCTGTTTGCTATCCATCCCCTGCGAGTCGAATCAGTCGCCTGGATTTCCGAACGCAAAGATGTCCTGTCCGGTTTCTTTGCACTCCTGTCAGCAAAGTTCTGGATTGCGAACATCGCCCTTTCACCGGCTGAGCGGGGATGGAGATTTCTTTTTCCTTTTTCAGCAGCTTTGCTCAGCAAGACCGCAGTCTGCCCACTTCCTCTGGCCCTGGTGGTGATGGACCACTGGAGACATCGTGAAGCCTGGCGGAAATCCTGGGCAGCGGCAGCTCCCGGACTGGTCCTGGCCTTTTTCGCGGGTATGCTCCATCTCTTTCTCGAGCAGTCGAATATCGATTCCGCCCGGAAAATGCTCGATATCCCTGTGCTCGAAAGAATTCTGATCGCTGGCCATGCCTTCTGGTTCTATGTTCTGAAAACCATCTGGCCCTTTCCTCTGATGACCCTGTATCCCCGTTGGCAATTTGATCCCATGCAGGCAACCCTGTGGCTGGTGCCCGTTTCGGTTTTCCTTGTGATGCTTCTCGCCTGGTTCCACCAGCGGAAGGACCATGGGTTTGCCCTTTTGTGTGTTGGAATTTACAGCGTGCTTCTGCTTCCGGCATCGGGGTTATTGCTTCAGGCTTTTAACCGTTTTTCCTATGTTGCCGACCATTTTATTTACCTTGCAGGGATTGGTTTGGTTTTACCCCTGGGCGTCCTGCTCCAGCACCTGGTCCAGCAGAAACGGACTGTCTGGCTTCCATGGCTGATCCTGACCCTGCTCGCAATGGGGAGTTTTGTGCGTGGACTGGATTATAAAGATTCAGAGACCTTGTTCCGCCAGAATCTCAAGTACAACCCCACATCCTGGGGAGTTCATAATGCGCTGGGTTCTGTCGAATTGACACAGAAAAGCAACCCAGGCGCCGCGGTCGCGCATTTCCAGGCAGCCATCCAGTTGGAGCCTCAGGCGGCCCAGGCTTACTACAATCTCGGTGTGGCTTTGACACAGGCCGGGAAGGCCGCCGAGGCTGAAGAAGCCTACCGTTATTGCCTCGGGATTGTTCCCGGATATGCAGAAGCCTGGAATAATCTGGGGATCCTGTATGCGAACCTCGGGCGGATCGAACAGGCAAAAGAAGCTTTTCTCAGAGCCATTGAACAAAAGCCGGGAAATCAGGAGTTCCAAGGGAATCTGCGGGAGGCCGAACGGCTTCTGCGGGAGCGGTAGCCGAATTAACCGGGACCTTTTATTATCAAAGAAACCTGTTAATACACAAGGATGATGATGCAAATCCAGAGAAATCCAACCCGGCCTGTCATGGTCCGGGATCTGCAGATAGGCGGTGGTGCTCCCATCAGTGTTCAGAGCATGACTGCGACCCGCACCCAGGACATCGAAGCGACACTCACACAAATCCAGGCGCTCGAAACTGCCGGTGCCGATCTCATCCGCATCGCCATCGACAACAAAAAAGACCTGGAAGCACTGGTAGAAATCCGAAAGCAGACCCGGGCGCGCCTGGTTGTTGACCTGCAGGAAAATTACCCACTGGCAGAGCAGATTGCGCCTCATGTCGACAAGATTCGGTATAATCCCGGCCACCTTCACCACCTGGAACGGGACAAATCGATCGAGGATAAGGTTCACTGGCTGGCCGATATTGCGGGAGGGAATGGCTGCGCCCTTCGCATTGGGGTGAACTGCGGTTCAGTGGCTCCGGATTTTCTGGAAAGGTTCCCGGATGACTCGATGGAAGCCCTGATCGCCAGCACCCTCTATCATGCCGGGTTGCTCGACTCGTTTGGTTTTACTTCCTTCGTGGTTTCCCTCAAAGATTCGGATCCAGCCAAGGTGGTGGAAGCCAATCGGAGATTCGCAGGCGAAAGGCCGGATGTCCCCATCCACCTTGGCGTGACTGAAGCGGGCATGCCACCCGATGGAATTATCAAAACACGCATTGCCTTCGAGCAGCTGCTTTCCAGGGGAATTGGAGATACCCTTCGGGTTTCACTGACTGTGCCGAATGATCGGAAGCGGGAAGAAATCAGTGCCGGCAGATCCATTATCGAAGACGTGTATGCCGGAAGGTTCCGTTCGGTCCCGGATTTCTTTGGAAAAGGGTTGAACATCATCTCCTGCCCCTCATGTTCACGGGTGGAGAATGAGGCATTTGTTGAACTGGCCCAGCAGGTGAAAGACCTGACACAGTATGCAGCCAGTCACAGACTCACCATTGCGGTCATGGGGTGCCGGGTAAATGGCCCGGGTGAGACAGATGATGCGGATCTGGGGCTGTGGTGCGGGCCGACCCATGTCAATCTCAAGAAGAAGGATGTCTCGATCGGCTCATACACTTATGATGAGGTCCTTGCGAAATTGAAAGAGGAACTGGATCACCTGATCGCCCTTAAAGCAGGCTGAGCCACTGCATGAACCAGACAAGCCGGGGAGGGACGTATCGAATGCCAGCTAAAGCCCTGCCAGCTTTGCTTGTATTCATTCTGTGTTTTGCCGGTTGCCGGGAACCCCAGTCAGAAGGGACTATCCGCCTGCGCTGGGTGACTGATATCAACCCGGCCCGTGAAAAGCAGATCCAGCTGTTCCGGAAATCCCACCCGCATATCGATGTCTTTGTGGATCAGGCTTCGGGAGGATCGACCGCCAAGGTCCTCATCCAGTTGGCAGCTCATGCCGGCCCGGATCTGATCGATATCTATTCGCCGGAAAACCTCGCTTACTTCGCCCAGTATGACTCACTTCTCGATATCACCGATATGTGCAGTGAGGCACGGATCGATCTGGACATGTTCTGGCCCCAATGCCAGGCCTGGATGAAACACAACAATCGCATTTATGGAATACCCACCAATGCGGGAACACTGGTCCTGTTCTACAACAAGGACCATTTCGATGAAGCGGGCATTGAATATCCTGATGAAACCTGGGATTGGGAAGATTACCTTTCCGCCGCCAGCCGCCTGACAAAACGCAATCCGGATAATCAGCGCATCGAGCGGTATGGTTGTTACCCAAACGAAATCAGGCCCCTGGTCTGGCAGGCAGGTGGTCATTTCTGGGATGAAAACCTGACCACCTGCACCCTCAATACTCCCCAGGGTATCCGTGGTCTGAAATTGTTCTACGACACCCGCATCCTTCTGAAGGTCGCTCCCTCATTGGGAGACGAACAGAGCTTCTCTGCTGGAGGTTGGGGTGGCGGGGTGTTTGGCTCACCGATTCCACTTTTCGCAACCGGCAGGGTCTCCATGCTCGACATGGGGCGCTGGGGAATTGTGACCTTTCGCCAGTACCAGAAAGAACAGAAAGAAGCCGGGCTTCCACCGCTCCGTTTCGGTGTGGCTCCTCTGCCACGTGATGCCACACGGGCTACCTGGTTTCTCTCACGCTCCACAACCATCAATGCCGAAACACGTTATCCCCGGGAATGCTTCGAGTTCCTGAAATTCCTCACTACCCCGGAGTACAACCACTTAATCTGCCAGGCGGGGGATGGGATTCCTTCGGTGAAATCGATTGCTGAAAGTGATCTGTTCCTCCGTGATCCGGATTACCCGCTGGAGGATCAGAATCATGTTTACCTTGAGGATATCCCGTATGGGAAAGTATTCCGGGTGCCCTCGGATATCAAAGCGGCGGAGTACCAGAAACTCTATGACATCACCGTTTTAAGATTGCGGGAGGGGACCCTGACACCCGAGGAAGCAGCGGAAGATTTTACCAGCCAGGTGAATCGAGCCATCGCAAGAAACCGCGGACAAAATGAGATCTAGGGCCAGGCCACAATGAAACTGAATGACCAACACCGTGAGAGGATTGCTGCGTGCCTGTTCCTTGCACCCAACCTCGCCGGTTTTTTTCTTTTCACCCTCTTTCCCGTCATCGGCTCGTTTGTGCTTGCCTTTACAGACTGGAATATCTTCACACCGCCGAAATTTATTGGCCTGGCACATTTCAAAACGATGTTCCTGACACCGGACTTCTGGAAGTACTTCTGGAATACGCTGGTGCTGATGAGCGGAATCCCGGTCAGCATCGCCTGTTCTCTGGCGCTGGCCCTGCTGATGAAGGATAAACTGCCGGGCATTGCCCTTTTCCGCACCCTTTATTTCCTTCCAACTGTGTCCTCCGGGGTGGCTTTGTTCATCCTCTGGCGCTGGATTTACAATCCGGATTTTGGGTTGATGAACCAGTTCCTTGGAGCATTGTGGGAAGCCGGCGCCTGGTTTGTGGGCCTGTTCGGATTCGATCCAGGCCCCTTTCCTGCGCCACTGTGGTTGTCGTCGGAAAGGTGGGCCAAGCCCGCATTGATCCTGATGGGGATCTGGTTGAGCGCCGGTGGACCCAACATGGTTCTTTACCTGGCCGGGTTGCAGCAAATCCCGAAGGAGCTGATCGAGGCTGCCGGGATCGATGGCGCCGGGCATTGGACAACATTCCGCCACATTACCTGGCCGATGCTCGCACCGACTACCTTTTTCATAGCCGTGATGAGCATTATCGGCGGCCTCCAGGGGGGCTTTGAACAGGTCTACATCATGACTGCGGGCGGCCCCGGGGGAGCGACCACAACTCTTTCGTTTTATGTTTATGACAAAGGTTTCGAGTGGTTCGAGATGGGTTATGCCTCAGCCGTTGCCTGGTTCCTCTTTTTCATGGTTTTCATAGCCACTCTTTTTCAATGGAAATTTGGCAGGGGCGCCGAAACCTACATGGGATAAGTGACAGTGAAAAAGAAACTCCATCTCCTCCTGCGCTACCTGATGCTGATCCTGATCGGATCGAGCATGGCTTTGCCTTTTATCTGGATGATATCAACATCGGTCAAATCGGAGCATGAGGTTTTCCAGCCGGGGTTTCATCTCATTCCGGGGGTTGTGAAGTGGGATAATTACCATGAGGTCACCCACCAGATTCCTTTCGCTGATTACTATTGGAACAGTGTCATCGTTTCCAGCTCGATTACTTTCGGCCAGGTTCTGACCAGCGCCATGGCGGCCTTCGCCTTTGCGCGTTTGAGGTTTCCCGGACGGGATCGGCTGTTCCTGTTTTATCTGGCGACCCTGATGGTGCCAGGGGCTGTGTTGATGATCCCGAATTTCATCCTTCTTTCTCACCTGCGCCTGATCGACACGTATGCCGGCCTGATCCTCCCATCGATGTTTTCGGCTTATGGGACATTCCTTCTACGGCAGTTCTTTCTGACTATTCCCAGGGAGCTCGAGGATGCTGCCCGGATCGATGGCTGTGGTTACTGGGGGATCTTCCATCACATTGCGATTCCTCTGTCGCTGCCCGGAATTGCGACACTGGCCATTTTTGCATTCCTGGGAAGCTGGCAGAGTTTCTTCTGGCCTTTGATTATAACTTACAGCGAAGAGTTAAAAACTCTGCCGGTCGGCCTTTCCGCCTTCAATCGCCTGTATGGAACCCGTTACACACTGCTGATGGCCGGTTCGACCATGATGCTGGTGCCGATTGTGGTTGTGTTTCTTTTTGGCCAGAGATATTTCATTTCGGGGATTCGCCTGGGGGCTTTGAAGGGCTGACCGATTCAGGGATCTGGGGGCTGGCTGATTGGCCGATTGGAACAGTCGCCACAGGCAGGTGGAGAGTCAGCTGTTCCCCGGGTTTTATTGAGAACACCTTCCAGCGTATTCTATGGCCGGGCGTGCGCACCGCGAGGGTGTGGAACCCACCTTGAACACGGAATTTACCTCCAGTGATTTCATAACGCCCATCCAGCTGGAGTTTTCCATTCCTCGGCGCCTCCATGAGGACCACATCCCCCAGACCCCGATTGAGAAGATCGGCCTGGATCGGCACTCGGGGGAGCCACACGGAAAGAAAAGCCGCCGTCCAGCCCGCCATCAGGATCGTTCGAAGCCTGGATACAGAAACCACCTCGGCTCCCAGGATGGCCAAAGGGAGGCTCGGAAGCAGGAACAAATCCCAGTCCATCTCCTCGGCATCCGGATGAAAGAAAACAAAGAAAACCAGAGTGCACAGGCTCAGCAGAGACAGACTTCGTATGAAAGGGTCCTTCCAGTTCCAGGCCACCGACAGGACAGCCAGGGGAAATGAAATCGGTGCCGCCAGCCAGAAGAAACCGGATTTCATCCAGAAAAGGCGCTCAATGGACAGACCCATGTCACCACGGTCCTGTTGCACTACCCATGAAATCACCAGGTCTTTGAGGCCGGGGCCATGCCCAATCTGGATAATGTCAGTGATGAAAAACAGCAGGATCGGAAGCAGCCATCCTGCCAGACCCATTTTTCCCCTGAAGAGCCTGCTCCCGTGCTGCCAGGCTGCGAGCATCATGACCGGGAGGAACACGAGCGCCATCAGGTGGCACCACAGCAGGGCCGACCAGAGGAGCAGCAGAGTGCTGGGAAGCCATTTCCCATTTTCGACTTTCAAAAAGGCAAGGATCAGGAAAACCAGAAGGCAGATTGGAACAGCGTAAACTTCAATATGTCCATAAAAGAGAAGCTGAAATCCCGAAACCATCAGAAGAGGGAAGGTCCATGGCAGGCTGTTCCTCTCACGGCAGAATGCCCACAATCCGCAGCAGGCAACCGCCCCGGCGGAAGCTGAAACCAGGGAAATCGCCCAGGCCACCGGCCAGCCGAAGCAGTTTCCGGTGATCCGGTGGGAAATCTGCATAAGGAAGACTGAGAGAACTTCACGCTTGCGGATCCAGAGGCCATTGTCGATCTGGCGGTCGAGATATTCGGAGTCCCCTCCAAAAAAACCATAAGGGCGCCACCACCAGAACCATGCAAACAGGCCGATGAACAGGAGTGAGTAGAAGATGACAGGATAACGCCTGTCAAAGGGTGCCAGTCTGGTTGTCTGTCCGGAAATGGCTGTGGCTACAGGCTGCGCAATCCGAAACCACCTCCCACCTCGATGACCTGGCCGGTCGAATAATCCAGATCGCCACGTGCAATCGCTGCTACCGCATGAGCGACATCTTCGGGAGTCCCCCACCTGCGCTGCGGCACAAGCCCTCCGGCGATGAGTGAATCGTATCGGGAAGCCACCTTTGCTGTCATATCTGTTTGAATGATGCCCGGCCGGACTTCGAAGACAGGGATTCCATCGGCTGCCAGGCGCGCCGCAAATAGCTGAGCAGTCATGGAAAGCCCGGCTTTTGAAATGCAATACTCCCCACGGTTGACCGAGGCTACATAAGAGCTGATGGATGTGATGAAAATCATTCGAGGAATAAGTTCCGGCTGGTCCTGTTTTTGCTTCAGCATCCAGCGTGCGGCGGACTGAGCCAGGAAAAACGGGCCTCTCAGATTGGTTGAAAGAACCTCATCGAAGCTCTCTTCTGTGGTTTCCAGCAGGTCGTTTCGAACCCGTGGTGCAATGCCCGCATTGCTGATAAACAGATCCAGCCGTCCAAAGCCGCGATGGATTCCCTCCAGAATCGATCTTCTTGCCTGGCTGGAACCGACATCTCCCTGAAGTGTCAGGCACTGCCGTCCGGCCTCAATGACCTTCTTTTTGACTTCCTCCGCTTTTTCGATGTTCTGAGAGAAATTCAGGGCGACATTCCAACCCTCTCGAGCCAGATGGAGAGCGATGCCTCTTCCAATTCCACGACTCCCCCCGGTGACGAGCACAACTGAATGCTCCGAACTCATATCACACCTCGCGAAATCAGCTTTTCCCCAGAAACAGGATCCCGCAATCAATCCGTTAAAACAAGGAGCTCCCCTTGCCAACCTCATCGTGCCGGACGCATCATTTTAAACCCATTCAACCATCTCCCTGGATCTGATTGTTGTGATAGACCCCAGAGATCACAGGATGGGTATTGCTGTCTATGACTTCAATGGTTGCATGATGGAGACAGAAAGCGTCTTTCCGGTTTTCAGGGCCTTTTAAAGGAGATTATGACATGATGATGAGCCTGATCAGTATTGCATTAATCGCTGCACTCGATCTCCCGACAGGGCCTGCTCCTGAACCGGTTGCTCTGCCACATTTTCCCGATCGTTACCATGCGTTTGTCTGGAGAAATTGGGAACTGGTCCCACCTGAGAGAATGGCTGAAGTGGTTGGCGCCAGCACTGAGGCTATCCTTGAAACAGGGCATTCGATGGGGTTGGGTGATCCTTACCCGGTTTCAGACAGTCAGTGGAAACGTTCCTACATCACCATTATCCGGAGAAACTGGCATCTGCTGCCTTATGACCAGCTGCTGCAGCTGCTGGATTGGGACCGGGAGCATCTGGCTTTTACATTGCGTGAAGATGATTTCCTCTACGTCAAACTCGGCAACCTGAAGCCGGACTGTAAGCCGATCCACTATTCACCTCCTGATGCAGGAACTCGGAAGTGGGAACAGGCAATCGCCATGCAGGTGCGTGCAGAATTTCCTGAAGGGCTACCCGGGGGAAGGGAAGAGGCCCCATTCGAGTTTGTGAGCCAATTATCAGCCCCCCCCGCTCCTGAAGAACTCGTGCAGATTAACGGCCTCGAACTCGGTAAATCCTGTTTTCATCCGCGTTACTGCTCCTCATATTTTGCCCTTTATGGGGATCCATTGCTCGATCCTGAAGCGGATCCGTATCCGGATGGTTACCTGGCCAGGCTGGCCGCCAGTGGAGTGGATGGGGTCTGGCTCCAGGCGGTCCTTTACAAAATGGCCCCATTTCCCTGGGAGCCTTCTCTCAGTGAGGGTTATGAAAAACGCCTTGAGAGCCTCAAGAAGCTGGTTGAACGAGCCAAACGGCATGGGATTGGTGTCTACCTCTACCTCAATGAGCCGCGTGCCATGCCACTTTCCTTTTTTGAGAAACACCCCGGGCTGAAAGGGGTTGTCGAAGGCGATTTTGCGGCACTGTGCACCAGTGTTCCCGAGGTGCGCCAGTTCCTTCACGATGCAGTGGCCACGATCTGTCGTGCTGTGCCCGATCTTTCAGGTTTCTTTACGATTTCCGCCTCTGAAAATATGACCAACTGCCATAGCCATTACCGTGGGGCGGAGTGCCCCCTCTGCTCGAAGCGGGACCCGGCCGAGGTCATTGCTGAGCTGCATCAGTCGCTCGCCGATGGAATCCAGGATGGCGGCTGTTCGGCCCAGCTGTTTGCCTGGGACTGGGGCTGGCAGGATGCCTGGGTTGAAAAACTGGCTCAGGGACTGCCCAAGGGATCTTCCTGGATGAGTGTCAGTGAATGGTCGATTCCAATTCAACGTGGGGGAGTTTCATCCGCGATTGGAGAGTATTCACTTTCGGTGATCGGCCCGGGACCGCGTGCCACGCACAACTGGTCCGTCGCCAGAAAGAATGGACTTGGAACAATGGCCAAAGTGCAGATTGGGGTGACCTGGGAGCTGGGTGCGGTTCCGTACCTCCCGGTTCTGGCAAATGTCACCGAACATATCTGGAATCTGACTCGTGCAGGAGTCAATGGCCTGATGCTGGGGTGGACTCATGGCGGGTATCCATCCCCCAACCTCGAGGCAGCTGCGCTGGTGGGATCGATGACTGGAGCGGCGACCTCAAAGGAAGCTGTCGACCAGGTCCTGAATTGTGTCGCTGAACAGCGCTATGGAAAAAATCTGGTTCCAGTTGTGACACAGCTCTGGAAACAGATGAGCCGATACTTTCAGGAATTTCCATTCGATGGCCAGGTTGTCTATAACGCGCCCTTGCAGGTTGGCCCTGCAAACCTTGTCTGGGAGAAACCGACCGGATTCCGGGCCACGATGGTTGGAATTCCTTACGATGACTTGAGTGGCTGGCGGGGATTATTTCCTGAAGAGGTTTTCATTGGCCAGTTCCGCAAAATCGCCGATGGGTTCGATGCGGCGATCAAAGATGCCAAAGCCTCCACTGCCTTTATCGATCTGTCTGCACAGGAACGGCTCAGGCTGCGCCGTGAGATTGATGTTGCTGAAGCCTGCATGATCTATTACCGCAGTGTTGCCAACCAGGCCCAATTCATCTGCGATCGGAACACCATCGAAAAAGCCGCCAATCTGTCCGAGGCGGCGGTTCCATTACAACGCATGGATGAAATCCTCAGGGATGAAATTCTGCTGGCCAAGCGCCTTTATGTCATCCAGAGCCGCGATTCCCGCATCGGCTTTGAAGCGACAAATCATTATTTCTCGGTGCGCATGGATCTGGCCGAGAAGATTCTGAATTGCCAGGATCTGCTGAGCCGCTGGCTGCCGGAACAGAAAAACCGGTTCAAGCCATGAATGAAGGTGTCGTCCAGGATAATTACCTGAAGCCGGGTGGCTACCGGGAAATTCTGAAGATTTCCTTTCCGCTCATTATGAGCACGTCCTCTTTCAGCCTGATGCATGTGGTGGACCGGATATTCCTGTCCTGGTATTCCCCCGAATCTCTGGCGGCCTCGATGCCGGCAGGTGCGGCTGCCTGGAGCATCATGAGCCTGTTTATCGGAACAACCAGTTATGTGAGCACCTTTGTGTCACAGTATGATGGAGCACAGCGCCCCCAGAGGATCGGTGCAGTCATCTGGCAGGGGATTTACCTCTCTCTGATAGCCTCAGCAATACTTGTTTTCGGATTTCTGGCCGCAGAGCCGTTATTCAACCTCGCGGGGCATGACCCGGCTGTGCGGAAAGAAGAGATCACTTATTTCAATGTCCTCATCGTGGGCAGCGGGGGAATGATCTTTTCCTCAGCGCTGTCGGCGTTCTATGCCGGACGGGGGAAAACCTGGATCATCATGTGGGTCAACATGGCTGGCTCCCTGATGAATGGTGTTCTGGATTATTTTTTTATATTCGGGAAATGGGGATTCCCCGAGATGGGGATTTTCGGGGCAGGACTGGCGACAGTCATCGCTCCCTGGTGCATCACCCTCTTCTATTTCTGCCTGCTTTTCCTCCGAAGGAATCGTGAGCAGTTCGGGACTCTGGCCCACTGGCGTATCGACCGGGAACTTTTTGGCAGATTGCTCCGTTATGGCCTGCCCAGCGGCCTGCAGTGGATGACAGATATTACCGCCTTTACAGTGTTTATCCTGTTGATCGGCCGTATCGGTGCGCTGGAGTTGGCCGCCAGCAATATCGCCTTCGCCATCAATCATCTGCTCTTTATGCCGATGGTCGGGATGTCGATGGGCACCTCGGTTCTGGTCGGGAGATATCTGGGCGCCAACCATCCGAATCTGGCTGCTCTCACCACCATGAATGCTTTCCGTATGACCATGGTCTACATGGTCCTGTTTTCGATAGCGATTGCGGCCTGGCCGGAGATATTCGTCGCGGTTTTCCGTCCC
>WBZO01001214.1_pt1 | contig 42140 bp, 26 predicted proteins | sample 5204261 | NCBI WGS metagenome assembly WBZO01 (sample SAMN12412400, study PRJNA552823) | activated sludge metagenome | isolation source: activated sludge from anammox sidestream of wastewater treatment plant... | place: USA: North Carolina | collected 2017-09
CCAACCTTGCCCACAGGCACGCGCCGCATGCTGCTGGTCCTGGCCCATCCCGATGACGAGACTCTCGGCTTCGGAGGCACCATCGCCCGGTACGCTGCCGAGGGAGTCGAGGTCCACCTCGTCACCGCCACCTCTGGCCAGAAAGGATGGGTCGGCGATCCGGGACGCAACCCCGGAGAGGCTGCCCTCGGCCGCATCCGCCGCGAGGAACTCCGCCGCGCTGCCGCCATCCTCGGTGTCCGCAACGTGTATTTCCTCGGCCACACCGATGGCGAGCTGGACGAAGTGGACCCCGAGGCGATTGTGACCGAGATCGCCGCCTACATCCGCGAGTTCCGGCCAGATGTGGTGCTGACCTTCGGCCACGATGGCCTCTACGGCCACCCGGACCACATCGCCATCTGCCAGTTCACTACCGCTGCAGTCGTGGCTGCCGCAAACCCGGGGTCCCGGTTCCTTGAGGGGTTCGAGCCGCACCAGGTTTCGAAGCTCTACTACCGTGCGGCCCGTCCCGCGTACATGTCCGCCTACGAAGAGGCGTTTGGCGAACTCGTCATGCACATTGATGGCGAGGAACGCCGTTCCCCTGGCTGGCAAGACTGGGTCATCACCACGACCGTCAACGCTGGCGCACGGTGGCGCCAGGTCTGGATCGCGGTGAGGCAACATCGCTCGCAGCTGCCCTTCTATGAGCGCCTGCAATCCCTTTCCGACGAGCGCCACCGCTACCTCTGGGGAACGCAAGAGTTCTACCGTGCGATGAGCGTCGTGAACGGGGGCCGGGAGAAGGAGACCGACCTTTTCGCCGGAGTTCCGGCCTGGGCCTTAACCGCCGCCGCCTGATCGGGCAGCTGCTTACAACCTGGCCGAGGCTCCTGTGGTAGGGTGGACGCTGCGGGACATCCCCGCGAATGATTGATCGAGGCACAGGCCTCCACCCCCGGAGGGGAATGTCGAACCAGCGTCCCGCGCCACCCATTGACTACCGTGAACTGAAACAGCTCGTCACCGACGAGGGACTTCTTGCCCCCCAGCATGGCTACTATGCGTTCAAGGCGGCCGCCGCGTTTGCCGGGATCGCGCTCGCCGTGTGGGTGACGCTGGCTACCGGCCACGTCGCCCTCGTGGTGCTGGGAGCGCTCCTGCTGGCCTTCGCGTCCACGCAGGTTGCCCTTCTCGGGCACGACATCGGACATCGCCAGGGCTTCCGGGGGCATTACACCAATCTCGTGGCGCGGTTCATCTTCGGCAACCTGTTGTTGGGCATCAGCCACACCTGGTGGAGCAACAAGCACAACCAGCACCACGCCACGCCGAACCACGTCGACCTCGACCCGGATATCCAGTTCCCCATGGTCGTCTTTTCGATCGGGCAACTCGCTACGCGCTCGAAGAAGCTCCGTCCCCTGATTGCCCTGCAGGCGTTCATCTTTCCCATGCTGCTGCCGCTCCAGGCGGCCAACATGCGCATCACCAGCATCCAGCACCTGCTCAGCGGCAGCGCGAAGCGGCCGGCGCTGCAGGCCACGGTGATGGCAGGCCACTTCGCCCTCTACGGCGTGCTCCTCTTCGCCATCGGCAGCTGGCCCCTCGCGATCGCGTTCGTGGCCGTGCACCAGTTGGCCTTCGGGCTGTATAACAGCTCGGTCTTCGCCTCGAACCACAAGGGCATGCCCGTTATCGAAGCCGGCGGCCGCATGGACTTCCTCCGTGAACAGGTGCTTACCTCCCGAAACGTCTCGGGCCACCCGCTCACGGACTTCTGGTATGGCGGCCTGAACTACCAGATCGAGCACCACCTCTTCCCCACCATGCCGCGCAATCAGCTTCGCAAGGCGCAGCCCATCGTCGAGGACTTCTGCCGCCGGCTGGGCATCTCCTATCACACCACCGGCCTGTTCGCTTCATACCGCGAAGGCTGGTCCCACCTGTACCGCCTCGGCGTCGAAGCCCGCCGCTCAACAGCAGCTCCCGCAACCGCGACCGAGTAGCAGCCTCAGGGCCGCAGCGTGAACCCGGTCCCGCCGCCGTCCTCCAGCGGGTCCTTGCCACGGCCCATCGGGATGCGCTCGTGCCGCTGCCACAGTGGCAACTGGTCCGCGAAGTGCGGGCTGCGCGGGTCTCCGGAGACCCCTCCCGGGATGATGTACGAAGCCTCCTCCACCGCGGCGAAATCGACCACCTGCCGGTAGACCGAGGTCAGCGAGATCGCAAAGTCGTTCTTCCCGCTGATGCCGTAGCCCGCGGCCTGCAGGGTGTCTCCATCGCCGCCGAGCGGGGCCCGCGGAGGGTCGAGGCCCGCCTCGGGGAACTCCGCGGACAGTGGATGCCGGCTCCCGGTGGCGTGCTTCGCATCCCACCTCCACCCCCCGGAGTCGCTTCCACCGAGCGCTGCGGCCGCCGTCCAGGCGCTTTCCAGCGCTGCCGGAAGCACACCGGCCCACGTCCGTCCGCCGGGTAACACGTTGCTCGTGTCCAGGTGGGCGACCACCTCTGCCAGCAGGCCGCTGACGACTCGCCCGAGCCCGGGGTGCCGGTCGGTCGTCAGCCAGTCCCAGGTCTCGCTGCCCACCACCGGTGCGAAGAGTTCGCGCAGCACGTAGCGACGGAAGTACGCATACAGGAGCCCCTCACCCCTGTCGCCCCGGAGGTCACCGTCCCATTCGGCGAGCATTGAACGCGCCCGTTCAGCGTCCCCCTCGAACGGTCCCTGCACGGCAAGGAATCGTGCCCAGGTCCGCGCCGGTTTGGAGGTGGTGTCGGCCTGCCACGAGGCGATGACCTCCGCCGATAGCTTTCCGCCGGTCCCCAGCAGTTCGGCCAGCCGGTCGGCCCGGCCCGGCGGGGCGAAGTAGGCGCTGATGTACGGCTCGTCTCCCGCCATCACCCGCTGGTTCGCGGTGGCGATGAACCCCTCCGGCGGGTTCACCGAGCGCGGCAGCCGCTCGGACGGCACCGTGCCCACCCACTCGTGTTCGCCGGTCCAGCCCGGCACCGGTATCCGCCGTCCCGCCTTTGATGCCCTGATCGGCAGTTCGCCGCGCACCAGGTAGCCGATGTTGCCGGCCGTGTCGGCTGCCACCAGGTTGTTCACCGGGTCGACCCATGTTTCTTGCGCCGCGAAGAGCTGATGGATGTCCGTGGCGCGGGCCATGGCCCGCACGCCGTTGAACGCGGCCTTCGGGCGTTCGAGCGCGGTGTACTTCAGCGCGATGCCCATGCCGCCCCGCGGGTCGCCGTGTACCACCGGCCCGTGCGCGGTCTTCCAGCAGTCGATCGTGACCGGGTCCGCCCCTCGCACCTGGATCGTCTCGACCCGCCGTTCGGCCTGCCGCCAACCGTCCGCTGAAAGGTAGCGTTCGGCGTCCCGCCCTTCGAAACGCTCCAGATAGAGGTCCTGGTAGTCCGCCTGCGTGTGGGTGATGTTCCACGCCACCGCGCCGTTGAACCCGAAATGCGGGAACCCCGGGAACCCCGCGAACGTCGCCCCGCTGACATCGAACTCCGGGCAGGCAACATGGACCTGCCAGTAGGCATTGGGGACATCGAGCGCCCGGTGCGAGTCGTTGCAGACCACCGGTTTGCCGGTCGTCGTCCGGGAGCCGTGCACAGCCCAGGAGTTCGACCCGGCCTCCACCTCGGAGAGGAACCCCAGGTGTTCCGCTGCCGTGGCAATCTCCTCGTTTGCGTGCTCGAAGAGTTCCCGCACCTTGCCGCCCGGCGGAAGGATGACCGACGTTCCGACGGGCGAGAGAAAGTGAAGGTTCGCCCACGTCTCTGGCCCGACCCGCGCCAGGAGTCCGCCGGCGGCCATCTTCCACTGCCACAATCCCATCAGGACGTGGCGGATCTTGAAGAGCGCCACTGAATGCCATGGCTGCCAGGGCTCGGGACGGATGCCCGTGAGGCTGTATTCCGGCGGCAAGGGCGCGCCGCTGGCGAGGAAGGCGTTCACGCCGGCGGCGTACGCCTCGAACATCTCCTTCGTGCCGGCGTCCATCTCCTCCAGGTCGGCCCGCGCCGCCCGTGTGATGTCGAGCCTTCGCGCCATCAGGTCGGCAGCAAGCCCCGCCGATCCCGCGGCCTCTGCCCAGCGGCCCGCGGCGCGGCGGCGGTCGTACTCCATCTGCCAGAGCCGGTCCTGCGCGGCCGCGAATCCCTGGCCGAACCACGCGTCCGCCTCGTTGCCGCCCACGACATGCGCGACGCCCCGGCGATCGCGCCGGATCGTCACCTCTCCGGCGAGTCCCGCACAGCGCAACTGATCCTGGTCCACGGTCACGATAGGTCACCTCTTGCGGTCGCTGTGCGCCCGAAGCCTACCACCCGGGCAGGATTCCACCAGTCCCGTCTGGTAGGCTTCCGCCACTCCGCCCCGGGGACTGAGCCATGCCTGCCAACCCACCACTCAACTGGGATGCCCTCTTCGATGAGGCCGTCGACATCCTCTGCCGCTACATCCGCGTCGATACCTCGAACCCGCCGGGCAACGAGGTCGCGGCCTGCGAGTTCCTTGGCGAGGTCCTGGCCAGGGACGGCATCCCCTTCCAGACGTTCGACGCCGGCGGCGGCCGGGTGTCACTCCGGGCGGTGCTGCGCGGCGATGGGAGCAAGCGGCCCTTCATGCTCCTCAACCACACCGATGTGGTCCCCGTCCAGCGCGAATACTGGGACGAGGAGCCGTTCAGCGGCCTGATCAAGGACGGGCACATCTGGGGCCGCGGCGCCCTCGATATGAAGGGCCTCGGCGTCGCCCAGCTGGTCACCTTCCTTGCCTTCAACCGGAATGACATCCCCCTGGCGCGCGACCTCGTCTTTTTCGCCATGGCCGATGAGGAAGCCGGGTCCGAGTTCGGCATGCGCTGGCTCGAACGCACGCATCCTGAATCGCTCGATGCCGAGTTTGTCATCAACGAAGGCGGAGGCGGCACGACCGAGCTGTTCGGTGTCGAACGCCCCGTGTACAACATCGCCGTCGCCGAAAAAGGCCCCGTGTGGCTCCGGCTGGTGGCCGAAGGTGCGCCCGGCCACGGCTCCGTCCCACATGACGACAATGCCCTCGACCGGCTTGTCCGGGCCATGCACCGCGTCCAGACATGGGAGCGGCCCCTGACCGTCTCCCCCGTGCTCCAGGAATACTTCGCGCGGCTCTCGAAGGCTGGCATCTACCGGGGCGACGCCACCGCCGAAGGCCTGCGGGCGGCGGCCGCGGGCGACCCGCGTATCCGCGCCCTGCTCTCCGACACCATCAGCGCCACGACCGTCGCCGCCGGGATGAAACATAACGTCATTCCTGCACGCGCCGAAGCCACGCTCGATTGCCGGCTGCTCCCCGGAGTAAAGCCAGATGACTTCGTCGCCGACCTCGAACACGTCATCGACGACCCCAAAGTGAAGGTCGAGCGCGTCCACATCGGCTGGTCCGACTCCAACCCGTTCGACACCGAGCTTTTCCGGACCATCGAGGCGGTTGTGCACGACCACATCGAAGATGCCGTGGTGGTCCCCGGCATGACCGTGGGGTTCACCGATAGCAGTGTCCTGCGCAATCGCGGGGTCATCTCCTACGGCTTTTCCGGCGGCCTGAACGCGCCCGCCCTCGGCCGCACCGTGCATGGGCACAACGAACGGGTACCGATGGAGAGTTTCCGCTTGAATTGCCAGATGGTGTACGAAGTCACCCGCCGCATGTGTGTTCGTTAAGGTTTCGCGCCCGGTTGCGATGCCTTTGCAACCCCCCGGGCGGGCGGGGGCTCCCCCGCGACGGTATACTCAAAGGGTCGAATCCGGCAGCCCTGCCGGAACGGGGGACCCACTTCCCAGGGGTGTATCGCGCAAGGTGCGCGTAGGCGGCTTCCGCGCCGAACCCGTCAGCTAACCTCGTAGACTTTCCGGAAGGCTTTGGCCTTCGTCGCCTCTGGGCCAACCAGACGGAGTGACCACGATGACCTGGACCGAGCTATCGCTTCCGCTCCCCGTTGATGTCGTCCGGGGGTCCGCGTCGTGCCCCTATGGCGGGCGTTCGCCCCGGCGGTCGCTCCTCCTCGCCAGGTCTCGCCCGTGGCAGGTGGTGCCCCGCCACGTACCCCGTGGCGAAGTGCCGGTCGTCAGCCGCCCATCTTGATTGCCTCCTCCGGGGCGAGCGGGCCCCGTCGCTCCCGGCCACAGCGATTCGCCACCGCTGCGGCCCAGGAAAGGACACCATGTATGGATGAATGCCGTGCCTGTGGCGCGACTGGCCAGCTTGAATACTTCGATCCCGAATCCAGCGTCTTCGCCGATGGCTCCCGGCTCGGGCGCGGAGCCCTGCTCTGCGATGCCTGCGTTGGCGCAACTTCGCTTCGTCACACCGGGTCCGCCGCGCCCGCGAGCGCCGCAAGCAACCGCCGCGAGCCCGCTAGCGCCAGGAGCTGACTCCGGCCAGCTTCGATTCCGTTGAGAAAGGGAGGACATGTCATGAACACTGAACCCATCCCGAAGGCGCTCTCTCCCGCCGACTCTCGAACCGTGCCGCCCGCCCGCGACTATCCCTCGGAGCCGGTCCGCTCCCAGTGGGTTGTCGACCTCGCTTCGCACCGCGTCATCCGCCAGGAGACCGGGCGTCCGTCGCAGCCCTCCCGCGGAGGTCGCCGCGCATTGTGAACCCCTCTTCCGGACCACCGGAGCCATCAGCCTTCGTACAGCGTCCGTCCCGCGTCGTTATCCAGCAGGTCTCGCCTGAGGTCGATGCCGGGCGGTTCGCGGCGAAGCGCATCGAGGGCGACCGGGTCGAAGTTCAGGCAACGATCTTCGCGGATGGCCACGAGGTGCTCGCGGCTGAAGTGCTCCACCGCCGCCGCGGGGCGGCCGCCTGGTCGCGCGCGCCCATGGGACCGCTCGGAAATGATCGATGGTCCGGCGCGTTCGAAACCCCGGAGATCGGCCCTTACGAATACACGGTCCAGGCGTGGGTCGACCGCTACGCGACCTGGCTGGATCGCCTGGAAAAACGCCACGCCGCCGGCCAGGACCTTCGCCTTGAATTCGAGGTCGGGGCCGCGATACTGGCCCAGGCCGCGGCGGCAGCGCCGGAGTCCGAAGCAGATAGGCTCCGGGCGGCGGCCGTTCGCCTGTCTGCCGCCGGGCCCGCGCCGGGCGTAGACCTGGCGCGAGCGGTGGCAGCACCCGCATGCCGTTACCAGGACCACGGCGCGGTGGCCACGTATGGCCGGGTGCTTGCCCTCCAGGTCGAACGCGAGCGAGCGGGTTTCGGGGCCTGGTACGAGTTCTTCCCACGCTCTTGCGGCAAGGCCGGTGCCCACGGCACCTTCGCCGACGCCTCGGCGATGCTCCCGTATGTGCGGTCGATGGGCTTCGATGTCGTGTATCTCCCACCCATCCATCCGATCGGCCGTTCGAACAGGAAGGGCCCCAACAATTCGCTCGTCGCGGGGCAGGACGACCCGGGCAGCCCCTGGGCCATCGGCTCGAGCGAAGGTGGCCACTGTGCTGTCCACCCCGCGCTGGGAACCCTCGATGACTTCCGCGGCTTTCGCGAGAAGGCAGAGGAACTCGGCCTCGAGGTCGCGCTGGACATCGCCTTCCAATGCTCGCCCGACCACCCCTGGGTGACCGGGCACCCCGAGTGGTTCGAGCACCTCCCTGACGGCTCCATCCGGCACGCCGAAAACCCGCCAAAGAAGTACGAGGACATCGTCCCGTTCGACTTCGACTGCGAGGACTGGTGCGACCTGTGGGATGCCCTCCGCGACGTCGTCACCTTCTGGGCGCACCAGGGAGTCCGAATCTTCCGCGTCGATAACCCCCACACCAAGCCCTTCGCCTTCTGGGAGTGGCTCATCGCCTCGATCCGGGAGGAGTTCCCCGACGCGATCTTCCTGGCCGAGGCGTTCACGCGGCCGGCCGTCCTCCACCACCTGGCGAAACTTGGCTTCAGCCAGTCGTACAACTATTTCGCCTGGCGCAACACAAGCGCCGAAATCACCAGCTACATGAACGAACTCCTGACCGGACCCGGACGCGACTACCTTCGTCCCAGCTTCTGGCCCAACACGCCCGATATCCTCACCGCCTACCTGCAGTCCGGGGGGCGTCCCGCCTTCATGGTGCGTTTGGTATTGGCCGCCACTCTCGCGGGGAGTTACGGCATCTATGGGCCCGCCTTCGAACTCTGCGAGGACCGCCCGCGCGAACCCGGCTCCGAAGAGTACCTGGACTCCGAGAAGTACCAGCTCCGCCAGTGGGACCTCGCGAACCCGTGGAGCCTCAGCGAATTCATCACGCGTGTGAACGCCATCCGCCGCACCAGCCCGGCCTTCCGCAACGACGCGACGTTCCGCTTTCACCCTGTCGAAAACGACCGGCTCCTGTGTTACAGCCGCGGCACGCCCGATGGACGCGAAACAGTCGTCGTGGTGGTCAATCTCGACCCGCGTTTCAAGCAGTCCGGGCACCTGGACCTGGACCTCGAGGTCGTGCGTGCCGCCCCGGAGACGCTGTACCAGGCCCACGATCTCCTGGGTGGTGGGCGATACCTCTGGCAGGGAAGGCGAAACTACGTTGAACTGGATCCAGCGATCACCCCGGCGCACATCTTCCTGCTGCGTACCGAGCGCCGGACCGAGCGCGAGTTCGAGTACTTCCTGTAAGGAGGGAGAGCCGCTTGACAAGCCCAACCAGCGCTGCACCAGCTGGCAGCGCCGACCCGGCGGGCGATCCCCTCTGGTTCAAGGACGCCGTCATCTACGAACTCCACGTCCGCGCCTTCATGGATGCCGATGGCGATGGCATGGGCGACTTCGTGGGGCTCACCCAGAAGCTCGATTACCTCCAGGAACTGGGAATCACCGCCATCTGGCTGTTGCCCTTCTACGAGTCCCCGCTCCGTGACGATGGCTACGACATCGCCGACTACCGGAAGATCCATCCCTCCTACGGCACGCTCCGCGATTTCAAGCGCTTTCTCGCCGAGGCCCATGCGCGCGGCCTGCGCGTGATCACCGAACTCGTCATCAACCACACCAGCGACCAGCACGCGTGGTTCCAACGCGCCCGCCGCGCCCCCCGGGGCAGCGCGCTCCGCAACTACTACGTCTGGAGCGACACCGCCACCGAGTACGCTGATGCGCGCATCATCTTCAAGGATTTCGAGCGGTCAAACTGGACTTGGGACCCCGTCGCCGGGCAGTACTACTGGCACCGCTTCTATGCGCACCAGCCCGACCTCAACTTCGACAACCCACGCGTTCGCCAGGAGATCCTCGACATCGTCGACTACTGGTTTGCGATGGGCGTCGATGGCTTCCGGCTCGACGCCGTGCCCTACCTGTTCGAGCGCGAGGGCACCAGCTGCGAGAACATCCCCGAGACGCACGCCTTCCTGAAGGAACTGCGCGCCCACGTCGACCGCAAGTTCCCGGGGCGGATGCTTCTTGCCGAGGCCAATCAGTGGCCCGAGGACGCCGCGCGCTACTTCGGCGATGGCGATGAGTGTCACATGGCCTACCACTTCCCGCTGATGCCTCGCCTCTTCATGGCCGTCCGCATGGAAGACCGCTTCCCCATCACTGAGATCCTCGACCAGACGCCGGAGATCCCGGAGAACGCCCAGTGGGCGCTGTTCTTGCGCAACCACGACGAACTCACTCTCGAAATGGTCACCGACGAAGAGCGCGACTACATGTACCGCGTCTATGCCGGCGAAGACCGCGCCCGCATCAACCTGGGCATTCGCCGGCGCCTGGCGCCACTGCTCGGGCACAACCGCCGCCTGATCGAACTCATGAACGCCCTGCTCCTCTCCATGAAGGGCACCCCCGTCATCTACTACGGTGATGAACTTGGCATGGGCGACAACATCTACCTGGGCGACCGCGACAGCGTGCGCACGCCCATGCAGTGGAGCGCCGACCGCAACGCTGGCTTCTCCCGCGCGAACCCCCAGCGCCTCTACCTGCCGGTCATCATTGACCCCGAGTACCACTACGAGTCCATCAACGTGGACGCCCAGCAGGCGAACCCCTCGCTCCTGCTCTGGTGGATGCGCAGGCTGATCGCTCTCCGTACCCGGTACCGTGCCTTCAGCCGCGGCTCGATGACGTTTGTGGACTCCGACAACCGGCGCGTCCTCGCCTTCTTGCGCGAGTTCGAGGGCGAACGGGTCCTTGTTGTCGCGAACCTGTCGCGTTTCACCCAGGCTGTCAACCTGAACTTCAGTGCCTGTGCCGGGTACACGCCCGTGGAAATGTTCGGCCACACCCACTTCCCGCCGGTATCGCACGAGCCATATTTCCTGTCGCTGGGACCGCATGCCTTCTACTGCTTCGTGCTGGAGCCCGCCGCGGGCCAGGGCCAGGCCGAGCCCGGCCAGCTCCCCCGTCTCACCATCGACCGCGATTGGAATGAACTGCTGAATGGTCGCCGCCGGTCGCTCGAGGCCGTACTCAGCGCCTATCTCCCGGGCAGGCGCTGGTTCGGTGCCAAGTCGCGGTTGGCTCGCCGCCTCTCCATCGTCGATGCTGTCCCGTTTCGGTCTCGGAATGCGCCGCAGTCGGCCTACGTCACCGCCCTGGTGGAATACGACCAGGGCGAGCCGGAGCTCTACGCCATCCTGCTCGCCGCGGTGAGCGCCGATCGGGCCGCCCACGTCGAACGCACCGTCCCCTGGGCGATGATCACGCCCGTCGATGACCGCGATGGAAACACCCTGCACCTCATCGATGCCCTTGCCCTCCCCGAGGTGGCCGGGGGGCTCCTCGACTCGTTCAAGTCGCGTGCCAGGCTCGCCGGTGCGCGGGGGGCGCTCGCGTTTTCCGCCGAGCCGGGTTTCCGCTACCGCCCGGAAACGGACGATCCCCCCGCTACCGTGCATCGCGGCGAACAAAGCAACACATCCGTCGTGTTCCCCGGCCGCTTCATCCTCAAGTTCATCCGCCGCATCGAGCCCGGGCAGCACCCGCAGATCGAGATGCAGCAGTTCCTCCAGCGGAGCCCGGTCGCGGCCTCTGTCCCGCGGCTGGCGGGCACGCTCACCTATACGGCACCCGGCAAGAAGCCTACGGTGGCCGCCATCCTCGAACAGCTGGTGACCGCCCAATACGATGCCTGGACCTTCGCCGTGGATGAACTCGGCCTGATGCTCGAAGAAGTCGCCGCCGCGCGCCTCGATCCACCCCTTGTGCCGCGCCGGGCTCACCCCCTCGATGTCCCGCCGCCGCCGCCTGCCCTCCGCGAGGCCGCCGGCTCCTGGCTCGAGTTCGCGCGGGCGCTGGGAAAACGCACCGCCGAACTCCACGTCGCGCTCGCGTCCAACCGCGATGACCCGGCGTTCGTCCCTGAGCGGTACACGCCGTTCTACCAGCGGGCCCTCGCCCAGGCATTCCGCACCCAGGCTCGCGACACTTTTCGCGTGCTCAAGGCCGCGTTGCCGAACCTCGACGAAACGGCCCGGACGCACGCCGAGGCCGTACTGGCGAACGAAGACGCTATCCTGCAACGCCTCCAGGCGATCACCGCCCGCCCCCTTTCCAGCAGCCGCATCCGCTGCCACGGCGACCTCCACCTCGGCCAGGTACTCATCGTCGGGCGCGAGCCCGTCTTCATCGATTTCGAGGGAGAACCCGTGCGCTCTTTGGGCGAGCGGCGGACCAAGCGCTCGCCGCTCCGCGACGTGGCCGGCATGCTCCGATCGTTCCACTACGCCAGCCGGTACGCGCTTCGCGAGCTGGTTGAGTCGCAGGCCGCCGGCTCCGGCACGGACCTCGAGGCCTGGGCTCGCGCCTGGTGCCTGTGGACCGCCTCGGAGTATCTCGCTGGCTATATGGAAGTGGCCCGTGGCGCAGGCCTGTTCGGGCCGGAGGCCGACGAGCATCGCTTCCTGCTTGATAGCTTTACGCTTGACAAGGCGCTCTACGAGCTGCGCTACGAAATCGGCAGCCGGCCCTCCTGGGTCGATATCCCGCTCCTCGGCATCCTCGAACAGATCGATGTCGCAGTCCTCGACTGACCGCCACCTTCGGAGGTGTCCATGCCCGCGAAACGCACACCGGCTGCTGCTTCGTCTCTCCTGAGCCCGGATGACCTCTACCTCTTCAACGAGGGCACTCACACGCGCCTGTACCAGCACCTCGGCGCGCACCTTGCCGAAAGGGATGGGACGCCCGGCGTGGCATTTGCCGTATGGGCGCCAAACGCCCGGTCGGTCACGGTCGCCGGAGACTTCAACGTCTGGGATACGGTCGCCGACCCTCTCGCCAACCTCGGGGACTCTGGAATCTGGGAGGGCTTCGTCCCGGGTGCCGCCGAAGGTGATCGCTACAAGTTCGCCATCACGAGCAACCTCGGCGGCGAATCGCTCCGCGCCGATCCGTTCGCCTTCCGTTCCGAAGACGCACCGGCAACCGCCTCTATCGTGCACGACCTCGCCTACGCGTGGGGCGACAGCGACTGGATGGCGGACCGGGCCGCATGCAACCGCCACGACGGGCCAATTTCGATCTACGAGATGCACATCGGCTCGTGGATGCGCTCCCCGGAAGATTCTCGTCCGCTCACCTACCGGGAGCTGGCCCCGAAGCTCGCCCGGTACCTGGTGGACCACGGGTTCACCCACGTGGAGCTCCTCCCGGTGATGGAGCACCCGTTCTACGGCTCCTGGGGCTACCAGACGACCGGTTACTTCGCCGTCACCGGCCGCTACGGGACCCCCCAGGACTTCATGTACCTGGTCGATGTCCTCCACCAGCACGGCATCGGTGTGATCCTCGACTGGGTACCATCGCATTTCCCTTCGGACGAGTTCGCCCTGGCCCGCTTCGATGGTTCGCACCTGTTCGAACACGCCGACCCGCGCCGGGGCTACCACCCCGACTGGGGCAGCCTCATCTTCAACTACGGCCGCCACGAGGTGCGCTCGTTCCTGCTCTCCAGCGGCCTCTTCTGGCTCGAGGTGTTCCACGCGGATGGCCTGCGCGTCGATGCCGTCGCGTCGATGCTCTACCTCGACTACTCGCGCAAAGCCGGCGAATGGCTCCCGAACGTCTACGGTGGCCGCGAAGACCTGGACGCAATCGGCTTCCTGCGCCAGCTGAACGAAGCCGCCTACGCCTTCGACCCCGGCATCCAGATGTTCGCCGAAGAATCGACCGCATGGCCCGGTGTATCACGCCCCACGTACATGGGTGGACTCGGGTTCGGCTTCAAATGGGATATGGGCTGGATGCACGACACGTTGAAGTACATGGCCCAGGACCCCGTCCACCGGAAGTACCACCACAACCTCCTCACCTTCCGTGCCCTCTATGGCTTTACCGAAAACTTCGTGCTCGCCCTCTCCCACGACGAGGTGGTCCACGGCAAGGGCTCGCTCCTCGGGAAGATGCCGGGTGACGACTGGCAGAAGTTTGCGAACCTCCGCACGCTCCTCGCCTATATGTGGTGCCTCCCCGGAAAGAAGCTCCTCTTCATGGGCACCGAGTTCGGGCAGTGGGGCGAGTGGAACCACGAGTCCAGCCTCGACTGGCACCTGGCAGAGTTCGACCGCCACAACGGCCTCCAGCGCCTCACCGGCGACCTCAACGCGCTCTACCGCGGGGCCCCCGCGCTGCACAAGACCGACTGCGACCCGGCCGGCTTCGAATGGATCGACTGCAACGACGGCGACCAGAGCACCCTTTCGTTCGTCCGCCGCACGGCGGATAACCGGCAGGTGATTGCGGTGGTGTGCAATTTCACTCCGGTGCCCCGCCCCAACTTCCGCCTCGGCGTACCCCTCCCCGGTCACTGGCGCGAAGTCCTGAACACCGACGCCGTCATCTATGGCGGCAGTGGTCAGGGCAACCTCGGGGGCGTCGACACGGTACCCATCCCGTCGCACGACGAGCCACAGTCGCTCGTGATCACGCTGCCGCCCCTCGCCGTGGTCGTGTTCCAGGCTGACGCTCCGGCGGCCTGAGGCGCCCTCAGGCAGGGCGGCTCCCGATAACGGCTTCCTCTTCGAGGCGCCCAAGGTCATCAGCGGAGAGCCCCATCGCACTGAGCACTTCCGTCGTGTGCTGGCCGAGCGTCGGGGCCGGCCCGGGAGCCATCGGGCGGCCGCCTTCGCCGCGGATGGGCAGCCCGGGATAGAGGTGGAAGCCCACGTGTGCCCGCTCCTCGCCCTCCCAGAACCCGGACTCGACCAGCGGTTCGAGCGAGAGGATTTCGCCCTCGGTGAGCACCGGCGAGGCCGTCACGCCGGCCCCGAGGCAGGCGTTCACCACGTCGTCACGCAGGCGGTCGCTGGTCCACGCCGCCAGCCGGCCCTCGATCTCTTCCTCGCGTGCCTGCCGCCCGGCAAGCCCGGCCAATCCGGGGTCGTCGGCCCACGGCTCGTCCAGCAGTGCGGCCAGGGCGCTCCACTCAGCATCCGAGCCCACCTCTATCGCCACCCACTCGCCACCGCGGCAGGGGAAGGCCCCGGATGGTACTCGGCCCGGCCGGCGGTTGCCGTTCCGGGGTGCAATGACGCCTGTACGCTGATGCTCGATGAGCGCCTCCGCGACGAGCGGCATGAACCCTTCGAGTTGCGCCGCCTCGACCAGGCGCCCGCGGCCGTCCCGTTCGCGGGCGGCCAGTGCCGAGAGCAGCGCGATCGTCCCGGTCAGCCCGCTTACCGGGTCGCCGAGCGCGTTGCTGAGCATCACCGGCGGGCCGACCGGGTAGCCGATGAGTGCGGTCAGCCCGGACATGCCCTCGATCGTGTTCCCGAAGGTCACATAGCCGCTCTCGGGCCCGTCGCTCCCGAAGCCGGGCTGCCGCAGCATGATCAGCCCGGGGTTGTCGGCACTCAGTCGCTCGTAGGTGAGCCCCAGCTTTTCGATGATCCCGGCGCCAAAGTTCTCGATCACGATGTCGGCATCGCGGATCAACCGGTGGGCGATGTCGTTTCCGCCCGGTGTCGCCAGGTTCAGCGTGATCCCCCGCTTGCCCCGGTTCACCGCGTTGAAAACGTGGCTCCGTTCGTGGAGCGCGAGCGAAGGGTCGTCGCCCGGTGGCCGCGACCCGCGCCACCAGTCGAAGCGGATGTGGCTCTCCACCTTGATCACGTCGGCCCCGAGCAACCCCAGGATCTGGCCGGCTAACGGCCCCGCCCAGCCCATCGAAAGGTCCACCACCCGCAGCGCCCCTTCGCGCCACGGACCGCCCTGCGTGTGGCCGCGGCCCGCGGAGGGCCCCGTCCGGACCCGCGCTGGTGCCCCGGGCACCCGCAACGTGTCCCCCGATGGCGTCGATACCTCACGCCAAAACTGCCGCGCTCTCAACTGGGGCGAGGCGAGCACCTCCGCCATGTCCGGGTGCGCCGAGCAGGGGATCCGGTTCCGCTGGAGTTCGTGGTAGACCTCCCAGCGGGTCCGATCCGCCAGCCACGGCAACAGGTACTCGTCCAGTTGGCCGATGTGCTTCGCCCGCTCTCCGGGCGAAGCGAACCGCGGGTCGCGCACCAGTTCGGGGTGCCCCACCAGCCCCGCGAGCGTCACCCACTGGCTGTGCAACGCACCGTGGATGCCGATGTACCCATCCTTGCAGGGCAAAGTGACAATGGTCGGCTGGTTGCGGCTGTAGCGGTTGCCTGCCCGCCCCCGCAGCGTCCCGTAGTACTGGAACGCGATCGAGTCGTAGATGAGCGTGGCGGCCACCGCCTCGATCTCCGCCACCTCAACCCGGCCGGGGCCACCGCCATACCCCGCATGCCCCGTCAATGCCGCAATCGCCGCGTACAGGCCCGCAATGAACTGCCCGAGGCTGCCCGGCGGGGCGAGCGGCTCTCGGTCGGGTTCGCCCACCATCGTCATCCAGCCGCCTGCCGCATACTGCGCGAGCTCAGTCGAAGGCCGCCCGCTCCAGCTCGTCTCCGTCCCCCATGGCGTGAGCCAGATGACCCTCGCCAGCCTCGAGAGCGCTTCGACCTGTTCGCGGGCCCGGGCCGATACCGGGATATCCGTGATCAGGGTCCCGCCCGCCTCGACTTCCAGCGGCGGTAGCGCGGCGAACGCTGCGCCCTGCCCGAGAAACGCGCCGAGGCCTTCCGGGTCAAGCGCCGTCGTATGGCGAACGTCGGCGCCGAACTCGCGCAGCAGCCACGCCGCGTATGCGGCGCCGATCCCGTACGACGCCACCGAAAACCGTTCGCCAGCCAGCAGGTCCATGTGGCCGCGCATCATAAGCCCACCCGGGCGGTCCGCGAACCCGCTACCACGTGTCGATGTTCGGCCGCTTCTTTTCGTCCCGCGGCGAGGGCGGCGGCACCGACTTCAGCGCCCGCGTGACCCAGAACCGTGAGTCGAGCGGGTCGATGACGTCGTCGATTTCGAAGTGCGAGGCCGTGTTCACGGCTTTCCCGCGTTCGTAAGATCGGGCGACCATCTCCTCGAACAGCCGTTTGCGCGCCTCCGGGTCCTCCACGGCGGCAAGTTCGTTCCGGTAGCCGAGCTTGACCGCCCCTTCGAGCCCCATCCCCCCGAATTCGCCAGTCGGCCAGGAGACCGTGAAGAACGGCGCCTTGAAGCTGCCCCCGGCCATCGCCTGCGCGCCCAGCCCGTACGCTTTCCGCAGGATGATGGTGAACGCGGGCACGCTCACGCTTGCCCCGGTCACGAACATCCGGGCGGCGTGACGCACGAGCGCGGTCTTTTCCACCTCGGGCCCCACCATGATCCCCGGGGTGTCGCAAAGGAACAGCAGCGGGATATCGAAGGCATCGCAGAGCTGCATGAAGCGCGCTGCCTTGTCCGCTCCATCGCTATCGATCGCCCCGGCCAGGTGCATCGGGTTATTCGCCACCAGGCCAAGCGGCCGTCCCTCGATCCGGATGAGCGCGGTCACCATCCCCGGCCCGAAATCCCGCCGCAGTTCGAGCACCGAGCCCGTGTCGGCCAGCGTTTCGATGACGCTCCGCACGTCGTACACGCGCAAGCGGTTCTCCGGGATGGCGCTCCGCAGCAGCCGCTGGTCGGCGCACTCCCAGCCACTCACCGGCCCCTGGAAGTACGAGAGGTACTTCCGCGCGACCCGCACCGCCTCTGCCTCATCCTCCACCAGCACGTCGATGACTCCGTTGGGCGCCTGTACGTCCGTTGGCCCGACTTCCTCAGGCCGGAAGATCCCCAGCCCGCCGCCTTCGATCATGGCCGGGCCGCCCATGCCGATGTTCGAACCCCTCGTGGCGATCACCACGTCACAACACCCGAGGAGTGCGGCATTCCCCGCGAAGCACCGGCCCGAGGTGATCCCGACCAGCGGGACCAGCCCGCTCAGCTTCCCGAAGTAGTTGAACGCCATGCAATCGAGCCCCGCCACGCCGACGCCATCGGTATCACCGGGCCGCCCGCCACCGCCTTCGGTGAAGAACACGACGGGCAGACGGTGCTTTTCGGCCAGCTCGAACATGCGGTCCTTCTTGCGGTGGTTCTGCGTCCCCTGCGTCCCCGCCAGCACGGTGTAGTCGTAGGACATCAGGATGGTCCGCGCCTTCGCATCTTCGAACAGGTCGCCGTTGACGCTGCCGATGCCCGCCACCATGCCATCGGCCGGTGTCTTCTCGATGAGCTCCTCCACCGGCCGGCGCCGCCGCTGAGCCGCGATCACCAGCGGCCCGTACTCGATGAAGGTGCCAGGGTCGCAGAGTTCGTCGATGTTTTCGCGGGCCGTGCGCTGGCCCGTCTTTCGGCGCCGGGCCACGGCATCCGGGCGGGCGGCGTCCAGCCCGATGGCGTGCCGCTGATGGACTTCCTGGAGGTCGGGCCGGATCCGGTCGAGGTCCACCTCGACCGCCTGGAGCTCGTGTTCCGTCTCGACTCCCGAATCTTCGATGAACAGCAGCGGATGGCCCGGCATCACCGCCTCGCCCGGTACGACGCGGATGCCCCGGACGGTGCCGCCGGCCTCGGCGGCGATGACGTGCTCCATCTTCATCGCTTCCATTACCGCCACCTGCTGCCCGCGATGGACCGTGTCCCCTTCGCGCACGTCGACCGACACGATGGTGCCCTGGAGCGGCGTCAGCACGGCCACCATCCCATCGGGCGCGGGCGGTGCGGCAGCCTCCCGCGCCGCCTCCACCGCCGCCTTCCCATGCGCCAGCACGGCGAGCGGGTCGCGCGTGTCGATTGCGGCCCCCGCGCGCCCCGCCACCACCGGCGCCGGTGCGGCGCCTCCCGGCTGCTCGTGTTCGAAAAACAGGCGCCGGTGCGTGTCGTCCGCCCTAACCGCCAGCTCCGCTGCCCGCTCTTCCACGAACCGCGTCGAGATCCGGTCACTCACGAAGTCCGGATGCCGCAGGAGGTTCTGCAGGAACGGGATGTTCGTCCCCACGCCATCGATGCGGAATTCGCAGAGTGCCCGGTACGCTTTCGCCGCGGCACTCGCGAAGTCCCCCGACGCCGAGTGAGCCACGAGCTTCGCCAGCAGCGAATCGAAGTACGGGCTCGTGGTGTACCCGACGTAGCCGAACGTGTCGGTCCGCAACCCCGGGCCGGTCGGCGGCTCGAACGCCGTGATCGTCCCGCCTGTTGGCCGAGTCTGGCCGTCAGCGGCGATCGTCTCCATGTTGACCCGCGCCTGGATCGCATACCCGCGTGGCCTCGGGATCTCTGGCTGCTGGAGGTCGAGCGTGGCGAGGGTGGCGCCGGCCGCGATCCGGAGCTGCGTCGTGACCAGGTCGATGCCGGTCACCTCCTCGGTGACCGTGTGCTCGACCTGGAGTCGCGGGTTCGCCTCGATGAATGCGATCGCGTTCGCCCCGTAGGGCGAGCTGCCGTCGATCAGGAATTCGAATGTCCCCAGGTTCTTGAACCGCACCGCCTCGGCCATCCGCACCGCGTGACCGGTGAGCCGGTCGCGCAGGTCGTCCGTCAGCCCCGGGCTGGGCGCCACCTCCACCAGCTTCTGGTTGCGCCGCTGGATGGTGCATTCGCGTTCCCACAGGTGGCTGACGTGCCCGGTTCCGTCGCCCACGACCTGGACCTCGATGTGCCGCGCAAGCGGGATGAGCCGCTCGACGTAGACATCGCCGTTTCCGAAGGCCGACCGTGCTTCCGACTGGCAGCGTGTGTATGCTTGTTCCAGGTCTTCGGGCCGCGTTACGGGGCGCATGCCTCTGCCGCCACCACCGGCCACCGCTTTCACCATCACCGCTCCACTTTCGCCGAGCGCCACCAGGAATCTGCGCGCCTCATCGAGGCTCGTCGGTCCCGATGTCCCGGGCAGCACCGGCACGCCGAGTTCCTGCGCCAGCGCCCGGGCCCGCGCCTTGTCGCCGAACAGGTCCAACACCTCGGGCTGGGGCCCCACGAACATCAGTCCGGCATCCGCGCAGCGCCGCGCGAAAGAAGCGTTCTCGCTGAGAAAGCCGTACCCGGGGTGGACGGCGTCACAGCCAGCTTCGAGCGCGATGCGGACGATCTGTTCGGCGTCCAGGTAGGCGGCCGCGCCCTGGCCGCTCAGACAGCGAGCCTCGTCCGCTTTGCGCACGTGCAACGCCGCGGCGTCGTCCTCCGAGTGCACGGCGACGGTCCGGATGCCGAGTTCCGCGGCAGCGCGGATTACCCGGATGGCGATTTCGCCACGGTTGGCGACGAGCAGGCAGGTCATGCTCATGAGGTCCCTCGGATTCGGTGCCGTTGGTGGGCCACGGCGGCCAATTGTGCGCCGATCCTAGTACCTCGTGCCGAAACCCGCGCCCCATCCGCCCTTCAGGTGCCGGGCCGCCCCGCCGTTGATCCGAACATGGACGATGACCTCGGCCCGATCGAGAGCGCGGCCCCCGGCATGGCCGTCTCGGTCATGCCCCGCGGCGCTTCCGCGACTGGCTACGGCCAGGGCGTCCTCGAGGCCTGCCGGGGCTTCTCGATCTACGTGGCCACTCACGACCGTGCATGGCGCGCCGGCGACGAAGTCGTCCTCGCCTGCGGAGCGATGGGTCGCCGGGTCGCCGCCCTGGCCCGCTTCCGCGACTATGGCCAGGAACAAGCAGTCTTCTCCCGGCAGAGCCCCTGGCGGCCGTTCAACCGCCGGGTGCTTGAGCGGTACCCCGTCCACATCTCGGCGACGCTCGATGGCCCCGGCCAGGCGGTACCGGTCACCGTCACGGATATCTCGATGGGAGGCGCCGCCGTGCTCGTTTCGGAGACGCCCGACGCCGCCCGGTCCCTGCTGCGCCTGACAACGCCAGCCGGCCAGGCGGTACTCCCGGTCGCCGTCGCTGGTGGGCATGCGGATGAGGCCGGCACGGTCCTCCACCTGCGCTTCGAGGACATGGCCCCAGAAGCCGCGCTCGTCATCGAAACCCTCGTCGCCAGCCTTGTCGCGGGGATTGCGGCCGAGGCCGCCTGACGCCGTTTTCGTCCGCGGTTGCGTGAGGCACCGCACAGACGAGGCTTCACCTCCCACCTTCTTCACGGAACCCTCAGGAATTCTCCAAGCGGGCCCAGAGCCGCTTCCCTACCTTCGAATGTGCCAGGTACGTCAATTTCGTGCCCGGACACAACGAAGAACAGAGGGCCGCGTCCGCGCGGCCCCCGAGGAGAACTGAAATGATCTGCCCACGCTGCGCCTCCACGACCATCGATGGTCCAACCTACCTGAAGGACCGCCGGGGCCGCCGCAAGGCCGCCGTCGTCACGTGCGGCTCCTGCTCCACAGCCTTCGACGCCTATGAGTTCTACGGGTCGGCCCGCGACCGGGCGTTCGCGGAGTTCGGCCCGTGGCTGCTCGCCGCCTGAGCCGGGGGATCACTGGATGAACTGCCCGAACTGCCTGGCGGGCGCCCTCCGCCGTTTCTTCCGGCGGTGCGTCTCGTGGGGTGGCTCCCGGCCCCTGGCGCCGGGTTGTCCAGCCTGCGGGATCTCCACCCTTACGCCGGCGCAGCGCTCCCGGCCCCGCGCCCGGGGACGCCTCGCGCTTCAGTTGTCACATCGAGGTTGAACCATGTCCTACGAACTGCAAGCTACAACCGAACCTGGTCGCGAACTCGTCGCACTCGCCGAGTCGTTCGCCCCCACGTTTCTCGCGCGCGTCGCGAAGCACGACAGGGAAGGCACCTTCCCATTCGAAAGCCTGCGCGAACTGGAGGAGTCCGGTTACCTGTACGCGCCGATCCCTCCTGAGTTTGGCGGCATGGGCGTGCAGTCCGTGCACGACGTGCTGGTCGCCGCCAGCCGCCTCGCCCGCGGTGATGCCGGCCTCACCCTCGGCGTCAACATGCACATGATCATGATGATGACCTACGCCCAGCAGTACCGTGCCGCCCTGGCGACTGGCGATGACACCCGGGCGGCCGGGGTCGGACGGGCGATGGCCCGCGCGGTCACCGATCGCATGGTCATCGCGGCCGCGGTGAGCGAGCCCGACCAGGAACTCATCCGACCCCAGACTACCGCCCGCCCCGATGGCGACGAATGGGTGATCGACGGGCACAAGATCTTCATCAGCATGGCGCCCGCCGCCACTCACTTTTCCGTCGCCGTCTCCTATGTGGACCCGGCGGGCGACGAACGGTACGGCTACATGGTCGTTCCCGCCGGTGCCCAAGGCGTCACCGTGAACAATGACTGGGACGCGCTGGGCATGCGCGACTCGGGCTCCACATCAGTCACCTTCAACGGTGTCCGCATGAAGCGAGGCCCGGGCTCCGGTGTCCTCGCGGGCATCATCACCGCCGAACACCTCGAGATGATCCTCACCTCGGGCCCGTCTCACGCCGCCTCGGCCGTCGGAGTCGCGGAAGCAGCCTACGAACTCGGCATCCGGGCCTTCCGGTCGAAGCTCGAAAAGAAGGGCGAGCGCGCATTCCGGCCGACTTTCCAGCACCTTGCCGCCGAAAACTCGGTGGACCTCGCCGCCATCCGGGCCATCTTCGATCGGTCGCTGCGGGGCATCGACGAGTACCAGGCCCGGCACCTCACCGGGCACGGTGAGGACGAAGAAGCCAACGCCGTCTTCAGTGACGTTCAGCGAGCCAAGATCTTCATCAACCAGGCCGTCCTGCGCGTGGTGGACCGTGCGATGACCATCGCCGGCGGCGCCGCATACACGGCCGGAAACCCGCTCGCGCGCCTCTACCGCGATGCCCGTGCCGGTGCGTTCATGCACCCGCTCGGGGCCAACGTCGCCTACGAGTACGTCGGCGCCGAAGCGCTCGGCCTGCGCCCGACGACCCTCTAGGCAGTCTCTCCCCGGCCCTGCCAACCCGTCGCAGCCGCGGCGGGGAAGCAGGGCCGGACTGTGTCCATCGCACCGGGTCCTTCCAGGTTGGAGCTCCCGGCGGCGGCCGCCAACTGGGTGAGCCACATCACACTCGCGGGCCGCCTCCATGAGTTCTCCAGAGTCCCTGAACAACAGCTTCAGGCTTCGCCGGGAGTGGCTCCCTACTGTGGAACCTGTCAGCGGCACAGCCCTGGCAATCACAACGCATCCGGTTAGGAGAACCACGAAAATGACTCAGATCGAAACAACCCCGACCATCCGCAACGGCGTCAACGTCGACACCATGTTCGCCACGCTCGACGCCATCAAGGCCACACCTGCCATCGCCCAGTTCAAGTGGCGCGCGAAGAATACCTGGCTGGGCGGCTCCCACAACCGCTCCACCATCCAGGGCTTCTACGCCGCCCTCCAGGAAGACACCTCGCGCTCCAGCGCCTTCACCGTCGACGCCGGCGAGCCCGGTATCCTCCTCGGTCACGACGAGGGTCCCAACCCCGCTGAGTTCCTCCTCCATGCGCTGGCAGCCTGCCTGACCACGTCGGTCGTCTACATCGCCTCGGCGCGTGGCGTGCACCTCACCGAGGTGTCGTCGGTCGTCGAAGGCGACATGGACGTCCAGGGTGCCCTCGGCCTGAACAGGGAAGTCCGCAACGGCTTCCAGAACATCCGGGTCACCTTCACGGTGAAGGGCGATGCACCGGCCGAGAAGATCGAGGAAGTGGTCGCCCGCGCGCAGGCCCGCTCCGCCGTCTTCGACAGCATCACGCGCGGGGTGCCCGTCACGGTCCAACTCGCCCGGTAACCAACGCACGTGCAGCAAGAACGCGGCGGTCCGCCCCTCTACCCGGACCGCCGCTTCTTTGTGTCCGCGGCGGCGCGTCCAGCCAGGTTCCGCTAGCATTCCGCCGCTGCCAGTGCCATTCCCCGGTGGAGAAGAACCCCATGCCCCGTCTACGCCAGGTCCCCCGTTCCGAAGCCTCGCCCGAAGCCCTCGCGGCTTATACCCGCCTGTTCGGTGACCGCGATCCCGTAGCCGAGCCCGGCACGGCCACGGGCACGCCGGGCAATTGGTGGACCGTGTTCGCGCTCGTCCCCGATATCCTCGCCCATGCCCAGGACGGCTTTGGCCTCTTCAACAGCCGTCGCCGGACGCTCACGCCGTACTTTCGCGAACTCGCCATAACGCGGGCCGGGTTCGTCGCCGCGAGCCAGTTCGTGTTCTCCCAGCACTGCAAGGCCGCCCGCGCCGCCGGCGTCCCTGAGGAGAAACTCGGCGCTATCCCCGCATGGAACACCTCTTCCGCCTTCGAAGCGGCGGACCGCGCGGTGCTCGGTTATGCCGACGAACTTGTCTTCCAGGACGGTCGCGTCCAGGACGCTACATTCGCCGCCCTCAAGCTTCACCTCAAGGATGAGGCGATCCTCGAACTCACCTACGCCGTCACGATGTACCGCCTCCATGCGACGGTCTGCCGCGCGCTCCGCCTCGAATACGACGACATCGAAGAGCGCGTCGTGGAGATCGCGGCTCCCTCGGGCGGCGCCGCCGCCGACGTGATGGGCCAGATCTCGCGCTGACGCCCCGGGCGCCTCTGCTAGACTCCACGTGTGCCGTTGCCCGACACGCTACTCCAACGCCTGGCCGCCATCGTCGGCGAAGGACACGTCCTCACCGACCCCGACCTCCGCGCCGGTTATGAGACCGACTGGACGCGGCGCTACCACGGGAGCACTCCCGCGGTGGTTCGACCAGCTTCCACCCGGGAAGTCGCCGCCGTACTCCAGCTCTGCCACGAGTTCGGGGCTCCGGTCGTGCCCCAGGGTGGGAACACGGGCCTCGTTGGCGGAGGTGTCCCCCGTAACCGTGAACTTGTGCTCTCCCTCCGGCGCCTGGACGGCGTGACGGATCTCGATGCCGCGTCCGGCGAGGTCACCGCCGGCGCGGGAGTCACGCTGGCCGCGCTGCAGGAGGCTGTCCGCGCGCAGGGCTGGAACTTCGGTGTCGACCTCGCCTCGCGCGATAGCGCGACCATCGGCGGCATGGTGGCTACAAACGCGGGCGGCATCCGCGTGCTTCGTTACGGCGGCATGCGCCACCAGGTCCTTGGCATCGAGGCGGTCCTCCCCGACGGGGCGGTCGTGAGCCGCCTGCCCGGCCTCCTCAAGGACAACTCCGGGTACGACCTGGCCCAGCTGCTCGCCGGGAGCGAGGGCACCCTGGCGGTGATAACAGCCGTCCGGCTCAAGCTCGTGCCGCAGCAGCCCCATCGTGCCGTTGCCCTGCTCGCGGTCGAAAACATCGCCGGTGCTCTCCGGGTCGTCTCCGCGGTCCGGCGGGCGCTCACCTCGCTCGAGGCGGCGGAGGTCTTCTTCCTCGAAGGCCTCGAGCTCGTTTGCCGGCACGCGGGCCTTGCGCCCCCGTTTCCCGCCGCCCACCCCTGTTACCTGTTGCTCGAGTGCGCCGCCCAGTCGGACGAATCCGCCGCACTCGCGGGAGTCCTCGCAAACGCACCGGGCATCCGCGACTCGGCGTTGGCGACTGACCGGCCCGGGCGCGAGCGGCTCTGGGCGTATCGTGAACGTCACACCGAGTCGATCAGCGCCGAGGGAATCCCGCACAAGCTCGATGTCACCCTGCCGCTCAACCGGCTCCCCGAGTTCGAACGGCGGGTCCGCGGCACTATCGCCGCCATCAACGCAGGTGCGCGCCCCATCCTGTTCGGCCACGCGGGCGACGGCAACCTGCATGTCAACATCCTTGGCCTTGCCCCGGACGACGACCGCCCGGACGACGCCGTGCTCCGGCTGGTTGCCGAACTCGGCGGAAGTATCAGTGCCGAGCACGGCATCGGCATCGCGAAGATGCCATGGCTCCACCTCACGCGTTCCACGGCCGACCGCGAGGCGATGCGGGCGATCAAGCTTGCGCTCGACCCCGCGGGTATCCTGAATCCCGGCGTGGTTATCCCGCCGGCGTGATGCAAGCGCGGGCTGCTCACGCTATTGTGCGCGGCGGACGGAGGGGTGTATGGCATTCGAGTTCTTCGAGAGGACGCGGTTTGTGGAACTGCGCCTGTTCGGCGAGGTCTCAGGGGCCACCGAGCCGCCCGATGAGTGGCTTGCCCGGGTCGCCGAACTCCAGCGCCTGCTCATCGATGGGTCGGAAGTCTCGGCCATCACCGCCGATGTCTTCTGGATGGCGGGCGTCGTCAACAAGGCGCGGGCCTATGGCCCGTTCTGGACAGCGGTCTTCGCGCCGTCGGATGTGGTGTTCGGCGTCCTCCGGCAGGTCTCGGCCTACCGGGCCGATCCCGCGCCCACCGTGGACTTCTTCCGCGAACGCGATGCCGCCGAGGCGTGGCTGAACTCCCGGGAAGGTTTCCCCGCGGCCTGATACGATGCAGCCGCCCCCAGGAGGCCGCGTTTGACCGTCGACAGCTACAAGTACCTCCCCCGCTCCATGCGGGCCATGTACGAATCGATGCCGGCCATCGATGCACCCGCCGCATGGGCGCCCCTCCCCAGGCCCCTGCACCACTGCACCGTCGCGCTCATGACTTCCGCGGGCATCTACCTCCGCGACTCCCAGGAGCCGTTCGACATCGAGCGCGAACGCCGTGAGCCCACATGGGGCGACCCGACCTACCGCGTTATCCCGCGCGACGTGCGCTCGGGGGACATCGCCTGCTCGCACCTGCACATCAGCCACGACGACCTCCTCGAGGATGTGGATGTCGTTTTGCCCATTCGGGCGTTTACGGCCCTCGAATCCGAAGGGCGGATCGGCCGGCTCGCCGATGAGCACTACTCCTTCATGGGCTACCAGGATCGCCGCCTCATCGACTGGCGCAACGTCCAGGGGCCCGAACTCGCGGCCCGGCTGAAAGAACACGCCGTCGATGTGCTGCTCCTTGCCCCTGCCTGACCGGACTGCTGCAGAAACGTGCCCGTGCTGGCGCGTACCATCGAAAACCTCGGCATCCCCACCGTCACGGTCACCATGATCCCGGACCTCGCGATGAAGTTCCGACTCTCGCGCGTGGTCGGTGTCGAGTTCCCCTTCGGCCACAACTTCGGCACTCCCGGGAACGACGAGCTCATGTTGACCGTCGCGCGGGCCGCCTGCCAGGCGCTCGAAGAAGCGGGAGGCCCGGGCTACCGCCTGGATGTCGATGTGGAGTGGCCGGTGCCGCTCGAAACCGCGTACCGCACGTGGCACCCTCCCGTGCCCAGCCCGATCGTTGCCGAGATGCTCAAGCGCCGGCAGGGAGGCTAGAGGGCACTGCCGCCCGTTCCGCGAGTACCGTCCGGACCCGCTCGCGGACTCGTTCCTTTGCCGCGGGCAAGTCCTCGATGGACCGCTCCGCGCGCGGCTCCGTGAACACGAACCGCACGTCGGCCACCGGGCGCCCGAGCGCAACCTCCAGGGCCACCGCGTAGGCAGCGCCCTGCAACCGGTAGCGATCCATCGCCCGGTCGATGTCTGCCGTGCTCCGCGCTGAGTCTGTCTTGTAGTCCACAACTACCAGCCCGTTCGGTCCTTCGAAGAGGAGGTCGATGAACCCCTCGACCGTAGCTCCCTCGACCCCGGTGCCCACGTACACTTCGCGCCAGAACCGGCCCGAAGCCACAGCTTCCCGCACGGCCTCGGAAAGGCGGGCGTTCTCGGCCAGCGTCGCGACCCGTGCCGCCTCGCCCGCGATGCCCTCGGCGACAGCCTGTGCCCGCGCAGCGTCCGCGATCCCGGTGCCGGTCTCCAGATCGATGGTTTGCAGCACCGCATGGACCGCCCGCCCCACCGATGTGCCCGCGCGCCCCTTCCGCCATGGCTGCTGCTCGTCGTCTTGCGGTTGCTCCTCTTCCGGCACTTCGCCTTCGTGCGCGATCGCTGTCGCCGCCACCACCGGCGCCCGCCGCGTCCGCTGGAGCAATGCCGCTCGCCCGGCCCGCCACCCGTCGCGTTCCTCCGGCGAGTCCGCGACGGACCGGTCGGCGGGCTCGGGAAGCCCGAACGCCAGCGGGACGGCGAACCGCACCCATGTCCCCGTTCCCGCGGTCTCCGCACAGGCGGCCGCGAGGCACTCCGCGTGGGAGCACTTGTCCTCGGCGTGCCGCTGGTCGTGTGGCGTGTTGTGGCTCCGCTGGTACAGCGAAACCACCAGGCGGTGGCGCGCGCGCGTCGCTGCCACGTACAACAACCGGTCCCGCTCCAGCCGCTGATGGCGGCGCTCGCGCTCCGCGGCCGCCTCGAACCCGGCAGTCGCGAAGGCGCGCTCCTTCAGCCCGGCGCGCACTTCCACGGTACCGCCTGCTCCGGTGCGCTCTGGCCAGATGACGTAGCTGTCGCGTTTGAAGGGCTCGATGCCGAGGCCCGCCAGGAACACGATGTCGAACTCCAGCCCCTTGGCTGCGTGGATGGTCATGATCCGGATGGCGTCGTCATCAGGTTCGACAGAGACCCCCTCGTTGACGCGGGCGCCCTCTTCCGCCTGGATCCGCAGCCACTCGACGAACTGGCGGAGCGTGGTCAGTGCGCCTGCTTCTTCCAGCCCCCGCGCCTGTTCCGCCACGAACCGGAGCCGCCGCCAGGACTCTCGCGGCCGCGGCCCTGCCACCGCAAGTTCGAGCATGTGCCTGCTCGCGATCACCTCCTCGATCAGTGCCCCGGTGCTCATGTACCACTTGCGGCCGTGGAACTCGCGCAGGCCGGCCATGCCGGCACGTACCGGGTCTGGGCTGCTAGCCGGCGCTTCCGCCAGGTAACTCCAGCCTCCGCCCGCCTGCACGTGTGCCAGCAGGTCGCTATCGCGGCACGCGAACGCCGGCGAACGAAGGGCTGCCACCACGGCTACGTCGTCGGTCGGGTCGTCGATTGCCGCCAGGATGTTCGAGAGGTCGCGCACATCCTGGGTCGCAAACACGAGGGAACGGCTTTCGACCCGGAACGGGATGCCCGCATCGGCGAGGGCCCGCTCGATCGCCGGCGAGTTGGTCCTCGTCGGCAGCAGGATAGCCATGTCGGCGAACCGGGTGGGCCGGTCCTCTCCGAGCCAGCGACCCTCGCGGGCGGCCAACACGGCACTCGCCAATGCCCCCGCCTCTTCCCGGCGCACCTCGTCGGCCCTGGCCTCGGGGCCCAGCGGCCCCCCGATGATCATCACCGGCTCGCCACGCGCTACGCCTGGTCTTGGCTGGAGCGGGACCCAGGCAGCCTGCCGCACCCCATCGCCCGAATCGCGGTCGAAGAGCTGCTCGAACGTCTCGTTCACCCAGCCAAGGATCTTCGGGGTCGAACGGAAGTTCGTGGTCAGCGGCACCTGCTGGCAGCCGAAGGCCTCGCGCGTGCGTTCGTACAGCGCAATGTCGGCCCTGCGGAAGCGGTAGATCGACTGCTTCGGGTCGCCGACGAAGAACAACCGCCCTGGCTCGACCTCCGTTTCGGTCCAGCGGGCGGGCGGAGATCCCGGCTCGCTGGCGAGAAGCGCCGCCAACTCCACCTGCAGCGGGTCCGTGTCCTGGAACTCGTCGATGAGTACGCGCTGGTACCGCTCATGGAGAGCCCGGCGCACCTGTGGGTTGGTACGCAGCAGGTCGACGGCCAGCGCCAGCAGGTCCTGGAAGCTCAGGTGGCCCGCGGTACGCCGCTCGGCCGCGTAATCGAGGGCGAACTGTTTGAGGCGGGGCAGCACCGCGGTGAGATACGCCCTCCGCGCCGCGTCGATCCAGCCGCCGTGGGCCTCCCGTGTGGTCGCAAACACGCCTTTTGGTCCCACATTGGTCCTGATTTCGGGCACGGCGCACGCGAGCCGGAGCAGGTCGACTTCGGCCGCATCCCGCTCGCCGCCGTCGCCCGCAGCGGCGATGCGGGCCGCGGCAGCGTCCAGCTTTGCCGCGTGCGGGTGCAACCGCCTGAGCTGTGCCATCGCTGCCTCCGATGGCTTTGGGCCGAGTGCTGCTTCCGCAGCCTCCAGCGCCGGTCCCAGGGGAGGGCAAGCTATCTCAGGTTCTTCGGTGGCTTCGAACTCGACGCCGTCGAGGCGTTCCCAGCTCGAGTGGAACGCCTCGGCCACCCGTTCAAGATCTTTCAGCCGCAACCCCATCGTGAACGCCCGCAACAACGGGCGTTGCATGGCGGGCTCATCCAGGAGTTCGTCCACGAACCGCCTCCAGCGGTCCCGGAACGCAATGTCACCCTCGACTTCATCCATGATCCGCAACTGCGGTGGCAGCCCCGCTTCCAGCGGGTAGAGCGAGAGGATGCGCTGGGCGAAGGAATGCAGTGTCTGGATAGCAGCCCGGTCGAGGTCCGGGAGAGCTTCCTGGCAGCGCGCCCGCTCGTCCGCCAGGAAATCCGCGTACCGTTCATGGCCCGTGGCCGCCCGTTCCAGCTCCCGGCGCACGCGTTCGGAGAGTTCGGCGGCGGCCTTCTCTGTGAACGTGATGGCCGCAATCCCGTCGACGGACACTCCGCTCCGCACCAGCGCGACTATCCGGCCGACAAGCTCCGTCGTCTTCCCCGTGCCCGCGCCGGCTTCGACGAATAGCGTCGCGGCGAGGTCGCGCGCGATGCGGTCCCTGGCCGCCTGGTCGCCGAGCGCATCAGTCACCGTTGGCCTCCGTCGATGGAAGGGCCCCCTCTGCCAGCGCGGCGAAGTCCCGCACAACTGGCCCGTCCTTCCATTGCTTCCAAATCTCGAGCCGTTGTCCCGGCGCGCATATCCGGTCGTACGGGCAATAAAGACAGTTGGTGTACGAGTTGTTCCACCCGTCCTCGTCGCCCGGCACCGCCGGGAAGTACCCCTGCCGCATCGTATCCGCCAGCACCTGGACTACCTGGCCGAATTTCTCACGGGTCGGGGCATCGAGAGGCAGGAGCGCTTGCTCGAAGTTCTCGCGCTCGGTGATGAACCAGTAGCGGGCGCTGATGGGCTTGCCGGCGGCTTCCTCCTCCAGTGCCAGCGCGTAGACCGGCAGCTGCAGCTTCTTCCCGCCGTCGAGCCGCGCAAGGGGCTCGGCCTTGCTGACCACCTTCAGCTTTTCCGCCCTGCCGGTCTTGTAGTCGGTCACGCGCAGCTCGCCATCGGGTCCGCGATCGACGCGGTCGATGTAGCCCCGGAACGCGATTTCGGTGCCATCCGGCAGGGTGTAGAGCGCCGGTGGCGCTGCCGCCCCATCCTTGCCGGTCCCGAACGCAACCTCCCCCCGCGCGTAGACGAAGCCGGTTCGCGCCCGCTCCTCCTCTTCCACATCGAGAAACCGGTCGAGGTCGCGCAGGATCCGGGCTCGGTCGGCCGCCCATGCCAGCGGTTTGCCGGTGAGGCCGCGCTCCTCGGCCTCGGAGCAGTGCCGCTCGGCGATCTCCCGGAGCCGTCCACGTTCCTCGGGGGTCCACGGGGCCATTGGCTCCGCCCGCGGGTGCGTGGCGGTGAAGAACTCTTCGAGCGCCGCGTGCATCACGTTGCCGGCATCGGCCGCGGTGATCGTCTCCATCTCCTCGGGCCGTTCGATCTCGCCTACCTTCAACACGTGACCCATGAAGTAGCGGAAGGGGCACGCCGCAAACGTCTCCAGCGCGGTGGGCGAGACCGGCCGCAGGCTGCCGGCGGCCGAGACTGCCCCATCCGGCACCTTCCCGTTCCAGTCATCCAGTTCGGCCGGCGCTGAGCCTGCCAGCCTCCGCTTCCGGGCCCGGCTCCGGCGGGCCGCCATGCCCTCGCCAAGGCCGTTGATCTCGCTCGCCAGGTAGTGCCTCTCCGGCGCGCTTCTCACGCCGATCAACGATGCCAGGTCGCGCTCCTGGAGCGATGCCCGCTCCTCCCCCCGCGATAGCACCGACTGGAACGAGTGCACCGCTTCGAACCAATCCGGCGCCGAGACCAGCAGCTCGGCGAGGTCGCTCGCGTACACAGCCTTCGCGGCATGCGCGCTGGCCGTCTCCAGCAGCCACCGGGATGGGATTGTCGTCCGCTGGCCTCGGAGGTCCGCGCGCGCATACGAGAGCTTGCGCACGGACGCCCCCGACAGTGCCGCCAGGTACGCGCGCCGCTGGTGCACCAGGCCCAGCCTCCGCGAGGGGATGTCGCCCCCTGCCCGGTCCCGCTCTTGCTCGGTGATGATCGGGTCCTCGCCCCCGCCGGTGTTCCCCTCCACCAGCCCCACGATGAAGACGGCCTCGAATTCCAGTTCGGCCGCCGCTGAGAGCGGGCCGACGAAGAGACCGTCTCCCAGTGCCCCGATCCTGCCGCTTGGTGCGTCCAGCACTTCTTCCAGGGCAGTCGCGAACTCATTCCGCGAAACCGGGCTTTCGAAGGGCGGCGGCATTTGGCCCTCGAGACCCGCGATCGCGGTGAGCAACCCATGGACCTCTTCCCACGCATCGAGCTCGGCCTCGGCGAGCTGCTCTCCCGGGCGCTCCACCGAGCGGAGCGGAAGGTACCGCTCCAGCAGACCCATCGCCGTGCGTGCGTGCGCGGCGGGCGTCGCCCGTAACTCGCCGCCCAGCTCCTCAGCCAGGACGTGGACAAACCGGGCAAGGGCCCTCGCCTGGGCGGCCTGGCGAGCGTTGTAGTCCGCAGCTTCGGGTGTCGCCGTGATGCGCGACTCCTGGGCATCGGCCCAGGCGACAGGCCGCGCTCCCCACTGCGCCACGCCCTTCACCACGCCCGCCTCCCGCGAGATGGCATCCCATCGGTGCGAGGGCACGGAGGTCCCGTCCTCTCCCGCGATTGGCGCCGAGGTCAGCCAGTCCATGACCGTTTCCCGGCGGAATCCGCTCGCGGCCATCCGGTACGCCCCGAGGACGACGCGGCCCGCGAGCGACTGGGCAAGCCTCCGGATCGGTGGCCCGTTGTGGGGGATCCCCGCGGAGGTCAGGACCTCGTGGGCCAGGAGCGCATACTGTTCGGGCTGCTGAAACAGGATCGCCATCCGGTGAAGCGCCATACCTTCCCGGGCGAGCGTGAGGGCCGCGCGGACCGCATGGCGCACCTCCTCCTCCGGGTCGGGCAGGGAGGCCACGGTGGTCCCCACCGGCAACTCGACCCCCGGCGTCTCTTCAGTACCGCCGATCCCCGCGAGGCGCGCCGCCATGTGCCGCGCCAGCGCATCGACCTGCGCATCGCCCGTCAGACCGATCACCGCCCGGGCGCCGAGGGCCGGCGCGGCTGCCTCCAGCAGCCTCACCATCGCCTCGGAGAGCCTCCTCGGGAGGTAGAGGACCAGTGCGCCCGCTTCGCGCGCGGCCGGATCGCCTCTTGCCACAGCGGCGGCCGCGGCCCACATGAGGTCGGACTCGTCGTAGTACGCCGCGGTCAGCTCTCTCGTCCGGCGCATGAGCCGGACCACATCGGCGGCGCGGGGGCTCAGGCCCGCGAGCTGGTCGAGCGTCGTGGGGCTGGCGTCTCGCAGGTCGTCAAATGCCCGGGCGAGCTGGCGCGCTGTGGCTGCATGTCCCGCGACTGGCCCGAAGATGCCGGCGTCTTCGCGTAACGCAGCCCGGATCGCCTCCATCCGCACCCATGGGACGAGCGGCTTGCGCTGGTCATGGGCAAGGGACGCCCCGCCCAGGAGTTCTGCCGTCCGCCCGGCGACCTGGAACCTTACGTTGACGAGCGGCGCCTGCTCCGCGAGCGAACGGCGAAGGCCGAGGCCCACGTAGTTCGCGGGCACGATGACGGTGACCGGGGCGAGCGCGTCGCCGTCCTTCGCGGCCGCAATGGCTGCGGCGAGCGCTTCCCGCGCCGACCGCCCGTACCCGACAAGGTCAATCATCCGCTATCACCATCCGCACGGAGCCGATCCTACGCCCGGATGGAACTCCCTGCCCCTCCAGCTCACTCCATCTGCGCGACAGGCAGTGTCGACTTTCCGATGCTCAGCCCGTCAGCATCGCCATCGCGTACTCCATGTTGGCCTTCATCGAAGGCTTGATGTCTTCCCAGTGGGGGTCATCGCGCTTCCCCCGGCGGTGGAGCATCAAGTTGAAGCCGCTGATGATGGCGAACTTGTAAACCGCCAGCGCCTTGAACCAGCGGATGTCGCCGGGGTCCGATCCGCATGCCTCGCGATACCACGTCTCCAGTTCGTCGCCGTGCGGCATCCGCAGGTTTTGCTGGTGGGCCCAGGCCGCGGGGTCGCTGAACACGCACAGCCAGCCGACATCGTTCAGCACCGGCCCGATGCCGCAGAGTTCCCAGTCGATTACGGCCGAAAGCTTGCCCGCGGGCGAGTAGAGGAGGTTGCTCCACTGGAAGTCGCCGTGGTAGATGGCGATCCGCGATTCGTGCGGGATCTTCGCCAGCAGCAATTCCTTCACGCGCGGCTGCAACGCAAGCAGCTCCGGCTCGGCGGCCCGCTCGTGGAACCGGTCCCAGCGGTTCACATCGAACTCATAGCCCCAGTACTCACCCAGGTAGGGCGCCCGTGCCGGGTCTACCCGGTGAATGCCCGCGAGCGCGAACATCGCCTGGCGAGCCATGTCCCGGAGTTGTGCGTCGGTGAAGCGCGCCGGGTACTCGGCCTTCAACGTGTCGCCCTCAAGGCGCGGCTGCACGAAATAGGGGCAGCCGAACCAGTGCTCCTCGGTCCCGGACCAGAGGATGGGCGCGTGTGGCACATCCGTGTCCTTGATCGCCGTAATGGCGGCGACCTGCCGCATCAGGTCGGCCGTGCCTTCCCACTTCACGCCGGGCGGGGGCAGTCGCAGGAAGTAGCTCGTCCGCAGTCCCCCCGAAACGACCTCGTAGAAGTACGAGAAACCCGCATGCCCGGGACCCTTCTCCACCGAGGAGATGGTCGCCCCGGGGTCGTCCAGGTGCGACCGCATGAACGGCTCCAGCCGCTCGCGGAGTTCATCCAATTCCATGATCCCCCTCCCATCACGAGCGCGGGGCAGTCGTCGCGAACCGCCCCCGCCGTGTGCCGTGTTCTGCCGCGACGCCCGCCTACTGGACTCCGAAATCCCAGCCGTTCCCGGCCTTGAAGCTCTGAAGGATTCGGCGCGATACGACCATCCGGTGCGTCTCATCCGGTCCGTCGTAGATGCGGGCGGCGCGTGCACCGCGGTACATCCCCTCGAGGGGTGTATCGCCGGACACGCCAAGCGCGCCATGCACCTGGATCGCCCGGTCGATGACATCGTGCAGCACCTTGGCCCCGAAGAACTTGATGGCCGAGATCTCCACCCGGGCCTCGTCGCCCTGGTCGATCTTCTTTGCGGCGCTCAGGGTCAGCGCGCGCGATGCCTGGATCTCGACGTACGAGTCGGCGATCCAGTTCTGGACCGTCTGCTTCTCGGAGAGCGTGGAACCGTAGACCTCGCGGTGCAGGGAGTATTCGCACATCAATTCGAACGCGCGCTGCATCTGGCCGAGCCAGCGCATGCAGTGGTGGATGCGCCCGGGCCCGAGCCGCTTCTGGGCGATCCGGAAACCGCTCCCGGGTTCGCCGAGCGTGTTGGTGATGGGCACGCGGACGTCCGTGTAGCGGATCTCCGCATGGGAGCCGTCCGTCTCGCCCATCACGGGCACGGCCCGCACCAGGTTGAAGCCCGGCGTATCCGTCGGTACGACAATCTGCGTCATCCGCCGGTGGGGCGGCTGGTCGAGTTCGCTCGCGCACATCACGATCGCGAAGGCGGCACCCTCGCCCTGGCTGCTGAACCACTTGTGGCCGTTGATCACCCATTCATCGCCATCGCGCCGCGCAGTGGTCCGCAGCCCGGTCGGGTCGGCCCCGGATACCTCTGGTTCCGTCATCGAGAAGCACGAGTAGATGTCGCCGTTGACGAGCGGCTTCATGTACTTGTCCTGCAGTTCCTTCGTGCCGAACTGCCAGAGGATCTCCGCATTTCCCGAATCGGGCGCCTGCGAACCAAAGGCCATCGGGGCGACCGTGCTGCGCCCCAGGATCTCGTTCATGTAGACGTAGGGCATGAACCCGATGCCCATCCCGCCCGCCGCCGAAGGCAGGTGCGGCGCCCACATCCCCAGCGCCTTCGTCTTCGCCTGGAGTTCCTTCAGCTTCGCCGCGCCCTCGGCGCTCCGGCGGGGATGGTGCTTGTGGAAGAACGGCTCGTTCGGGTAGATGTGCTCCGCCATGAAGGCTTTCACCCTCTCGCGGAGATCGGAAATCTCCTCTTCGGTGAGCTTGCGGTCGGGGCCATGTGCCTGGCTTGGAGCGGTCATGTGTCTGTCCCTCGTGACGGATTTGGGCGGGGTTTCACTCTACCGTGTCGGTTCAGGCGCCGCCACACGAACAGCCAGCGGCTGGACACCCCGCCCGATTTCGTCCGCCCGCGGGCTACGTCAGCTCAACGTCCTCGCCCGCGGCATGGAAGTGGTGCGCGTGGTGGCGGCCGTGGCGACGCTGCAGGTACCCGCTGAACAGTCCATGCGTGGGGACGAACACGACCGCCAGCAGGAATATCGCTGTTGCCGTGAGCACGATGGTCGCGCCGGCCGCCGTCCCCGTGTGATACGAGATGTAGAGCCCCGCGACGCCGCAACCACCCGCGATCACCACGCTCGCCGCCATCATCCGCCCCAGCCGGTCGGTCAGGAGCCGCGCCGTTGCCGGTGGCGTGACGATAAGCGCGAGGATCAGGATGTTCCCGACCGTCTGCAGACTGACCACGATCGTGGCCGAGACCAGCAGGAGCAGCAGCACATCGAGCGCAAAGACCGGGTAGCCCGCCGCCCGCGCCATCGTCGGGTCGAACGCGAGGAGCGTGAACTCCTTGAGCAGCGCCAGCAGGACGCCTGCCACCAACGCCGCAATGGCCGCCGTGACCCACACGTCGTCCATCGATACCCCGAGGATGTTGCCGAACAGCAGGGATCCGAGGTCCCGGTTGAAACCGCCCTGGCGGCTGAGGATGACTACGCCGAGGGCGAAAAAGGCGGCGAACACCACGCCAATGGCCGAATCTTCGCTCACGCGCCGGCTCCGCGAGAGGATGCCGATGCCGAGCGCGGTCATGCCGCCGAAGACGAACGCGCCGATCATGATGCTCTGGCCCGCGATGTAGGAAAGCACAACGCCCGGAAACACGGCGTGCGCAAGCGCATCGCCGATGAACGCGAGCCCGCGGAGGACCACGAAGCACCCGACCAGCCCGCAGAGCGCCCCGATGATGACCACCTCGATCATCGCCCGCTGCATGAAGCCGTACTGCAGTGGTTCGGTCAGCCAGCTCATGGCGCCTGCTCGAAGATCGGTACCTGTTCGAAGACGGCAACCTGGCCGCCGAACGTTGCCCGCAGGTTCGCCGGTGTGAAGGTGGTCCGTGTCGGGCCGAACGCGACCATATCGCGGTTCAGGCAGAGCACATGCGTCGTGGTCTCGCGCACCTCGTCCAGATCGTGTGTGGCCACCAGGACACTGACGCCGCCGGCGGCGAAACCGCGGATCAGCTCGTGGAAGATCGCGCGGTTCTGAACATCGATCCCGGTAAACGGTTCGTCCAGCAGCACCAGCCGGGGCTCCTGGACCAGCGCCCGGGCGAGGAAGATGCGCTGCTGCTGCCCGCCGGAGAACTGGCTGATGTGGCGGTGGCCGAGCCCGCCCAGCCCGAGCCGCTCCAGTGCCGCGTCGGCCCGCGCCCGGTCGTCGCGGCCCGGTCGCCGCAACCACCCGAGCCCGGCGTAGCGCCCCATCAGCACAACATCGCGGGCAGTTACCGGGAAGTCCCAGTTCACCTCCTCGCGTTGCGGGACGAAGGCGATGTGGGCCGCCTGTCCGCGCATCGTCACTCCATCCAGGAGGACTTCCCCGCCGTGGGGGCGTAACACGCCCGCAACGGCCTTCAGCAGGGTCGACTTGCCGCTCCCGTTCGGGCCGATGACCCCGGTGATCGCGCCTGGAGGCACCCGCGCGTTCACACCTGCCACCGCCAGGTTCGCCCCGTAGGCGACCTGCAGCCCCCGGATCTCGAGGGTGAGTCCGCGCGGCTGGCCCGGCTCACCGGGCGGCCCGGGCCTGACGGGAGTGGCTATCGCAAGGCCTCCGCGATTTTCGTGGCGTTCGCAAGCAGCATCCGGTCGACCGTTTCGGCCCCGCTGCCGGGCTCCCCGAGCGAGTCAGCATACAGCCCGGTCACGATCGTCACCCCCGTATCGGCGGCGAGCTGCTGGGCTACCTTTGGATCGACTTCCTCTTCGGCGAGGATAGCCTTCACGCCCTCGCGCGTGATCAGGTCCGTCAGGTCCGCGAGGTCCTTGGCCGATGGCTGCGAGTCCTTCGACGTCCCAGGGATGATCGCCCCGGCGAACTCCAGCCCGTAACGGTCGAAGAAGTAGCCGAACGAATCGTGGTTGGTTACCACCTTCCGGTTTTCCGCCGGGATGGCCTCGATGAGTCCCTGGATGACGGCGTCGACGGCCTCGAGCTTTGCCTTGTATGCGTCGCCGTTTGCCCTGAACGTGGCCGCCTTCTCGGGGTCGGCCGCCGAAAGCGCCGCGACGATGTTGTCGACCATCGTTTTTGCGTTCGCCGGGTCGTGCCAGACGTGGGGGTCGCCTTCCGCGTGCTCGTCGCCCCCGTCGCGGAGGGCGATGCCATCGGTCACGACCACGACCTGTGTGGCGCCCGCGCCGCTGATGACATCGTCGAGCCACTCGTCCAGTCCGATGCCGTTCACCAGGACAACCTTCGCGTCCTTGATCTGCGCCACGGCCCTGGGGCTCGGCTCGTAGTCGTGGGCGTCCGCCCCCGCCGAAAGCAGCACCGTAAGCTGGACCTCTTCGCCCGCGACTTCCCGCGCGAGCGCGCCGACCTGCGTTGTTGTGGCGACTACCTTGATGCCGGTACCGGCAGTCTCGCCGCCCCCACACGCACCGAGCGCCAGGCCCGCGAGCACCGTGACGAGCACGGTCATCCGCCACCGCCGAGTTCGGGTGGAGATGATTCTCATGTCTGCCCAGTTCCTGCCTGTCAGTATCGTTTCGTGGATCTCATGATACTTAGTCTCAGAAACTCTGGCAAGGAGCTGTCAGTTCCGCGCCGCAGCGGGCCTTTCGCCAAAGAGGTCCAGCGTCGCCTGTTCGGTGGGCGGACGACCCGGGGCAGCCCGGCGCGTCCCGGTGGGGACGGGCGGAGAGACCGCCGCGCCCGCCGGGGCGACGTCCTGCCGCCGGACGGCCCCGGTGGGAAGCGAAATGACCGTCGCCGGCACCACCCCGGCGAACCGTTCGGGCGTGCAGGTCAGCACCAGCACCTGTGTCTCCCGGGCTGCCAGCGCCAGCACCTCGCCGATTCGTGCGAGGCGCTTCGGGTCCGACCAGCCCAGAACATCGTCGAGTACCAGTGGCACACCTCCGACCCGGCTCACGAGTGACGCGCACGCCAGCCGGAGCAGGATCCCCAGCTGTTCTCGCGCTCCAACCGAGAGCCGCCCGAACTCCAGCGTCACCCCATCAAGCGTCCGCCGCGCGATGCGCAGGTCCGCGTCGAGTTCGACCGCAAACGATGGACCGAACACTTTGCGCCCCAGCTCTTGCACGCTTTCCTGCAACGGCAACGCGTAAGCCCGCCGGGCCGCCTCGCGGTGCCGCCGGAGCGTCTCGAACAGGAGCCGCGCCGCCCTGGCACGCGCTTCGAACGATGCGAGTTCGGCCCGCGCGGCGTGCAGCGCCGTCTCGGCGTCCTGCAGCTGCTGGTGCAGGCCGCTCTCGCCCGCCTGCTGGAGAGCCCCCCGCGCCTCCGACCGTTCCGCCTCCGCGCGCCGCAAGGAGGTATCGGCCGTCCGCTGGCGCGTTTGCGCAGCTGCCAGTTCAGCGGCAACGGCGGGCATCGCGGCCAGTGCCTTCCGGGCCTCGCCCAGCTCGCCTTCCAGCCGTTCGGCAGCCGCTGAAGCCGTCGCGAGCTGCTCGTCGATGGCGCTTTCGGGTGTCTGCTCCCGGGCCTCGGTCAGGGCGCGGCCAAGGTCTGCCACTTCGCGCTCGAGCGCTTCGACCTGGAGGTCCAGGCGGTCCATGCCCGACTGCAGCACCGCATGCCTCGCGTCAAGCTCCTCCATTGCCTTCTTGGCTGCGCGCCGGGCGCTGTCCGCGGCCTCCACGCGCGCGGCTGCCTGGTCTCTTGCCTCGCGGGCCTGGTCCATCGATCCCGGCATCGGTATTGGCGGCCGTCGCGCTTCGTACTGCGCGACTCGTTCCCGCGTGCGTGCGAGCTTGGCCGCCAGGCTCTCGGCGGTCTGGTCCCGGAGGTCGGCCTCGATCTGTCCCTCGATCCCGGCCCGGCGTCCCACGGCCAGCCGGCGTTCCGCTTCCAGTTCGCGTGCTTCGGCGATCGAACTCACACCGGCTTCCTTGAGGCGCGATTCCAGCCGGGCCCTCGCCTCCGCGGATTGCGTTGCCAGTTCTGAGACACCTTGGCCCGCGCGCAGCCGGACCTCGATCCCGCCGGGCAGCTCCAGCGCTGCCTCCCCGGTCACATGCGTCTGGAACGGGACCCCGGGCGCCACGCGTGCCACTTCGCCGTTCACCCGGATGTCGATCGGGTCCGGCGCCACCACTTCGAGGGCCGCCCCTTCCGCTTCGAGCCGCAGCTCCGCCCGCTGGCGTTCGTGCTCCAGGCTCTCCAGCTCTTCGAGCACCCGTCCGTTAACCCGGACCGCGTTGAGATGGGCTGCCAGCGCGCGTAGTTCGGCCTGGTTTCGGATAACCCGCTCCACACGTTCCGCCATCTGGTCGACCTGCAGCCGTTCGTGGAAGTAGGTGAAGTCGTCGCCCGCGATACGTGCCGCGTCAGCCTCGGTGGCGTGTTGCTCATCGGCCAATTCGGCATCCGCCCGGGCAAGAGCCACCGCCGCCATGGCCGCCCGAAGTTCGTCGCCCGTGCCGGCCCGCTGGGGCTCCAACGCTGCGAGCCGTTGTTTCGCGCTATCGAGATCCGCTGCCACTCGTGCTCTCCGGCCGCGTTCGGCATTCGCGGCATCGCGCTGTGATCGCGCGAGGTTCGCCTCCGCTTCGAGGCTGCTGACTCGCGCCTCGAGCTGTTGGCGGCGCGCGGCTTCCTGCCGCAGCCTTTCCGCGTCGGCCTCCGCGGCCGCCCGCTCGGCCGTCTGGCGCGCAACGTCCTCGTCGAGCGCCGTGCAGCGTTCCGCCAGCCCGTCCAGGCCGGTGAGCCGGCCGGTGAGCCGGACCACCTGTGCCTCGCCGTGCTCCAGCGCCGCTCGGAGGAGCGCGAAATCTTTGTTCTCCTTCCCCGTCTCGGTGTAGTACAGGCGGAACTCGCGGTGCGCGCGTTCGATGAGCGTCTGTTCCCGCTGGCCACCAAGTTTTGCCGATGCGGCTTCGTCGAGGGCCGCCGCCAGGGACAGGTGTCCGCTGAGGGCTACGTCGTTGAGCGCTTCGCCCTGGAGCAGCCGCAACGCGCCCCAGAGCGCGGTATCGGTGGTCTCCTTGAGGATGGCGGTCACCCTGTCGTGCGCTTCGCGGCCGGTCAGGTGCTCCGGACGGGGGGTCTCGACCCGCAACTCGGTCCGGGGAGACCGGTGGAAGCGCTTTGAGTATGCGAACCGGTACGGTCCGCTGCTGACCTCGAGTTCGATCTCCGTCGCCGCATCCCGGTCCACGGGCTTGATACTCCGGACCCGCTCACTATCCGACGAGTCGGGGACTTCGAAGACGAGCCATAGCGCCTCGGCAATGCTCGATTTTCCGACTTCGTTCTCGCCTTCGATGACGACGACGCCGGTCGCCGGGAGTTCCAGGCGGTACTCGCGGATCGCTCGGTAGTTGCGCAGCACGATCCGGTGAATCCTCACGCGGTCCCCCGCGAAAGCCGGTACAGGAGCGCAAGAGCATCGCGCGCCCCGACGGCGTGGTCGCCTTCGCCGCCGGCTGCGGCTGCCAATTCTTCGGCGGCGGCCTCAGCGAAGCCGCTCAGCCCGAGGTCCGAAAAGTCGGTCTCCTCCGCCAGCAACACGAGGTCGGTATGGCGTTCCCACTGCTCGATCGCAGCGAACATCTCCGCGTGGTGGGCAAGCACGTCATCAAGTTCGGCGCGCCCCGCCAGGTTGAGCGCGCCGATGAACGAAAGCTTAAGGATCGTCCGTTCTTTGTTGGCCAGGCCGTCGAGCCACGCCCGCACGCGCCCGATGTCACCACGCCCGGCCAGTTCGAACGACTGGCGCACGAACTTCCAGGTCGACGTTTTCACCGCCCGCACGTCGCAGGCCGTCTCGCTTGCTTCCACCAGCAGCGCCCACCCGGGGTCATCTTCGTCGTAGTCCGTCGGCTCGGGCGAACTCGAATACCAGATGCGGCCGCTGCCCCCCACCGCCGTGCGCGAATGGCGGTCGCCAAGGGCGATGTACTGGACGGTGCCCGCCGCCACTGCCGCCTCGGCAGCAGCGACGTCGATCAATGCGCCCGGGTCCATGTCCGGGACAAGCGTGTTGGCCGCCCCGTGCCCGACCACGATGAGTGTGCCTTCGACCTCTCCGGCCCGCTCGAGCGCGGCGGCCAGCGGATCGGCGGACACCCGCTTCGAAAGCCATGGCGCGCCGACAATCGTAACGCCCGGCTCGACCTGCACCGGGTCTCCACTGAGGACGTGCACGTTCGGCGGCTGATTCTCCCGGAACACGCGGGAGGTATAGACCGACCCGGCATCGAGCGGGTCGTGGTTCCCGGGCAGCAGGTAGAAGGCCACCCTGGCTTCGCGCATCGCATTGAGTGCCCGCAGCACGATACTGCGGTCCACCAGGTTCGATTCAAAGACATCCCCGGCGACCACTACGAAGTGGCTGCCGTGCTCTGCCGCCAGGCCCCCAATGGTCCGGATCGCGTCGATCCGCGCCACGCCAAAGCGCGCCTGGGCTTCAGGGCGGAGGAAGTGGCGGGTCATCCCGAGTTGCCAGTCGGAGGTGTGGAGGAAGCGCACCATCTCGCCGAGAG
>WBZO01001216.1_pt1 | contig 42091 bp, 34 predicted proteins | sample 5204261 | NCBI WGS metagenome assembly WBZO01 (sample SAMN12412400, study PRJNA552823) | activated sludge metagenome | isolation source: activated sludge from anammox sidestream of wastewater treatment plant... | place: USA: North Carolina | collected 2017-09
TGGGTGGGCAACTGGCGACCTGCGGCGGGCAGCGGCAAGCACACGCACCTGAACGGGGGCTCCGGGCTCGCGAACAGCGGCTCGGGTGGCGGTTACGAGCCCGGGTGGGACAGCTCCTGGAACAGCCAGCTACCAACAACCAAGGCCAACTGGGACAGCGCGCTCAGTTGCAACTCCGGCTACGCCACCTGGACGCCCTCCGCCGGCGCCAACGAGAAGCTGCCGCAGAACTGCCTCACCTGGTACGACCTGCACGCCTTCTGCCTCTGGGACGGAGGCTTCCTGCCGAGCGAGGCGGAGTGGCAGTACGCCTCGGCGGGCGGCGCGGAGAACCGCCAGTACGCGTGGGGTTCGACCGACCCTGGGGCCAACACGGCCCTGGCGGTGTACGGCTGCTACTGGAACGGGACGGGGAGCTGCACCGGCGTCACCAACATCGCCCCTGTTGGCTCCGTCCCCGCCGGCAACGGGCGCTGGGGGCAGTCGGACCTGGCGGGGAGCGTCTTTGAGTGGACGCTGGACTGGTACAAGAGCCCCTACCCAACGAGCTCATGCAATAACTGTGTCAACATCACCTCAGCCTCCACCCGGGTGTACCGGGGCGGCTCATTCGTCAACTACGCCTCGACCCTCACCTCCGGCTTCCGCGACTTCAGCACCCCGGCGTATCGTAACGTCAGCTTCGCGGGGCGCTGCGCCAGGAGTGCGCCGTGAGTCACGCGGCAGAGAGGAGAGGATGAGAGAGCCTCACCTCGAAGGATGAGCGACCCACGATGACCCCGAGTCATGCGCCGGTAACCGTAAGGTTACAGGTGAAGCGTTGACAGGGGAAAGCGCGGGCAGGGTATGAGCACGATCACGCCCATCGATGGTCATCAGGGCGTTCCTGACCAAGCTTGGTGAGGGACGGCCAACGAAGCCCCCTCAGAAAACTTGCAAGACGTCTTCGAGGGGGCCTCCCTCCGGGGTTGCAACACCTTGGAGGACTTCGATGGTGCACGACCTGCGTTTGGAAGAGGAGTTCTTTGCGGCGCTCTGGGCGTTCGACGCGGAGGTCGCGAGACGGGTGGCCGCGGCGGGCTGCCCGCACTGCGGCGGGCCGCTCTATCGCTCCAACGACGCGAGGAAGCCGCGGGGAGGCGAGATCGCGGCCTCGGGCGAGGCGTAGACGCCTCGGCACGCGCTCTGCTGCGGGCGGGAGGGCTGCCGCCGTGGGCGCGAGCGCAGCGCAAGAAGCCTGCCGCCGGATTGGGGGGTACGCGGAGGGCTGACGCCGGCGGCCGCGCGGGCTATCCTGCGCGGCCGCACGAAAGCCCCGGGCGCCGCGCGCCCACGCTCACTAGGGTCCCGTCTCGAGGATGCACAGCTTTTCCATCCACACCTTCGGCTGCCAGATGAACAGCCACGACTCCGACCGCATGGCGGAGGTGCTGGTGCGCTCGGGGTACCACCCCGCGGCGCCGGAGGAGCCGGCGGACATCATGATCCTCAACACCTGCAGCGTGCGGGAGAAGGCGGAGCACAAGCTCAGGTCCGAGGTGGGGCGCGTGGCGGTGCTCAAGCGCACGCGGCCGGAGCTCCTGCTGGTGGTGGCGGGCTGCGTCGCGCAGCAGGAGGGGGAGCTGCTGCTCCGAGCGATGCCGGCCATCGACGTCCTGATCGGCCCGGACAACATCGCCGAGCTGCCGCACCTGCTCGCCGAGCAAGAGCTCGGCGGTCCGCCGCGCGCCCGCACGGAGTTCGACGTCGTGCAGCCGAGCTTCCTCCGCGCCGAGCCGCTCCCCGGCTGGCGCTCGGCCACCGCCTTCGTCACCACCATGAAGGGCTGCAACGAGCGCTGCACCTACTGCATCGTGCCGTACACCCGCGGGCCGGAGCGCTATCGGTCCGCTCGGGAGATCGTGGAGGAGGTCGAGCGGCTGGTGGAAGCCGGCGCCAAGGAGGTGACCCTGCTCGGCCAGACCGTCAACAGCTATCGTGACCCCGAGGGGAGCCTGGCGCCGGCGCCGGGCGCGGGCGACGCGCGGTGGCGTCACACGAGCGGCGCGCTCGCCAAGCAGGACGAGAGCGAGTTCCCAGCGCTCCTGCGCGCCATCGCGGCGCGCGTGCCGGGGCTCGCGCGCCTGCGCTACACGAGCCCTCATCCGCGGCACCTGACCCCGTCGCTCATCCTGGCGCACGCGGAGCTCCCGGTGCTCGTGCGGCACCTGCACCTGCCGGTGCAGTCCGGGAGCGACGCCGTGCTACGCCGAATGCTCCGCCGCTACAGCGTGGCCGAGTACCTCGAGCGCACCGAGGCGCTGAAGCAGGCCGTGCCGGGGCTGACCTTGAGCACGGACGTCATCGTCGGGTTTCCAGGAGAGACACGCGAAGATTTCGAGGGGACGCTCGCGCTCGTGGCGCGCGCGGAGTTCAGCAGCCTGTTCGGCTTCATGTACTCCGTTCGGCCGTACACGCCTGCGCAGCGGCTCGAGGACGACGTCCCCGAGGCGGAGAAGAGCGCGCGGCTCGCGGAGCTGTTCGCGCTCTCGGAGCGCCAGCGCTCGTCGGCGCTCCACGCGCTCGTCGGCAGCGTCCAGCGCGTCTTGGTGGAGGGCCCGGGGCGGCAGGGCGGCTACACCGGGCGCAACGAGCGCAACGAGATCGTCCATTTCGGCGCCCGCCGCGACGTCACGGGGGAGCTGGTGGACGTGCGCGTGGTGCGGGCCTTCAAGCACTCCCTGGAGGCCGAGGCGCTGGAGCCGGAGCTGTTGGCCGCGCTCCCTCAGGGGGCGCAGCGCGCGCTCCGCAGCCTCCCGGTGCTGTCCTCATGACGATCATCAAACCTTGGAACGGGATCTGGCCTCGCATCGCCCCGAGCGCCTTCATCGCGGACAACGCCACCATCATCGGGGACGTGGAGATCGGCGAGGAGGCCAGCGTGTGGTACGGCGCGGTGCTGCGCGCGGACGTCGGCCGGATCGTGATCGGGGCGCGCAGTAACTTACAAGACCTCTGCTGCGTCCACCTCACGGGCGGGCTGTCGGAGACGTGGGTCGGCGAGGAGGTCACGGTGGGGCACGGGGTCATCCTCCACGGCGTCCGCGTGGGGGACGGCGCGCTCGTGGGGATGGGGAGCGTCTTGCTCGACAACGCGCGGGTGGAGGCGGAGGCCCTGCTCGCGGCGGGGAGCGTGCTGGCCCCTCGGAGCGTCGCCCCCGCCGGCTGGCTGACCCGTGGGTCGCCGGCCAAGCCGGTGCGCGCGCTGTCCCCGGAGGAGCGAGGGCAGGGGCGCTCCGGGGCGGCGGCCTACTTGGAGCTGGCTCGCCAGGCGCGCGCGGCGCCCTGAGGCCGGCTCAGCCGCCGCCCACGAAGTGCACGATCTCGAGCACGTCCCCGTCGACCACGAGCGTGGCCGCGTGCTGCGCCCGTGGGACGAGGACGCGGTTGCGCTCGACCGCGACCTGACCCTCGCCGAGCCCGAGGTGGGCGATGAGCTGCTGGACGGTGAGACCGTCCGGGACCTCTCTCGACTCGCCGTTGGCCGTGATCCACATGGGGCGCGACCTAGCACCGTTCGGCGGCGCGGGCAGCCCCTTGCGGCGCGGCGCCGGCATGGTGACAAGCGAGCGATGCGCTTGCCCATCCGTCGAGTCGGCCCCGTCGAGGTGCCGCTGCCCAGCTACCAGACCGCCGCAGCAGCCGGCTTGGATCTGCACGCTGCCCTCGATGCTCCCCTCACGCTGAACCCCGGTGACCGGCGCCTCATCGCCACTGGGCTGGCCCTCGCGATCCCCGAGGGCTACGAAGGCCAAGTGCGGCCTCGCTCGGGGCTCGCGCTCCACCATGGCATCGGGATGCTCAACTCTCCTGGAACGATCGACGCCGACTATCGCGGCGAGGTCCAGGTGCTGCTCGTCAACCTGGGGCAGGAGCCGTTCGTCGTGCAGCCGCTCGCGCGCGTCGCGCAGCTCGTCATCGTGCCCATCGTGCGGGTCGAGCCCGAGTGGACGCTCACGCTCGAGCCCACCGCCCGAGGCAGCGCGGGCTTCGGCTCCACGGGGCGCTGAGCGAGCCAGCATGCGATCTCCCCGGCTCACGGCCACGACGCGCGGCGGCGCGGGCGAGCGCTCCCGGGCCTGGCGCGGGGCGCGCGTGGGCGTCGTGGTGGGCTGGTTGGTGGCCGCGACGAGCGGGTGCGGCCGAACGAGCGGTGACGCTCCCGTGGGTGCGTCGCCCGCCCCCGTGAGCTTGCTCGGCGCGGGCGCCAGCACGGTCGAGCCCTTGCTCACGGGTTGGGCCAGCGCGTTCACGCACGAGTTCCCCGACGTGACCGTGGGGTTTCGGGCGCTCGGCTCCGCGGCGGGGGTCCGACAGGTCATGAGCGGGAGCGTCGACTTCGGCGTCACGGACGTCCCGCTGCGGGAGTCCGAGCTCGAGCGCGCGTCGCGCACCCTCTGGCAGCTCCCGGTCGCCGTGACGGCGCTCGCCATCGTGTATCAGCTCCCTGGGGTGCCGGAGCTCCAGCTCAGCCCTCGCCAGCTCGCCGACATCTACCTCGGTCGCGTGACGCGCTGGGACGAGCCGGAGCTCGCGGGCGCGGGCGGTGCCGTCGCGCTGCCCGCGCTGCCCATCCGGGTGGTCTATCGGGCCGATGGTAGCGGCAGCTCTGGGGTTTTCACGGAGTACCTGACCAAGCTCAGCCCAGACTGGGCAGCCCGTGTGGGCACGGGAAAGAGCGTGGTCTGGCCTACGGGCAGCGGGGCCAAGGGCGCGGAGGGCTTGGCGGAGTGGGTGGCGCAGACGCCCGGCGCCATCGGCTACCTGGAGGCGACGCGCGCCGCCCGGCGCGGCTTGTCGATGGCCGCCCTGGAGACCTCTCGAGGGCAGGTCGTGCTGCCGTCCCCTCAGGGGGTTGCTGCTGCCGCCGCCGCCGCCGGGCCGCCCGACGCCGAGCTCCCGCCCTCCCTCCTCGACCTGCCGGCCGACCAGGCCTATCCGCTCAGCAGCTATTCCTACGTGCTCGTCTACGAGAACCAGCTCGAGCGCCCGCGTGGCCGAGCGCTCGCTCATTTCCTGCGCTGGGCGATGACCCGGGACGCCGACGGCGGCGAGGAGCTGCACGCCGTGGCCTTGCCGGCGCCGCTCCGGGAGCGGGTCGTCGAGCGCCTTCGTCGGCTGCGCTCGTGGGATCAGGCCCTGCTGGAGGCCGACTGAGCCGCCAGATCACGCCTCTCGCCCACCTGGGAAGAGAAGCCGCCCGCTCGAGCGTCAGAGGGCTGCGGAGCTTGGCCAACCCTGCTCCGTTGGAGGTAGGATCGACCCGTGCGCTGGATAGGCTTCATGATAGGGGCTGGGGCGATGCTCGCGGGGGCCGTCGGCGGTGCCGGATACTGGCTGAGTCGCCACTATTTGCCCCCTGATCGCGCGCTGCCGGGGGTCGTCGTCGGAGGGAGCCTCCCCAGCCGGCAAGCGCCGCTGCGGGCCTGGCTCGAGCGGCGTCGGGCGCTCTACGGTGCCGAGGAGGCCTTCCTGCGCGCCCACGGCGAGAGCCTGCGGGTCGAGCGCGCCGAGCTCGGCATCGAGCTCGACGTCGACGGCACCGAGCAGCGCGTGCTGAGCCACGCCACGCGCGGGACCCTCGCCGCTCGCCTCGCGCGCGCCCACGGGGCGCGGGAGGGCACCGTCGAGCTGCCCTTCGAGCTGAGCTTCGACCGCGCGCGCGCCCGCCGCACCCTCGAGCAGCTCACCGAGGTCGTGCGCCGGGCGCCCGTCGACGCGCGGCTCGACATGGAACAGCACCAGAAGGTGCCGGACGTGGACGGCGCCGAGCTCGACATCGACGCCACCCTCACCGCCATCGAGCTCGGGGAGCGCGGTGAGCTGCCGGTGTTCGACGTCGTCCTGCGCCCCGTGCCGGCCCGCGTCACGCTCGCCATGTTGACCGAGGTGGACATCGGCGCGGTGCTCGGCGCCTACGAGACGGATTTTGGCGGGACGGGCGAGGGGCGCGCCATCAACATCGCGCGCGCGGCGCGCTACCTGGACGGGACGGTCCTCGCCCCAGGCCAGGTGCTCAGCTTCAACGAGCGCGTCGGCCCGCGCACCTTCGACCGCGGGTTCGCGTTGGCTCCCGTCATCATCGACGACGAGCTGGACGCCGGCGTCGGGGGCGGCGTGTGCCAGGTGGCCTCCACCCTGCACGCCGCGGCCGTCTTCGGCTCCCTGGACGTCGTGCAACGCCGAAGTCACAGCCGGCCGAGCGCGTACACCCAGCTCGGGCTCGACGCGACCGTGGTCTGGGGAGAGGTGGATCTGAAGCTGCGCAACCCGTACGAGACGCCCATCCTGGTGCACGCCTTTCGGCCCAGCGCCACCAAGCTGCGGATCGAGATCCTGGGCCGGCAGCCCCCCGGGAAGGTCGAGTACACCTATGGGGTGGCGCGGACGAAGGACTTCTATCGCCGCGTCACCACCAAGCCGTGGCTGGGCCAGCGGAGCCTTCGACGTCAGCGCGGCCGGCGCGGGATGGAGGTCGTCAGTCGCGTCCGGCTGCTGCTCCCCAACGGCGAGACGCGTGACCGCCACTACTACTCGGAGTACCGTCCCGTCCCGGAGGTGTTCTGGGTGGGGCCAGAGCTGGATCCCGGTGCGCTGCCGGCGCTGCCGGAGGGCGCGGAGCGCCTGGAGGTCGACGGCTTGCCCCGGGGCTCCGGCGTCTTCCTGGGCGCGCTGGCGGCCACGAGCGGCCCTCCAGGGACTTGAAAGGTGGGGCTGACGCGGTAAAGCCTGGGGGTGCGCGGCTCTTCGCTGGTGCTCCTCGGGCTCGTCCCGTTCGTGACCCTGACCACCGGGGCCTGCGCGCGTGAGCAGGCAACGGCAGCAGCGGGGGCCAGCGCCAGCGCCAGCGCGTCAGCCGAGGTCGGAGCGCTGGGAGAGACGGCGGCCATCTCGAGCGTGAAGGTGGATCACGGGGAGCTCGACCTGCGAGCGCCGGCGGACGCTCCCAAGCTCGCCGCCACGGTCATCGCCGCCACCGTCTACAAGGTCGCCAACACGGAGTCTCGAAAGCTGGGCTACGTCCGCTTGGGGGGCCAGGTGGAGCGTGACGTCGAGCCCGTCCGCGGCGTGGGCTGTAAGGGGTCGTGGTACCGCGTCTACCCCACGGGCTTCATGTGTACGGACGAGGCCACCACGGACCTCGAAGACCCCCTGGTCCGCGCGGCGCAGAAGCGAGCGCACCTCGACCACCCCCTGCCGTACGCCTACGGCTTCGTCCGGGCGACGGCACCGCAGTACCTCCGGCTGCCCACCCGAGCCGAGCAGCTCAAGAGTGAGCTGGCGCTCGAAGAGCACTTGGCGTGGTACGAGCAGAACCGCGCCGAGGTGCAGACCGTCGCGCTCGGCTCGAACGACGTGCCGCTCGACGCGCGGGGAATGCCGGGCCCCCAAGGGCGCCCGCGGCCAGGCTATCGCCCGAGCACGGAGCAGTCGCTCAACGAGGTGTTCGGAGGTGGTCCGGGCGCGGGGACCATCCCGTTCTGGCTCGAGGGGGGACGCAAGATCCCGAACGTGAGCGGCTTTCAGGTCCCCGCTTATGCCGTGTTCGCCGACCGGGTCCGCCGCAAGACGGGGCTCAGCTTCGTGGACGCCTTCGAGTACGACGATCAAGGGTTCAAGCGGCGCTTCGGCGTCACGGTGGATCTTCGCCTCATCCCGCTGACCAAGGTCAAGCCGGACACGGGGCCGACGTTTCACGGGGTAGAGCTCAGCGCCGCCACCCCCATGCCCTTCGCCTTCGTCTCACGCCGCAGCAGCAAGTCCTGGAAGCTCATCAAGGGCAAGGATCTGGCCCAAGAAACGGGGGATCTGCCGCATCGCGTGATCGTGCCGCTCAGCGGCAAGGCGCGCATCAAGGCGGGCAAGCGCTTCTACCAGAGCTCCCGGGACGCCAAGACCTGGCTCCGCGCCGACGACATCGGCATCGTGGTGCCGCCCAGCCAGTGGCCCCCGGAGGCAGAGAAGGGGCAGAAATGGATCGACGTCAGCCTGCGGCAGCAGACCCTCGTCCTCTGGGAGGGCAAGCGCGCCGTGTACGCCACGCTGGTGTCCACCGGTCGTGACGGGGCGAACGATCCGAAGACGACGCTGTCCACCCCGCAGGGGAGCTTCAAGCTCCAGAGCAAGCACATCGCCGCGATGATGGATAGCAACGAGAACTCCTCGGTGGCGGGCGGCACGCGCGCGGGGAGCGGCTCCCGGCTCTCGGCGACGGCGCAGGCGACGGCCAGGCGGCTCCTGGAGGCCGAGAAGGCCGGGCAGCGGCTCTCGGAGGAAGATCAGCGCCGGCTCTCGAACGTGAAGAAGGGGCGCGATCCCGAGTATGGCGTGACCCAGCGCCGCGGCTCGAGCAACTTCGAGCTGCGGGACGTCCCCTGGATCCAGTACTTCAGCGCTGGCTATGCGCTCCACGGTGCTTATTGGCATGACGTGTTCGGAGTGCCGCGCAGCCATGGCTGCATCAACCTGTCGCCCGTCGACGCGCGGGTCGTGTTCCTATGGACGGATCCGCCCATCCCCACGGGATGGCACGGGATCAACATCGGAGCAGAGATGGGCGAGGGGACCACCATCGTCATCCACGAGTGAGCCGCCCATGATGTCCCTACGCTTTCGGCTCTTTGGGTTTCCTGTCGAGCTGCAATTCGGGGCGCTGCTGCTCGCGGGGCTCATCGGCTTCAGCTTCGACCCGGCGCCACGGCGCGCGCTGCTGGGGGGCGCGCTCATCCTGCTGTCCATCCTCGTGCACGAGCTGGGGCACGCCTTCACGGCGCGGCGCTTCGGCTTTCTCCCCAAGATCCGCCTGCACACCTTCGGTGGGCTGACGAGCTGGGTGGTCACGCACGACCCGGGGCGCTGGCGGACGGTCGGGATCACCCTGGCTGGGCCCGGGGCCGGCTTCGCGCTGGCCTGCGTGGCAGCGCTCGGGCAAGCGCTGCTCCCGGCAGGCTCGGACGGAGACCTGAGCTGGGCGCTGCGGGTGCTCACGCTCATCAACCTGATCTGGACGGCCATCAACCTGCTGCCGGTCCTGCCCTTCGACGGGGGACAGGTGATGCTGGCGGTGCTTGGACCCAAACGCGCCAAGCTGGGAGCGACCCTGTCGCTCGTCTTTGGGCTGGTCGCTGCGGCCGCCTTCGCACAGCGCGGCTGGTGGATGGCAGCGGTCATGTTCGGGATGGGCGGGGTCTCCAGCTACCTCGCCATCAGCCGCCAGGTGCAGCTCCGCCCGACGGAGGACCAGCTCGAAGCGCTGCTCCTCCGCGCACGACGCGCGCTCGACGCCGGGGAGCTTCGGGAGGCCTTCGCCCTCGCGCGGCTGGCCACCGGCTTCGAGACGCCGCTACCAGCCCGCGCCCGCGCCGTCGAGCTCGCTAGCTGGGCGGCGCTCCAAGGAGAGGAGCCGAGCGCGGCGCGGGCCCTCATCGAGCAGCTGCCCAAGGAGGCGCGCGTCGACCCGTACCTGCTCGGCGCCCTCCTGGACGCGGAGGGACGACCGCACGAGGCGGCGGCGGTGCTGCGGCGAGCCCGCACCGCGGGGGACCTCCGTCCGGCGCTCACCGGGTTGCTCATCAAGGTGCTGCTCGCCGCCGAGCAGGGCCCGGAGGCCGTGCAGCTCACCATGACGTTGGCGCCAGGGCTGGCGCGCGAAGATCTCGAGCGCATCCGGGACGAGGGACAGCGCCTCGGCGCGGACGTCTCCGCCCTGCAGCGCTGGCTCAACCAGCCGGCCTAGCGCTCACCGTCGTCGCTGCGGGGTGGTCCAGAACCTGCTTCACCGAGAGCAGCGCCACCGCCCCAGGGGCACGCAAAGTTGTCCCCCGAGCGCCCGGCAGTAGAAGCTATGAAGGTAGGCAAAGGTAGGTAAAGCTATGTGTAGGCCTTCGGCACGGTGGTGGTTGGGAGCGGGAGCGCTGCTTGCCCTGGCGAGCGGAGCTTGTGGGTCGGGGCGCCCTACGGACGCCGAGGAGCAGGCGCGCGCTCGGCTAGAAGCCGCGCTGGGGCTCAACGCCCCGCCCGAGCGGGGCCGCCCGAGCACCCCCTATTTCCTTCCGGCCACGGCGCCGCTCCCGGCCAGCGGGGAGGGCAGCGTGCCAGAGCCCGAGGCCGCCTGCCCGAGCGGGCTCGTCCCCGTCGCGGGGCAGTACTGCACCGAGGTGCGGCAGCAGTGCACCCGGTGGCTCGACGATCCGAAGCTGCCCTACGCTCGCTGCGCAGAGTATGCCCAGCCCGCCACCTGCGTCGGGGAGCGGGTCGCCATGAGCTTCTGCATCGATCGGCGGGAGTACACCGAGCCCGGGCAGACGCTCCCCTTGAACTGGATGAGCTTCAACGGCGCCGCGCAGGTGTGTCGCTCGCGCGGCTTGCGGGTGTGCACGGAGCGCGAGTGGAACTTCGCCTGCGAGGGCGAGGAGATGCGGCCCTACCCCTATGGGTGGAAGCGCGAGCCGGTGTGCAACTACGACCAGAGTGATCTGTACGTCCAGACACCCAAGAAGCGCCTCCTCAAGGACCTCCGTCAGCCGAGCGGCGCCAACCCAGAGTGCGTGAGCCCCTTCGGCGTGCTCGACATGGTCGGAAACGTCGACGAGCCCGTCCTCCGAGAGGAGGCTCGCTACAACCCGCCCTTCCGTAACGCCCTCAAGGGCGGCTGGTGGATGGCCGCGCGCAACCGCTGCCGCCCGGCGACCACCGCCCACGACGACCACTACAACGATCTCCAGGTGGGGGTGCGGTGCTGCGCCGAGGGCTCTACGTCCACAAAACCGAGTGGTTGATCCAACACATTGCAGATTGGCAGGTAACTGTTGATAACTAATAACAATTAAGTAATTTATAGTGCACCTGAACAGAGCGCTCCGCGTACGAATTTACGCATTTTTGTTTGACAGGACGGCGGGCTGCCCCAACAGTCGGCCAGGTGCCGCCGAGCTGGAAACTCCTCGTCCTGGGCCTGAGCATGGCGGTGGGGTGCCAGCGCCAGGGTGTCACTTCGGAGGGTGAGCACCCCGTGGTGGAGGATCAGGTACCGCTCATCACCACGGGCGTCGCTGAAGGCGCGGGCCTGCTCGCGAGCTTGGCGCCTGCCACCATCGGCCTGTCGCTGGCCAAGGCGCCGCAGGCCTGCGGCGAGGGGATGGTGCTCGTCGAGGGGGACTACTGCCCCCAGGTGGAGCAGCGCTGCCTGCAGTGGATGGACCCCAAGGGGCCCTATGAGTTTTTCCGGTGCGCCAAGTACGCACCCAGCGTCTGCAAGTCGAAGGAGCGCCGTCACCTGCGCTTCTGCATCGATCGGGAGGAGTACAGCGAGCCGGGGGAGTCGCTGCCCGCCAACTTCCGGAGCTGGACGCACGCGGACAAGACCTGCCGTAGCCTCGGCAAGCGGGTCTGTCAGGAGAGCGAGTGGCAGTTCGCCTGTGAGGGTGAGGAGATGCGTCCGTACCCCTACGGCTGGGAGCGGGACGCCAGCGCCTGCAACGCGGACCACTTCGACGTGGTCAACCCCGCCACCGGTCAGCTCATCGACCGGCGCTCCCCGGGCGACTCCCACCCGCGCTGCGAGAGCCCCTTCGGCGTTCGGCACATGGCGGGCAACCTGGAGGAGTTCGTGACGATCGACGGCACCACCCCGGCGCGCCCGGCCATGAAGGGCGCCTACTGGCAGCCCAGCCGCAACACCTGCCGCGCCGCCCAGACCGCGCACGATCGCTACTACAACGGCATGGAGACCGGGTTTCGCTGCTGCAGCGAGGCCAGCACGGACTGAGCGGAGGCGGCGCCCTCAGGGGAAGCCCCCGGGGTCTTCCAGCGTCAGGCGCTCCTCCAGCTCGAGCATCAGGTTGAGGTTCTGGATGGCCTGCCCAGCGCCGCCCTTCATCAGGTTGTCCAGCGCGGAGAAGACCGCCACGGGGCGCCGCCCTGCGCGCACCTCACCCACCTCCAGGCCCACCTCGGCGTAGTTGGAGCCGCTCACGGCGATGACCTCGGGCAGCCGCGCCGCCGGCACTCGCACGAAGGGCTCGTCTCGGTAGCGCTCCCGGAGGAGGCACCGGAGCCGCTCTTCGGTGATTTCAGCGGGCACCTCGAAGAAGCTGGTGGCGAACAGCCCACGGGAGAGGGGCGCCGAGACGGGGACGAAATCCAGGGAGAGGTCGCGCGCCCCCGCTTGCGTCAGGGTGTCCACGATCTCCGGCGTGTGGGGGTGGGTGAGGGGTTTGTAGGTCCGCAGGTTGACCGAGCGCGTGGGGTGGTGCGTCGTCGCGCTGGCGACCGCACCGCTGCCGCTGCTGGCGGTGACGCCGACGCAGCGGACCGCACCGTCGAGCAGCCCGGCTTGCGCGAAGGGCAAGAGCCCGAGCTCGACCGTGGTCGCGAAGCACCCTGGCGAGGCGACCCTCCGGGCCCCGCGGAGCCGCTGCCGGTTCAGCTCCGGGAGGCCGTAGACGAACCCTGGCAGCAGGTCCGGCGCTGGGTGGCGTGGCCCGTACCAGCGCTCGTAGGCCTCTGCGCTGCGCAAGCGAAACGCGCCTGAGAGATCCAGGACGCGGACGTCCCGGTCCCCGATGGCCTGCACGACCTCCGCGCTGGGCCCGGGGGGCAGGCCCATCAGCACCACGTCGACGCCCTCGATGGCCTCCTGCGGGGGCAGGTCCTCGAACACGAGGGCGCTGCGCCCCTCGAGGTTGAGGTGCGCCGACGCGAGCGGCAAGCCCACGTGGTCTTTGGCGCAGACGCGGACCAGCTCGATCGCTGGATGCGCGAGCAGGTGCCGGCTGAGCTCGGCCCCCGCAAACCCGGATCCCCCCAGGATGGCGGCTCGATGACGCTGCATGGCCTCATCGTCGTGCCGCACCGTGGCTTCGGCAAGGCTCGAGCGCAGGCGGGCTCGGGGTGGGGCCGCGGGGATGCGCCGCGGAGGAGCTCAGGGAACGGCGCGGGCGGGCTCACTCAAGGTGATGGGGATCCACAAGGTGCGGAGGCGCGTCAGCTCACCCTGGCGCGTGTAGCCCGCGAGGCCATAGAGCACGTTCCACCAGTGACCGTCCGGCGTCTCCCCGTAGCTGAAGACCGGGAACACGTGGATCTGCCAGTCTAGGCCGTTTTTCCGCTTCTTTTCGTGGTAAAAGACGTTGCCCACGAGCTGCGTGACCTCGGTCGCGTCACTGAACCGCCAGAAGATGGGGAAGCCCACCGTGGCGCGGCTCTCACGCCCGACGAAATCCCAGAAGAAGGGCGCGACCACCGTGTGCGACTGAGAGGCGTTGCGCCCCAGGTACAGGATGGGGTGCAGGTTGGTGCTCCAGCCGCGCAGGTGGGTGGTGTGCTGGAACAGCGGGGTGATGAAGGTGGTCTCCCGGATCCCGAAGCGCTCGAAGTTGCCCCAGAAGGGGAACAGCGCCAGGTTGTCTTCGCGGGGGCTCGTCTTGGAGTAATAAAACGGGAAGAGGAGCTTCATGTCCTCCCCGATGGTCGGGTCCTGGTAGTGCCAGAACAAGGGCGTGATCATGTCGAGCTGCGTGCGGCCACGGTGCCGCGCGTAGCCCCAGGTGACCAGCGTCTGCTCCCCCGCCTCATTGGTGTGGTTCAAGAACAGCGGGGTGACGAGCAGGGACTCCCTCGCGCCGCGGTGCCCGTAGTGGAAGAACGGGAACAGCGTCGTGTGGCGCTCCTGCTCGCCCCAGATGCTCCAGTAAAACGGCAGCACGTGGAGCAGCTCCCGTGACTTCGTTCGCTCGCGGTAGTACGGCCCCCAGACGTTGACGTAGCTGCGGTCGGTGTCGTCGTAGCCGTAGTAGTGGAGCAGCGGCGGGATGAGCTCGTACTTCTTTCGAGCGTCCTGACCGTAGAAGTACAGGGGAGCCACGCCGAAGTCGATGCTCTGCGCGGTGCGCGTGTCGCACTGCTGGCCTCCCTTCCACGAGCAGTAGGCCGGCCCCACGAGGTTGAAGCCCCCGCTGCGGCCGCTGGTCAACACCGTGAGCAGCGGCGGGATCACGGTGTACCCGCCGACCTCTCGGCTGCCCGTGAAGTACAAGGGCGCGAGCCAGTCGTCGCTCTCCTGGGGCGCGCGCCGGTTGACGAAGGGCCCGACCACCGTGGTGCGGCTCTTGGCGGTGAGATCCCGGAGGTTCCACGCGAGGGGGAACAGCACGTCGTCCGCGCGCTCGGCGCTGCGGCGCTGATAGTAGAGGCCGCCGTAGAGGCTGGCGCGATCGGGCCGTCGAGGCTCGGTGAGGGAGGGCATCCGGCGCTCCGCCCACACCGGGAAGGCGAGCTTCAGGGAGTAGTCCTGGCTCGTCTCGGAGTACCAGAGCCCGTAGAACTGGCGCTCCGTCTCGGCCTCCGTGCCGCGCCCCCGCTCCTGGTCCTCCGGCAGCAGATCCGTCCCGATCTTGGTGCGGACGCGGTGTCGCAGCGCCAGCGGATCCGCCGGCAGCGTGGGCTCACTGCCCTCCGGGAGGGTGGTGTCCCCGCCGGTGGCCGGGTGCACGTCCGGCTGGTTGGGGTCGGCCTTGGGCTGGCTGGGCGCCGCCGGCTGGCTCGGCGGGGGCGTCCCCGCCGGTGCGTCTCCGAAGCCGACCTGCGCCGCCAGCGGAGGGCTCACGCCCAGCGCCGCGACGAGCGCGCCCACCGCAGCGAGGCCTGCGCCGCGGGTCAACCGGCGCTCCCCGCGGCGAGGACGTCGAGCAGCGCCGCGAGCTGCTGCGCAGCGGTGTCCAGCGGGAGGGACGACTGCTGGTGGAGCTCGAGCTGCTTGAGCTGCACCTCCCCACGCGCCAGCTCGCTCTCCCCGACGACGACGCAGAGGGGAGCGCGGAGGCCATCCGCACGCCGTAGCAGGCTCTTGAGCGAGCCGCCGCGCCCGTCCACCAGGGCCACGTGCCCGAGCGCCCGCACCTGGCGCGCGAGCGTGAGGCAGGCCCGCTGTGCCGCCGCGCCGAGCGGCGCGAAGAAGACCAGCGGCGTGACGGGCGAGGGGCTCGGCGGCAAGGCCAAGAGCAGCCGCTCCACTCCCGCAGCGAAGCCGATGGCGGGGCACTCCGGGCCGCCGAGGCTCCGCACCATGCCGTCGTAGCGCCCGCCGCCCAGCAGCGTGTTCTGCGCGCCCAGATCCCCCGCGCTCGAGCGGATCTCGAACAAGGTGCGGGTGTAGTAGTCGAGCCCGCGGACGAGGCCAGGGTCCACCGTGTAGGGCGTGCCCAGCTCCGTGAGCGCCGCCTGCAGCCCCTCGAAGTGAGCGCGGTCCTCCTCGCTGAGCAGCTCCAGGATGGATGGCGCCGCGTCGATGAGCGGCCGGTCTTGCGGCGCCTTCGAGTCCAAGATTCTCAGAGGGTTTTTCTGGAGGCGCTCCTGCGAGGTGGCGCTGAGCTCGGCGGCGTGCGGCGTGAAGTGGTCCACGAGCGCCGCGCGGTAGCGCGCGCGCGTCTCGGCGCTCCCCAGTGAATTGATGCGGACGTCGAGCTCCGTGACGCCGAGCCGCGACAGCATGCCGTACAGCGTGTCGATGAGCTCCGCGTCCACCAGCGGCCCAGCGTCCCCGAAGGACTCCGCCCCGAGCTGGTGGAACTGCCGGAGGCGCCCGCGCTGCGGCCGCTCGGCCCGGAACATCGGCCCGAGGTAGTACCAGCGGCTGACGGGCTCCGCCGACGCCACCTTGTGCTGGACGTAGGCCCGCACGGCCCCAGCGGTCCCCTCCGGCCGGAGCGTGAGGTGCTCCCGCGAGTGCTGGAAGCTGTACATCTCCTTCTCGACGATGTCCGTCACCTCGCCGATGGAGCGCTTGAACAGCTCCGTGTGCTCGAGCACCGGGGTGCGCAGCTCACCGTAGCCGGCGAGCTGCATGGTCCGATGAAACTCCGCCTCGAGCCGTCGCCAGCGGCCGGAGTCGGTGGGCAGGACGTCTTCCATCCCCTGAACGTGGCGAAACTGCATGAGAAGCTCAGGAACGCGGGAGAAGCGGCATCCTCGTCGGTGGCGAGGGCTTATGCTCGGAGCAGCGGCGGGGGTCAAGCGCCGCCACCGGGGTCGGCCAAGAGGCCGGAGCGGGAATTGCTGGCCCTTCACGGCCCTCGCCACCCGAAGGCGGCGCGTGGTATGCGGCGGGCGCATGCGCGCGGCGGGTATCGATCTCGGAGCCGTACGGGTAGGGATCGCGGTCGCCGATGAGCTCGGCCTGCTCGCGCACCCGCGCGCGCACCTCGACGGTCGAGATCGCCTCGCCCTCGCCCATCGGCTGCGAGCGCTGGCCGCCGAGGAGTCCTTGGAGCTGTTCGTGCTCGGCTTGCCCCGTCAGCTCGACGGCCGCGAGGGGCTCGCGGCGCGGCGCGTCCGGAGCTTCGGCGCCTTGCTCGAGCGCGTGTCGGGGCTCCCGGTGGAGCTCTACGACGAGTGGCTCACGACGCGTGAGGCCAGCCAGCGGCTGCGCGAGCAGGGGCTCGACGCCAAGCGAGCGCGCGCGCGCGTCGACAGCGCCGCGGCGGCGCTCATCTTGCAGAGCTGGCTCGACGGTCGCCGGGGGGGGCCGTGACCGCGCGGGCGGCCCCTTCGCGCCGGCCGCGCACTCGGCGGCGCAAGGGTCGCGCGACGCCTCCCCGAGCGGCGCGCGCGCGGCCGGCGCTCGGGTGGCGCCGCAGCGTCACGCTGATCCTGGGCGCCTTCGTCGTCACGCTCGGGGCGCTGACCCTGGCGCTGCTCGGCTGGGGAGCGAGCGCCAGCGGCGCGAAGGGGCCGCCGACGGCCGTCGATTGGGTCACCACCAGCGACCCGCACGAGGCCGTGGCGCAGCTGAGCAGCGCTGGCCTCGCGCCGCGCCCGCTGCTGCTCGCGCTCTATCTCCGCGCCTTCGCGGCGCCCGAGGACTTCGTCCCCGGCCCCCACCTGCTCCAGCCCGGGGCGAGCGCCAAAGAGCTGGTGCAGCGGCTCCGTCGCTCCGCGCTGCGCAGCAGCGTCAAGCTCAGCGTCCCGGAGGGCTTTCACCACGTGCAAATCGCCGAGCGGCTCGAGGCGCAGGGCGTCGTCGCGGCGAGCGCCTTTCGAGCGGCGGTGCGCGATCGTGCGCTGCTCGACGAGCTGGGGCTCGACGGCGAGAGCGCGGAGGGGTGGCTCTTTCCCGCGACCTACAGCCTCCCCGTGGACAGCGACGCCAAGGCCGTGGTGCGGCTGATGGTCAGAGAGTTTCGCAAGCGCTGGGCGCGGCTCAGCGTGAGCTACGCGCCCCAGCTCGACGCCTTGCGCCAGCTCGAGCTCGGTGAGCGGCAGATCGTGATCTTGGCGTCCCTCGTGGAGAAGGAAGCGCGGCTCGCCGAGGAGCGCCCGCTCGTCGCCAGCGTCTACTTGAACCGCCTCCGGGACCCAGAGTTTCGACCACGCCAGATGCTCCAGGCGGACCCGACGGCGGGCTACGGCTGCACCGTCGAGCCCGAGCGGGCGCCGAGCTGCGCCGACTACGCCGGCAAGATCACGCCCGCCCTGCTGCGCGACGACGCCAACCGCTGGAACACCTACCGGCACGCGGGCCTGCCACCCGGGGCGATCGCCAACCCGGGCGAGGCCTCCCTCACCGCGGTCATCACCGCCCCGCGCACCGACTACCTCTTCTTCGTCCACACCGGGGGCGGACGCCACACCTTCTCGCGCACGCTGGACGCACACCAAGCCGCCACGCGCGAGAGCGGTCCGGCGCCCTGAGCGCGCCTCGGGCGGGCGCGCTGGGGAGACGCGGCGGCGTCGTAGGCGGCGATTCTCCGCGCTCCGGGTCGCTCCACGGCGTCGGGATTGCTCTCGGTCGCGGCGTGGCGTAGAGCGCGGGCCGACATGAGCGACACAGCGTTCGAGCAGGCGGTCAAGGCGGTCCGGTTTCTCTCGGCGGACGCCATCGAGCAGGCCAAGAGCGGACACCCCGGCGCGCCCATGGCGCTCGCGGCCATCGGGGTGGACCTCTACAGCCGCTACCTCCGCTATGTCCCCGAGGACCCGAGCTGGCCCAACCGTGATCGCTTCGTGCTGTCCTGTGGTCACGCGTCCATGCTGCTCTACTCGCTGCTGCACCTGGCGGGCTACGCGCTGAGCCTGGAGGATCTCCAGCAGTTCCGGCAGTGGGGGAGCAAGACGCCGGGGCACCCCGAGGTCGGCCACACGCCGGGGGTGGAGACCACCACGGGGCCGCTCGGGCAGGGGCTCGGCAACGCCGTCGGCCTGGCTCTGGCCTCCAAGCTGATGGGCGCGCGCGTCGGGCCGGAGCTCATCGACTATCGCGTCTACGCGCTCTGCTCGGACGGCGACTTGATGGAGGGCGTCGCCAGTGAAGCGGCGAGCCTGGCGGGGCACCTGGGGCTCGACAACCTGGTGGTCGTCTACGACGACAACTCCATCACCATCGACGGCAGCACGGCGCTGTCCTTCACGGAGGACGTCTGCGCGCGCTTCGCGAGCTACGGTTGGTCGGTCGAGCGCGTCGACGGCCACGATCCCGAGGCCTTCCGCGCCGCGATGGATCGCGCCCTCGCGGTCCAGGGCCGCCCGAGCTTCATCGCCGCCCGGACGCGCATCGGGCTCGGCGCGCCCACCAAGGAGAACAGCCCCAAGGCGCACGGCGCGCCGCTCGGAGCGCAGGAGCTGGAGGGCGCCAAGCGGGCCGCCGGCTGGCCGCTGACGCCCTTCTACGTCCCGGAGGAGGCGCGGGCGCCGTTCACGGGCTGGCAAGCGGAGCAGCGCGCGCGCTACGAGCAGTGGCAGGCGCGCTTCGCGGCCGCCACGCCGGAGGTGCGCGCTTGGCTGGCTGGTCCCGCGGCGCCGGCAGATCTGCTCGAGCAGCTCCTCGCGGCGGCGCCGCCCGCCAAGGACGCGACGCGCTCGCTCGCGGCCAAGGTGGAGCAGCGCGCCGCGGCGCTCCTCCCCGCGCTCATCGGCGGGTCGGCGGATCTGGCGGAGTCCTGCAAGACCACCCTCCAAGGGGGCGGCGACGTCGCGGCCGGCCAATGGGCGGGGCGCAACCTCCACTTCGGGATCCGTGAGCACGGCATGGGCGCCATCCTCAACGGCCTCGCGCTCTCGGGCTTCTTCTTGCCGTTCGGCTCCACCTTCCTCATCTTCAGCGACTACTTGCGTCCCGCGCTGCGCCTCGCGGCGCTCATGAAGCAGCAGGTGGTGTACGTCTTCACGCACGACTCGGTGTACGTCGGAGAGGACGGCCCCACCCATCAGCCCATCGAGCAGCTCGCGTCCCTGCGCCTCATCCCGAACGTCGACGTGGTGCGCCCGGCCGACGCCGTGGAGTGCGCCGTCGCGTGGACCTACGCGCTCCAGCGCCGCGAGGGGCCCACGGCCCTGGCGCTCAGCCGTCAGAACCTCCCGCCCATCGAGCGGCCCGCGAGCTTCCAGCCCGCGGACGCGCTCGCGGGGGCCTACGTCGTCGCCGACGCCGAGGACGCCACGCACACGCTCATCGCCTCGGGCAGTGAGGTGCACGTCGCGCTGCAGGTCCAGCGACTGCTCGCCGCCGAGGGGTGGCGGCTCCGGGTCGTCTCGGCTCCTTGCTGGAGCGCGTTCGAGCGCCTCCCCCGCGAGCGCCAAGCCGCCGTCCTGGGCTCGGGCCGGCTCGTCAGCCTGGAGGCTGGCGTGACCTCGGCGTGGCGCGGCGTGGTCGGCAGGGACGGCCTCTGCTTGGGCATCGATCGCTTCGGCGCCTCTGCCCCAGGCGAGCGGGTCGCGCAGGAGCTCGGGCTGACGGCCGAGGCCGTCGCGCGGGCCCTCCGAGCCTCGCGCTGAGGCGCCTCGGGGGGCGCCGAGGAGTTGGCACGCGCTCGGGGGCCACGGCATACTACTGCACGCTCACGCCCCAAGGAGCTCGCGCTTGACGTTACCCTTCGTGCTCGTCCCTCATCCCCACGTGCGCCTCGAGCCGGAGGTGCTCGGGGGCAGCCCCTACGTCGTGGGCTCACGCGTCCCCGTGCGGCGGCTCTGGGCCTACTATCGGAACGGGGTCAGCGTGGAGACGCTGTGCAAGCGCTACCCCCAGCTTCCGGCGGCGGCCTTGCTCGACGCGCTCGCCTTTGCGCTCGACAATGAGGCCGTCATGGAGGCCGATCTCGCGCGGGAGGCCGCGGCGCTGGCGGCGACGCGGCAGCGCGCGGCCCTGGCGCCGGCGCCCCAGCAGCTCAGCTTGGCGCTGGAGCCGGTCCCGGCGTCGGCGCGGGCCGCGGCTCCGTCGAGACCCGGGCTGGCGAGGGCGCGCGGCGGTGGCCCCAGGACGGCCGCGGCCGCGCAGCTCGCCTTGGCGGCCGCCGCGACCCCGGCCCGGCTCCGCTAGCCAGCGCCGGCCGTCGAAGCACGCGCGGGTGCGCCGCTGCCGTCGCTGGATATTTCGCTTTACAGGCGGGGCGATTGGAGCGAAAAGGCCGCGCTGATGAGGGATGGTCCCTCGGCACAGTGAATGCTCGCCCGGCCCACCCGTCCAAGGGGGCCGAACACCCGCTCGGGGCCCGTCGCCTCGGGCCAATAAGTAAAAGAACCGTTTTCAAGCCGCATGAGCCCGGCTACGGTCATCGCGGCTCAGCCCAATAAAGTGACGCCCGCCCAGCGGGCCTTGAGGAGGATGAATCAAATGCGTGCGAATCGTTGGCGTACCCCGGTACTTGGTTCGATGCTCGTCGCGGCCCCGCTGCTGCTGACGAACTGCGGTGGTCTCCCTGGTCTGCCCGGGTTGCCCGGCGCGTGCAGCGCGGACATCGCGAGCGTGGACTCGATCATGCAGGCCAACTTCGGTCTCCAGGCCGATCTCGAAGGCAAGGTGAAGGGCGCGCTCGCCGCTGGCGCTGCGCTGCAAGAGCTCGCTGGGCAGATCGAAGGCGACGTCGCGCTCGCCTGCGGCAACCTCGCCAAGGATCTGGGCGCCAGCGACGCCGACATCGCGCCGAAGGAAGAGGGCCCGGGCAAGAAGGCCGAGGCCGCCTGCGGCGCCGCGGCCAAGCTCCTGGGTGAGATCAAGGCCAAGGCGAGCGGGAAGCTCAAGGTGGACGTCAAGCCCCCGGTCTGCTCGGCCAGCATGAACGCCATGGCGGAGTGCGCCGGCAAGTGCGACGCCAGCATCAAGCCCGGTGAGGCGAAGGTAGAGTGCGAAGGCGGCGAGATCAGCGGTAGCTGCGAGGGCAAGTGCTCCGGTAGCTGCACCGTCGAGGCCGGCGCCGAGTGTAAGGGCAGCTGCAGCGGTAGCTGCTCCGGCTCCTGCAGCGCCAACTTCTCCGGCAAGTGCGGAGGCAAGTGCGACGGCAAGTGCGACGGCAAGGACTCCAAGGGCGCGGCCTGCGCCGGCACCTGCGAGGGCTCCTGTGACGCCGGCGGCGAGGGCAAGTGCGGCGGCGAGTGCGGCGGCAAGTGCAGCGCCAGCTGTGAGGTGAAGGGCGCGGCCAGCTGCAGCGGCACCTGCTCCGGTGGCTGTGACGTGGAGATGAAGGCGCCGAAGTGCAGCGGCACCGTCAAGCCCCCGGAGATGAGCGCGGAGTGCAAGGCGAGCTGCGACGCGCAGGTCAGCGGGAAGGTGGAGTGCACGCCGGCCAAGGTCAGCGTGTCGCTCTCCGGCTCGGCGGACGCGGACGCGGCGGGCAAGCTGAAGGTGGCGCTCGAGAACAACCTCCCGGCCTTGCTCAAGGTCACCCTCGGCATGAAGGGCCGGATCGAGGGCGTCGTCGCCAACGTCCAGGCTAGCGTGGAGGGCCTGCAGGCGGTCGTCCAGGGCGGCGCGGACGTGGCCATGAAGGTCGGCGGCTGCGTGGCGGCGTCGGTGAAGGCGCAGGCGCAGGCCAGCGTCTCCATCAACGTGTCGGTGCAGGCCTCCGCTTCGGCCAGCGCCGAGGCCGGCGCCGGCTGAGCGAGCGAGCCAACGCCAGCGTGGAGCGGCTTCATCCCTGCGAGGGGGTGGGGCCGCTCCCGCGTTTTGTGGGGAGCGAGCCGGGGAGGCTCAGGAGCCCAGCGCCGCGAGGACGGCCTGAAGCGCTGGTGACGGGAGCTTCGGCGTCTGTGGCGGAGCCACCGCGGGGAAGCGCCGCGCCAGCGCGTCCACGCGCGCGGCGGCCTCTGCGCAGCGCTGAAGAAATGCCGGCGCTCGCTCGCAGCGGCGCGTGAGCGCCTCGTGCGCCTCCTCGATGGCCTCCGGCCGAGCGCAGACGAGCAGCGCGTCACAGCCTGCCTCTACCGCCGCGACCGCGCCGTCGCCGAGCGAGCGCGTCTCCGTCAGCGCGCGCATCTCCAGATCATCGCTGATGAGCAGGCCGCGGAAGCCCAGCCGCTCACGGAGCCAGCGGGTGCAGAGCTCCCGACTGAGCGTGGCCGGGACGTCCGGGTCGAGCGCGTCGTACACGACGTGCGCCGTCATGAGCGCCGGCAGCCGCTCGCTGAGGGCGCGGAACGGCAGCAGCTCGACCGCCTCGAGCCGAGCGAGGGGGTGCGTCACGCGTGGGAGCGCCCAGTGACTGTCCACCGAGGTGTCTCCGTGGCCGGGGTAGTGCTTGCCGCAGGCGGCGACGCCCGCCGCCATCAAGCCGCGGGCGTAGGCCTCGGCGCAGGCCGCGACGCGCTCTGGCTCCGATGAGAAGGCACGATCGCCGATCACGGGGTTGTCGGGGTTGCTGTCGACGTCGAGCACGGGGGCAAAATTCAGGTTGACGCCGAGCGAGGCCAGCTCGGCGCCGACGGCCGCGCCGGCCTGTTCGAGCAGCTCCAGCCGCGCGCCGCCGAGCCGCCGCATGGGGGGGAGCTTCCGCGCTGGCGCGGGCAGGCGCGACACCCGACCGCCCTCTTGGTCGATTCCGATCAGCGGTGGGGCGCTCCCCGCCGCGCTGGACAAGACCTCTCGGCTGAGCTGGCAGAGCTGCTCCACGCTGGGCAGGTTGCGCTTGAAGTAGATGACGCCTCCCAGCGCCCCGCGCTGGAGCCGCTGCGTGAGGGCCCGGGGCAGCTCGTGGCCTGGGAAGCCCACGATGAGGAGCCGCCCCGTCGTCGTCCAGGCGTCGGTCATGGCGCGACCGCTACCACAGCTCGCGACGACCGGAAAAACTGCGCGCCGGCTCAGCCGTCTTGGCGGCCCAGGACGGCCGCGGGATCGACGCGAGAGGCGCGCCAAGCGGGCCGCGCGGCCCCGAGCAGCGCCGAGAGCACGCCGAAGCCGACGCCCAGGGCGAGCAGCCAGGGCGGGAACGCGAAGAAGCTCGCGGGCTTGAACGGGAAGGCGGGCAGATCCACCGCCGCGCGCCAGTCCACCAGCAGCGACAGCAGCCAGGCCAGCGCGACCCCGGCCGCCCCCGCCGAGGCGCCCACGGTCAGCGCCAGCGCCAGCACCCAGCGCCGGACGAGCGCGGCGCTGGCGCCGAGCGCGCGGTAGAGCGCCAGCTCCTGGCGTCGCTCGGCCACCAGGCTGCGCAGGGTGTGCGCGATGTTGAGGCCCGCCACGAGCAAGATGACGCCGGACACCAGGCTCAGCAGCGCCATGATCCCCGCCGTGAGCACGCTCACGTCGCGTGCGCGGGTGTCCTTCGGCTGGAGCCCACGCGCGGCCGCGGCCTCGAGCACGCGGCTGGCGTCGCCTCCTCGGCGGAGCTGCACCACGACGCTGCTGCTCCGGGCCGCGGCGGCCGCCCCGGCGTACTCGGTGTTCCAGCGGCGCGCCACGGCGAGCGGCACGGTCACGCCGAGATCGATGGCGCGCGGAGAGACGCCGATGACCTGCAGCTTCACCCGGCGCTCACTGCCTTGCGGCGCCCGGCCCAGGAGCGAGTTGCCCAGCGTCATGGTGAAGGGGATGACCTCGGCGTGCGAGAGCAGCTCACCGGCGACGGCGGGGAGGCCATGCGCCGGCGCCACCCCGTGATCGAAGAGCTCGACCAAGTAGCGGCTGACCAGGGCGGGGACGGGGCGGCTGCAGCGTCCCGTGGCGGCCCCGCTCGGACGCTCGCAGTAGTCGCGGTCCGCGCACTCCGCGTCGGTGACGCAGGGCTTGCCCTCGGCCGACCACGGATCGGTGAACCGCGCGCGCAGCGGCGGCTCCACGAGCTCGGGATCGACGCCGTCCGCGAGCATCTCGTGGGTCCCGAGCTCCTGCCCCAGCACCTCCTTGCCCCCGCGCGCCATGCTGGGAAAGCGCAGCATGAGCTTCGGGTAGAGCGCCTCGACTGCCGGGAGGCGCCGCAGCTCCTCCGCCGTCTGCTCGTCCACACCGGGCGGCGCGCTGCGCCCGCCCAGCAGCGCCAGCAGCCCCACCTCCGACTGGGCTGGGACCAGCTCCACGCGATCGATGGGGAACACCTGCTCGAGGAGGGTCGCGCGGACCCCCAGCCCGAGCCCCAGAAAGAAGGTCAGGGAGGCCGTCCCGAGCAGCACGCCGAGCCCGGCGGCGGAGAGCGCCCCGCGAGTCCGCCGCAGCTCGGCGCGGGTGAGGGTGCCGAGGCCCCGCCAGCTCACGCGGCCGCGTCCTGTAGCAAGCGGCCGTCGACGAGCAGCAGGCGCCGCGTCGCGAGGGCGGCGAGCCGCTCGTCGTGCGTCGCGATGACCAGCGTGGTCGCCTGATCACGGTGCAATTCCGCGAGCAGCTCGGCGAGCCGGGCGCCGCTGGCGCTGTCGAGGTTGCCCGTGGGCTCGTCGCAGAGCAGCAGCCGTGGCGACAAGAGCAGCGCGCGCGCGACCGCGACGCGCTGTCGCTGGCCTCCCGATAGCTCGTGCGGCAGCGCCCCCTCGCGGCCGCCGAGGCCGAGCCGCTCGAGCAGCTCGAGCCCCCGCCGTCGCGCGAGCTCCGGCGTGAGCCGCGCCGAGAACACCGCCGGGAGGCAGACGTTGTCGAGCGCGCCGAGGTGGCCCAGCAGGTGAAAGGCTTGGAACACGAAGCCGATGGAGTCGTTGCGCAGGAGCGCGAGCTGCTCGTCCGTCGCGTCGCGCGGTGAGCAGCCCAGCACCTCGAGCGTGCCCTCGTACTGCCTGTCCAGCAGCCCCAGCAGGGCGAGCAGGGTGCTCTTGCCGCTCCCGCTGGGCCCGAAGAGCAGCACCGCCTCGCCCTCGCGCAGCTCGAGCTCCAGCCCCTCGAGGGCGCTGCGCTGCGCCGCGCCCTCGCCGTAGCGCCGCGTCAGGCCTCGCGCGACGACGAGCGGCGGTGTCACGCCCCGAGATCCCGCCGGGCGGCGTCGATGAGCTCGAGGGCGCGCCGGCGTAGCTGCGCTTCGTCGTGGCCTTCCAGCATGACCCGCAGCTTGGCCTCGGTGCCGCTCCAGCGCACGAGCACGCGCCCCTCCTGCGCGAGCTCGGCCTGGAGGCGCTGGCTCAGCGCGCTGAGCCCCGGGAGCTGCTCGAGGGGGCGCCGCGCGGGCATGACGGCGCTCTCGAGCACCTGGGGGACGCGCACCATGAGCTTGGCGAGCTCCGAGAGCGGCCGCTGCTCGGTGACCATGATGGTCAAGAGCTGGAGGGCCGCCACGATGCCGTCGCCGGTGGTGGCGTGCTCCATGAAGATGAGGTGACCGCTCTGCTCCCCGCCGAGCGAGTAGCCACCCCGCCGCATGGCCTCGACCACGTAGCGGTCCCCCACGTGGGTGCGCAGCAGCTTGCCGCCAGCGCGCGCCAGGGCGTGCTCGAGCCCCATGTTGCTCATCACCGTAGCGACCAGGGTGCGCTTGGGCAGGTGGCGCCGCTCGAGCGCGCGGGTGCCGAAGATGGCCAGCAGCGCGTCGCCGTCGACCACGTCCCCGTGCTCATCCACGACGATCAGCCGATCCGCGTCGCCGTCGAGCGCGATCCCGAGGTGCGCGTGGCGACGGCGGACCTCGCGGACCACGTGCTCGGGGTGCAGCGCGCCGCAGTCCTTGTTGATGTTCTGCCCGTTCGGGCGCACGCCGAGCGGGAAGACCTCCGCCCCCAGCTCCGCGAAGACCGCTGGAGCGCAGCGGTACGCGGCGCCGTTGGCGGCGTCCACCACGATCTTGAGGCCCTCGAGCGTGAGCTGGCGCGGGAAGGTCTGCTTGGCGAACACCACGTAGCGCCCGAGGGCGTCGTCCAGGCGCTCCGCGCGCCCGACGCGCGCCCCGGAGTAATCCCCCTGGCGTAGCTCGTCGCTCAACATCAGCCGCTCGATCTCGAGCTCCTCCGCGTCGGGAAGCTTGAAGCCGTCCGGTCCAAAGACCTTGAGCCCGTTGTCCTGGAAGGGGTTGTGGCTCGCGCTGATCACCACGCCCGCGTCGGCGCGCATGCTCTGCGTGAGGTTGGCCACCGCGGGCGTGGGGAGCGGGCCACAGAGCAGCACGCGCCCCCCTTGCGCGCAGATCCCCGCGGCGAGCGCGGTCTCCAGCATGTACCCGGACAGCCGCGTGTCCTTGCCGATGACGATGCGCGGTGAGCGGGTCGCGCGGCCGCGGCGCGCCACGTGGGTCACCGCCCGGCCCATCGCCAGGGCCAGCTCCGCGGTCATCGGCTCCAGGTTGGCCTTGCCGCGGATCCCGTCCGTCCCGAACAGCGCCCGCTCCACCGTCGACGGCGTAGCGGCCCTAGCGCGTGAAGCGACCATGCCTCTAGCCCCCGCTCAGTCTCGGAAGTTGGTGTACTGCAGCTCGACCGCGAGCTCCGCGGCCTTGAGCGCGGCGATGCACTCCTGCAAATCATCGCGCTTTTTCCCGGTGATGCGCACGCTGTCCCCCTGGATGGCGGCCTGCACCTTGAGCTTCCGATCTTTGACCAGCTGGACGATCTCTTTGGCCTTCTCGGTCTCGATGCCTTCCTTGACGAGCACGGTGATCTTGGCGCCGCCCTTCGACGTCTTCTCCGGGTCTTTGACGTCCAGGTGCTTGAGGCTCACCTTGCGGCGGATGAGCTTCTCTCGGAGCACGTCGAGGGCTGCCTTGGCGCGCTCCTCGCTGGAGGCGCGGACCACGACGCTCTTGTCCAACCTCTCCAGCTCCGCGCCGGTCCCCTTGAAGTCGAAGCGCTGGGCGACCTCACGCTGCGCCTGGTTGAGGGCGTTGTCCACCTCGGACCACTCTACCTTGGAGACGACGTCGAAAGAGGGCATGCTGACTCGTGAGCTTAGAGGTTGACTGGAGGATCGGTAGGCAAATCCAGCAAGAGCGCCCGCGCCTGGCCGACCACGAAGCACGAGCCGGTGATCACCAGCAAGCCCTCGGGACCCACCAGCTCTCGGCCTCGGGCGAGCGCGGCGGCGATGCTCTCCAAGACCTCCCCCGGGTAGCGCGCGCAGAAGAGCTCCGGCTCGATGCCGCTGGGGACCGGCGCCTTCACGTAGAGCCGCTGCGGCGTCAGCGGCGCCAGCCGCTGGAGCATCCCGCGCCAATTCTTGGTGTCTACCGCGCCGAACAGCAGCGCGAGCTGCTGCCGCGACTCCAGCTCGGGGAGAAAGCTCGCCTCGACGACCTGCGCCAAGGCGACGGCGCCGTCGGGGTTGTGGGCGCAGTCGAGCAGGGTCAGATCTTCGTCCTCGCGGTGGAGCAGCTCGTTGCGCCCCGGCCAGGAGGCGCCTTCGATGCCGCGGCACATCGCGTCCTCGCTCAGCCCGAGCTCGCGCGCGATGGTGACCGCCACGGCGAGGTTCGAGCCGAGCGTCGCCACCCTGGGGTAGGCGAGCGTGACGTTGGGGCGGGGCTCGGGGCTGCCCAGAGGGACGAGGCGCGCCCCGGTCGCCTCGACCTTGGCCTCGATGACCGCACGCGCCTCGGGGTGGAGCTTCCCACAGACGACGGCGGTGCCCGGCTTGATGATCCCCGCCTTCTCGCCGGCGATGGCGGCCAAGGAGTCCCCGAGCTCCGCGCGATGATCGAAGGCGATGCGCGTGATGGCGGCGACGCGGGGCGCTGGGACGACGTTCGTGGCGTCGAGGCGCCCCCCGAGGCCCACCTCGAGCACCGCCACCTCGACGCCGAGCTCTCGGAACACCAGAAAGGCCGCGAGGGTGGCGACCTCGAAGAACGTCAGCTCGGGCGCCTCTTGCATCACCCGCTCCAGCCACGGTCCGAGCACCTCGTCCGCCACCGGTGCGCCGTCGACCTGAATGCGCTCCGCAAATCGGCAGAGGTGCGGTGAGGTGTAGAGCCCGGTGCGTCGCCCCGCCGCGCGCAGCATGCTCGCGGTCAGCGCGCACACGGTGCCCTTGCCGTTGGTCCCGGCGACGTGCACCACCTCGAAGGCCCGCTCCGGGTGATTGAAGCGCGCGCACGCCGCCTGCATCCGCTCCAGCCGAAGCTCACGGCCAAACTTCGCGAGCCCGTAGAGCCGACGTAGGACCTCGGCGTAGGCCGTCACGCGCCAGCCCCCAGCAAGTCGAGCAGCGTCCCGAGCCGCGCGCGCAGCTCCGCGCGTGGCACGATGAGATCCACCATGCCGTGCGCCAGCAGGAAGTCCGGGCGCTGAAAGCCGGGCGGCAGGCTGGTGCGCAGCGTGCTCTCGATGACGCGCGGCCCCGCGAAGCCGATGAGCGCGTTCGGCTCCGCGATGTTCACGTCGCCGAGGAACGCCGTGCTGGCCGCGACCCCCCCCGTGGTGGGGTGGAGCATGACGCTCAAGAACGGGCGCCGCGCGCGACGAAAGCGCTCGAGCGCCGCCACGGTCTTGGCCATCTGCATCAGGCTCAAGATCCCCTCCTGCATCCGCGCCCCGCCGGAGGCGTGCAGCAGGACCACCGGCAGGCGCTTCCGAGCGGCGCGCTCGAAGAGGCGCGTGATGCGCTCCCCGACCACCGAGCCCATGCTCCCGCCCATGAACTGAAAGACGTAGCAGCCGAAGGCGACCGGGATCCCCTGGATGTGCGCTCTGCCTGCCTGCACCGCGTCGGCCTTGCCCGCTGCGCGCTGGGCGCGCGCGAGCCGCTCGCGGTAGGGCTTGCCGTCGTCGAAATCCAGCGGGTCTCCGCTGGTGAGGTGCTCGTCCCACGGGTCGAGGAGGCCGTCGTCGAGCAGGAGCCGTGACCAGGCGTCGGCCCTCAAGGGATGGTGCCAGCCGCAGCTCGGGCACACCTCCCACGACTGCTCGAGCTGCTCGGCCGTGGACACCGCGCCGCAGCCCTCGCACTTACGGAAGACGCCGTGCCCGAGCGCGCGCTTGTCTCGGGCGGTGGTGGAGGCGGGGGTCTTGGGGGGTAGGCTCACGATGAGGTCCGGCGCGGCGCCGTGGGGCCCGAGCGTCCTACGTTCGTCCGCGGTACGCAATGATGAGCTTGCGGCGGCTCTCGGCGGGCGCCGCCAGCGTCTGCAGCCCCGCCAAGCGCTTTTTTGGAGTCGGCCGGGCCGCGGGGGGCGGGCCCTTGCCAGCGGGCGGCCAAGCTTGACATGCTGAGGGTGATGCCTGAGGTGTCTGCGGAATCGTCGGGGGCGCCGTCGCTGCGGCCGAGCTCGCTGGTCGGGCGAGCGGAGGAGCTCGAGCAGCTGGTGCGTCACCTCGTGGACGGCTGGGCCACCGGCAGCGCGCGCACGCTCAGCATCAGCGGGGTGAACGGGATCGGCAAGACGCGCCTCGTGGAGGTGGCGCTCGAGGCGGCGCGGCGCCAGCGCCCCGAGGCGCGGACCGTGTGGGCCAGCGCGCGACGCAGCGGGCGCTCCCACGGCCTCATCGGGCGGCTCTTGCGCGAGCGCTTCCAGCTCGACGAGGGGGCGCCGCCCAGCCACGCCCGGGAGAAGATCCGAGGGGAGGTGGGCCGGGTGCTCGGCCACCACCGGGTCGAGGACGTGTGCTTCTTCTTGGGGCAGCTCCTGGGGCTCGCTTTCCCGGGGAGCCCGCTCACCCAGGTGGTCGCGGACTCACCGGAGGAGGCGCGGCAGCTACGCCGCGCGGTGGTCAAGCGCTTCTTCGAGGCGGACGCCGCGCGGACCCCGCTCGCCATGGTCTTCGACGACGTCGACGAGGCCGACAGCGACTCGCTCGATCTGCTGCAGTACCTCTTCGACGCCTTGAAGGGGCCGCTGGCCCTCATCGCTTGCGGGAAGCCGGAGCTCTTCAGCCGCCTGAACGGCGAGCTCGACCCGGAGCGGCCCAGCCACCTGCACCTCGAGCTGCGAGCGCTCTCGGAGGCCGCGGCGCGCCAGCTCGTCGAGCAGCTCCTGCCAGCGGCGGAGGGCAGCAGCCCGGAGCCGCTCATCAAGGCGGCCGTGGAGGTAGGGCAGGGCAACCCCGGGGGCCTGTACGCCATGGCCCAGACCTACCTCGACACCGGCGTGCTGCAGCCCGTCGGGGAGGGGGAGGGCACCTGGAAGATCGACCTCGAGCAGCTCGCGAACGTGCGCTTGCCGCAGACGGTGGAGGACGCGGTCGCCGTGCGCTTGGGGGCCCTCACCGCCGCCCAGCGGCGAGTCCTGGAGCACGCGGCGGTGATGGGGATGGTCTTCTGGCGCGGCGGGCTCATCGCCCTGGGGAGGCTCGACCGTGAGCCGCCGAGGTCGTGGAAGATCGCCGAGGAGAGCGACGTGGCCGCGCTCGACACGCTGCTCGCGGAGCTGGCGGCGCGCGACCACATCCTCAAGCTGCCGGACGCCTCCTTCGAGGGCGAGGAGGAGTGGATGTTTCGCTCTCCTCGTGAGCACGGGGTGCTGCTCGCGGAGCTGCGGGCCCCGACCCTGGCGCATTATCACCGCGGCGTCGCGGACTGGCTCGCCGTCATGAGCGACGCCCGCGTCTTGGAGGAGAGCCTGAGCCTCCTCGCGCAGCACCTCGAGGCCTCGGGGGCCCCTGAGCGCGCAGGGCAGAGCTACCTCCAAGCGGCCGACCGCGCGCGCGCGCAGCACGCCCTCAAGCAAGCGGAGACCTACTACGCCCGCGGGCTCGCCTTGACCCGGGAGGCCGATCCACGCCAGCGGCTCGGCGCCCTGCACAACCAAGGAGACGTGCTGCTCCAGCTCGGCCGCACCGAAGAGGCGCTGGCCGCCTTCCAAGAGATGCTGGGGCTGGCGCACCGGCTAGGCCTCCGCGACAAGGGCGGCGCCGCGGAGAACCGGATCGGCCGCCTCTACCGGGAGACGGGCGCGCTCGCGGAGGCGCAGCAGCACTTGGCGGCGGGGCTCGCCCTGTTCGAGCTGGCGGGCGACACTCGCGGGATCGCGGCCAGCCACGACGACATCGGGAAGCTCGCCTGGCTTCGCGGGGACTACGAAGAGGCTCTCACGGAGCAGCTCCGCGGCCTGGAGCTCCGCAAGACCATCGGCGACCGCCGCTCCATCGCGCTGAGCTTGAACAACATCGGGCTCACCTGGCTCGACCACGGTCGTCCTCGGCAAGCGCGGGAAGCGCTGGAGGCAGCGCTCCTCTTGCGCCGTGAGGTGCGCGATCAGCTCGGCGTCATCCAGACCCTCGACAGCCTCGGCCGGCTCGCCACCGACCAGCGGGACCTGGACCGCGCGCTGACCTTGTTCCAGGAGGCCTACCAGTCCTCGCTCGAGCTGGGAGACAAGAACCGCACGGCCGTCGTCCTCACGCACCTGGGCCAGACCCACTACCGCCGCAACGACCCGCTCCTGGCGCGGGAGCTGCTGAGCGAGGCCTTGCTGCTCTGCCAAGAGCAGGGCAACCGGCTCTACCAGGCGATCGCGCTGCGGGGCCTCGCCAAGACCTACCTCTTGACCGGCGAGCTCAAGCCCGCCCGGCGCCATGCCCGCGAGGCCATGCAGCTCTTCGCGGAGGTGCGCAGCCGCGTGCACCTCGCGGCCGCGCTCCGCACCCTGGGGGAGATCACGGCGGCGGGGGCCTGGGGCCCAGGTCACTCCGGCAAGGCCGTGGACTACTTCATGCGTTCGGTGGCGCTCTGCAAAGAGATCGGCAACGAGCTCGAGACCGCCAAGAGCTACCGAGCCTTCGCTCGCTACGTCAAGAGCGAGCGGGACTACGCGGACAACGAGGACATCCAGCGCGAGGCCGCCACGCTCGACGCCATGGCGCAGGAGATCTTCGACCGTCGTCAGCTCTCGAAGCCGTCTGCGCCGGCGCAGTAGCCACCGCCCGGAGCGCAGCTTCGCGGGGCCGGTCCACGCTCAAGCCCGCGGCAGGCGCTCGAGCCACGCGCTCAGCTCCGCGCTCACCTCACGCCGCTCGAGGTCGCGCGTGATGATGTGCCGTGAGCGCGGCAGCACCCGACACCGGAGCTGCCGGCTGCCGAGCCGGCGCGCGACCCGCGCCGCGTTGCTGGCGGGGCAGACCCGGTCCCGCGCGCCGTGGAGCACGAGCGCTGGACAGCGGATCCGCGGCAGCCGCGCGACGAGGGCGTCGCCCGCGCGCAGCACGCTGATGGCCGCGTGGATGGGCTGCGCGTCATAGGTGAGGTGCGTCGCGCGCGCCGCGGGGTCCGCGATGTCGGCGCCGTACTTCGGGACCCAGAAATCCGCGAGCCCCAGCCGATCGATGGCGCGCAGCGCGAGGCTGGGGAAGGGCGAGTGCAGTGCGATGGCGTTCGCGAGCATCCCGAGCGCGGCGGTCTGCTCCGGGTGAGCGAGGGCGAGCTCGGCCGCGAGCAGCGAGCCCATGGACAGCCCCACGACGACGACGCGCCCGTGCTCCGAGGCCAGCGCCGCGAAGGCCTCCTCCGCGCCGCGCAGCCAGTCAGCGAAGCGCGTGGCGGCGAGCTCCTCCACGCGGGTTCCGTGCCCGGGGAGCAGCGGCGCCTGTGCGGCGAGGCCCAGCGCCGCCGCGACGTCCACGACTCCATCCACCTCGCGCGGGGTGCCCCCGAAGCCGTGCAGCGCGAGCACCGCCGGCGCCGCGCCGCCGACCCGCCGCGGGGCGGGGCTACCTGGACCCACGAGCCCGCCGCGTCTCACTCGCCCTCCTGGCGCTTGATGGCGTACGCTCGGATCTTCTTGTGCAGGTTGGTGCGCTCTACCCCCAAGCTCACCGCCGCCTTCGAGATGTTCCAGTCGAGCGCCCGCAGCGTCTCCAGGATGTAGCGCCGCTCGGCGGCGTCACGGTACTCCCGCAGCGACACCCGCTCGCCCAGGGGGCGCAGCCCGACCGGCGCCGCGCCGCCCGGGCTCGGCTCGGCGCCCTCGAGCTCGTCCTCGAACGGGCTCTCGTGAGGATCTTCCGGGAGATCCGCGATGGTGATGACGTCGCCCGACAAGATGGCCGCGCGCTCGACCACGTTCTTGAGCTCACGGACGTTGCCAGGCCAGCGGCGACGCTGGAGCGCCTCGAGCACCGGCGCCTCGATGCTCTTCGTCTTGAGGCCGTTCTCTCGGCAGAAGCTCTCGATGAAGGCCTCGGCCAGCGGGGGGATGTCGTCCAGGCGCTCGCGCAGCGCCGGGGCGCGGATGGGGAAGACGTTGAGCCTGAAGAAGAGATCCTCGCGGAAGCCACCGTCTGCCACCGCCTTGGACAGGTCCCGGTTGGTGGCGGCGAGCACCCGGGCGTCGACGTGGATGGCGTGCTCCGCGCCTACCCGGACGACCTCGCCGTTCTGCAGCGCGCGCAGCACCTTGGCCTGCGCCGCGAGATCCATGTCCCCAATCTCGTCGAGGAAGAGCGTGCCACCGTGAGCCTGCTCGAACAGCCCACGCTTGCGCGCCTGCGCTCCGGTGAAGGAGCCCCGCTCATGGCCAAACAGCTCACTCTCGATGAGCTCACGCGGAATGGCGGCACAGTTGACCTTGATGAACGGCCCGTCCTTGCGGGGCGAGAGGCGATGGATGGCGCGGCTGACCAGCTCCTTGCCCGTCCCGCTCTCCCCGGTGATGAGGACGCTGGCCTTGGTGGGCGCCACTTTGTCGATGTCCCCGAAGAGGCGCTGCATCTGCCCGGAGGCGCCGATCATCTCGTAGCGGGCCTCCAGCTCGCCGCGTAGCTGCTCCACGGCGCGCGACAGCCGGGCGGTGCGGATGGAGTTGTGGACGCTGACGAGGATGCGCTCGCGGTTGAGCGGCTTCTCGAAGAAGTCGGTCGCGCCGAGCTTGATGGCGGCCACCGCGTCGTCCACGGTGGCGTGCCCGCTGATCACGATGACGGGCAGCTCTCGCGTCTGGTCGTCGGAGCGTAGCCGCTGCAGCGCCTCGAGCCCCGTCATCCCGGGGAGCTTGAGGTCGATGATGGCGAGATCGATGGGGGGGCTGGCGCGCCGTAGCTCCGTGAGCGCCGCCTCCGCGCTCGCGGCCTCGCGCACCTCGTAGCCCTCGCCGCCCAGCACGAGCTGGAGGGTGCGCCGGATGTTCTTCTCGTCGTCGACGATGAGGACCGTCGGGCTGACCGCGGAGAGCGGCGCGGCCTCGCTCATGGATCTCCAGCGGGGGGAGCCTCGTCCGTCTCTAGCCCCGGCTCCGCTGGCGCGCGCTTGGCGTGCCCGAGCGCGGCGTCGCTGAGCGTGGGGGCTCGATCCGCCCCAGGCGCCACGCGCACTCGGGGATCCGGCCCACCGAGCAGGGCGAGCAGGCCCTTGGCCGGACGGATGAAGGCGCTCTCCGGGTAGGCCACGAGCATCTCCGAGAGCACCTGCCGAGCCTTGGCGCGCTCCTGCATCATCATGTAGGTCTCCCCTAGCAGCACGAGCCCCTCCGGCTCCAGCCCCGAGCGAGGGTACTCTCGCAGTGAGTACTGGATCCGGGCGACGGCGGCCTTGAAGTTGCCTTCGCGGCGGTAGAAGTGCGCCACGTAGAGCTCGTGCCGCGCGAGGGTGCCGGTGACGACCTCCAGCACGTGCTTCAGCTCGGCGGCGTGCTGGTAGTGGGGGTACTCCCCAAGAAATGCCGTGGTCGTGACGTAGGTGTCCGTCACGACCGCCAGATCACGCTCCTCCAGCGGCCCCACCAGGAGCCCTGGCTGCGCCTGCTCGTAGAGCGCCTTGACGATCTTGTAGCGAGCGTAGGGTACCTCGGGGTCGTTGGGAAAATCCTGGATGAAGGCCCGGTAGGTGCCGATCGCCTCGGGGAACTTGCTCTGGCGGTAGTCGATGTCCGCGAGCCGTAGCGCCGCCAAGCGCGAGTAGCGGCTGTAGCCGAAGTCCCGCCGGACGCCCTCGAACAGCAGCGTCGCGGTCTCCCAGTCGTGATCGAAGAAGGCCTCGAGCGCCTGGTCGTAGGCGCGGCGCGCGTTCTCGGTGTACTCGAGGGGACTGGCCGGCGCGCGCACCGGAGCGCAGCCGAGCGGCGCCGCGAGGGTGACGAGCGCGAGCGCGAAGGGGGCGAGGCCGGCACGCATCACTGGCTAGCTACTGGTCCGCTCACCGCGCTGCAAGGCCACGGCTCATCGGCTTGCGTCAGCGGGCCGAAGGGCTAAAACCTCGAACAGCCATGGCCGTAGAGCCCTTCCCCATGACACCCCGAGGGGTCGCCCGCCTCAAAGAGGAGCTGGCGCGGCTCAAGGAGGAGCGCCCCAAGATCAGCCGCGAGATCGGCGTCGCCCGCGAGCACGGAGATCTGAGCGAGAACGCCGAGTACCACGCCGCCAAGGAGAAGCAAGGCATGGTGGAGGCGAGGATCAAAGACCTCGAAGACAAGCTCTCTCGGGCAGAGGTCATCGACCCCGCGACGCTCAGCGGGGACAAAGTGCGCTTCGGGGCGACGGTAGCGCTGCTCAATTGCGACACGGAGGACGAGGTCAGCTACCAGATCGTCGGCGCCGAGGAGGCGGCCATCGACGAGGGAACCATCAGTATTTCCGCGCCGTTGGCGCGTGCGCTCATCGGCAAAGAGCCGGGCGACGAGGTGACCGTGGCGCTGCCCGGCGGCCAGCGACGCTACGAGATCGTCAGCGTCCGGTTTCGCTGAGCCACCATGAGCTCTCGGGCGCTCGTGGGGCTCTGGGCGGCCCTCGGGGTCGTCTCGCTCGAGCTGGTGGTCGTCTTGACCTGGGAGCGGGTCAGCCTCGTCAACGCCTGGGAGCTGGTCCTGGGCAGCCTCGGGCTGCTGCCGGCGCTGGTGTGTCTGGCGGCGCTCGCCGGTGCCGGTGGGGTGTTGCTCACCGCCCTGCTCGCGGCGGCGCGCGTCCGCTCGGCTCGGGGCACGCTCGCGCTCATCGTAGGGCTGGCGGTGGGCGGGGTAGGGTGGGGCGTGGGGGGCGGGCGGCACCTCGCCGGGCCGCTCCTGCGCCCCGGCTTCGCGCTCTTGTCCGGGGCGATGGCCGCCGTCGTGGCGTGGACGGTCTGCGTGCCCGTGGCTCGCGCCGCTGCCAAGGCGCCGCGGGCCTTCGCCTCCGGGCTGCTCGGCCTGCTGCTCGCCCTCGAGCTCGTCAATCGGCTCGCCCTCGTGCGGCTCTACCCGAGCTTTCACTTGGGCTTGGCGGTCGCCACCGTCGGCTTGGCGCCGCTGCTGGCCCTCGCCGTGCCCCCGCTGCCGCCACGCTGGCTCAAGCTCGGGGCGGCGGCGCTCGTGGCAGCGCTCCTCGCCGCCGCGCTCGGCCTCCTGCCTGGCGCGCGCCTGCTGGCGGGCTTCGACAACTACCGGCTCATCCTCAGCGAGCGCGCACCCATCGCCACCCACGCGGTCGCCTGGACCGCCAAGCTGGCACCACCGCCGCTCGCCGCCGAGCCGGAGTGTCCGGTGGGGAGCCCTGGCTGCGAGGCCCCGCGGGCGAGCGGCGCGCTCCCCACCGTGAACCTCGAGGGGCGGGATCTGCTGCTCGTGACGGTCGACGCGCTCCGCGCCGATCACCTGGGCAGCTACGGCTACGCCCGCCCCACCACACCGGAGCTCGACGCGCTGGCGCGCGAGGGGGTGCGCTTCGAGTTCGCCTACTGCCCGACGCCGCACACCTCGTACTCCATCACCTCGCTGATGACTGGCAAGTACCTCCGCCCGCTGCTGCTCCAGGGGGCGGGGGCGGACTCGGACACCTGGGCCCGGCTGCTGCGCACCTACGGCTATCGGACGGCGGGCTTCTATCCTCCGGCCGTCTTCTTCATCGACTCCGAGCGCTTCGCGTCGTTCCGCGACGACTACCTCGGCTTCGAGTACCGCAAGGTCGAGTTCCTCGAGGGCTCGCCCCGCGTCGAGCAGGTGCGGGCCTGGCTCGACACGCTCCCTAGCGAGCAGCGGGCCTTCGCCTGGGTTCACCTGTTCTCCCCGCATGAGCCCTACGTGGCTCACCCCGAGCATCCCTTCGGCGACCGGGACGTCGACCGCTATGACTCGGAGATCGCCGCGACCGATCGGACCATCGGCGAGCTCGTGCGCACGTTCCGGCGTCGACGCCCCCAGGGGGTGATCGTCATCACCGCCGATCATGGCGAGGAATTCGGTGAGCACGGGGGCCGCTACCACGGGACCTCGGTGTACGAGGAGCAGGTGCGCGTGCCGCTGCTCGTGCTCGCCCCGGGGGCCATCGCCCCGGGGGTGGTCCACGTGCCGGTGCAGACCATCGATTTACTCCCCACCGTCTTGGGGGCGCTCCAAATTCCCCGCCCGCCCAGGCTGCGCGGGCGAGACCTCGGGCCGCTGCTCCAGTCGCCCCCTGGCGCGGGAGGCGAGGGGAGGGACGAGGGGCTCGCGCTGGCGGAGACCGAGGAGCAGGTGCTGCTCGCCGTCGGGGCGGACCGGCTCGTGTGCGCGCGCAAGCTGGGGGCGTGCCGGCTCTACGACCTGAGCCGAGATCCTCGCCAGCTTCAGGATCTGAGCGGCGCCCAGCCGGCGCGTCTCCAGGAGCTGCGGCGGCGGCTCCGGACCTTGAGCGCCTCCCACGGCCACTACGAGACCCAAGGGCTGCGCGCCGAAGGGCGAGGCTGGCCGGCGCCGATCTTGCGCGGGCTCTCGGGCGATGGCGACGCCGCCGAGGAGCTGGCGGCGCTCCTCGACGACAGCGACGTCGTCATCCGGCGCAAGGCCGCGGAGCTGAGCTTCATGCTGCGACGCCCGGAGAGCGCCCAGGCGCTCCGGCTCGCGCTGTCACGCGACGAAGACCAGCAGGTGCGCTGGTGGTCCGCGCTGGCGCTCACGCGCCTGGGGCAAGGCGCCGCCCTGACCACGGAGCTGCTCGGCGCCGAGGAGCTCTCCTGGCGGCGCTGGGCCGCCCTGGCGCTGGCGGAGTCCGGAGACCGGGCGGGGGAGGCCCTGCTCATCGCCTGGTGGAAGGAGCCCACCGCGCGGGACTTCGAGCGCTCGAAGGAGCTGCTGACCGCCTTCGGCCGCCTCCGCTCGAAGGACGCCGTCTGGCCGCTGGTGCAGTCCCTGGACGACGTCCGGCTCCGTCCGTTCATCGCGCGGGCGCTGGCGGAGATCGGCGAGCCCGTCGCCCGGGTGCCGCTCGCGCGGGCCCTCGCCAAGGAGCGCTACCAGAGCGCGCGCGTCGCCATCGCTACGGCCCTGGTCGAGCTCGGCGCCACCGAAGAGCTCGTGGCGCCGCTCGTGCGCCTCCTGGGTACCCCGGATCCGCTCCCGGACGGCCTCGGGCTCGCGCTGCGCGCCGGCATCCTCGAGCGGGTCGGGGGACCCAGCGCGCGGAGCCTGGGCCCGCTCCGTCAGGACGTCCGCGTCGGGGCCGCCGCGCGGGTGGTGGTGCCTCGAGGCGGCAATGGGCAGGGGGTGCGGGTGCTCGTCCGGGTGGCGCACACGGGGCGAAGCCCGGTGATGCTGCGGGTCGGGGGGCGCCTCGGTACCGTCAGGTATGACCTTCGAGGTAAGCCTATAAAACAGCGAGAAGTCCCAAGAATTGATCTGTTGAAGAGTGTCGTGTTCAGCGTCCCGGCCGAGGCCGGGGAGCTGGAGCTGCAAGCGACCCTCCCTGAGAGCCTCTCGGCGCGACCGGGGCAGCAGCTGGAGCTGGTGGTGTACGCCGAGGGCGCCGTGGACCTGCTGGCGCTGGCGGCGGTCCCGCTCGCCGATGAGCTGGCGCCGCCCCCGCCGCGCCCGTGGCGTCCGGGAGACCCCGAGGATTGAGCCTGCGCCGTGCGCCCCTGGGATGGATTTGCTGGGTTGGCGCGGTGGTCGTGGTATCAAGCGCGCCGTGAGTGATCGAGACGAGACCGCCGCCGCGGAGGCCGAGGGCGCCGAGGCCCAGGGCGCCGAGGGCAGTGACGCCAGCAAGCCCGAAGACCGCTCATCGCGCGCCGCGGAGAGCGGCGCCGAGCGCACGGAGCGCGCCGCCTCCGAGGGCGCGTCGAGCGCGAAGGCCACGGCGGCGTCCGGAGAGGAGCAGGAGGACCCCGAGGCCACCAGCAAGCCCAACCGGCGGCAGCGCCGCGCCGCGAAGGCGCGCGGGAGCGCGGAGGAGCCAGCGCCCAAGGACAAGAACGCTCGGCTTCGCGCGGCGCGCCAAGCGAAGGGCGAGGCCGCACCCCGGCGCGCGAGCAGCGCCGCCGCTGGGCTCGACGCCAGTGAGCTCGTCGACGACGCCTTCACCCGCTCGGGCGCGCGGCTGGCTCACTGGGCCAAGCGCAACGCCCGGCTCCTCCAAGGCGCCGCCGTCGCCGCGGTCTTGGCGGGCCTCGGGTGGCTCGGCTGGAGCTACCAACAACGCAAGGTCGCGCAGGCCAGCTCCGCAGAGCTCTTCACCGGGCTCGAGGCCGAGCTCGCGGTCGTCGGCCCGGCGCCCGCGGCGGGCGAGGAGACGCTCGGCACAACCTTCGAGACGGACGAGAAGCGCCTGCTCGCCGCCAGCGCCGGCTACTCCGCCGCGGCCGCGGGGCAGCCCAAGCTGGGCGCCACCGGGCTCGCCAAGCTCGGGCTCGCGGGCGTGCTCTATGACCAAGGCAAGTACGCCGAAGCGAAGGCGGCCTATGAAGAGGTCCGCGCCAGCCCGCTCGCAGCCCAGGACGCCGACGTGCGCGCGCGCAGCCTGGAAGGGATCGGGCTGAGCCTCGAGGCCCAGGGGGACAGCGAGGGCGCACAGAAGGCCTTCCAAGAGCTCCAGAACTCGGACATCCCTGGGATGGCGGCGCTCGGCCTGCTGCATCAAGCGCGCCTCGCCGTGGTCAAGGGCGACAAGGCGAAGGCCAAGGAGCTGCTCACCCAGGTGGAGGAGAAGCGGGACAAGAGCGGACTGCTCGTCACTACCTACGTCCAACAAGCGGCGCGTGAGCTCGCGAGCATCCTCGATCCTGCCGCGGTGGCTCCCGCGGGCGCCGGGCTCGGGAAATACTCCGAGGCCGAGCTTCGGGCCCTCGAAGAGCAGATCAAGCAAGATCCCTCGAAGCTGCAGGAGCTGCTGGACAAGCTCGGCAAGAGCGTGTCCCAGATCCCGAAGCCCACGGACCCGCTACCGCTCCCCTCGGGCGCGCCGGCCGGGGACGCGCCGTGAGCGCTCGGCGAGCGACGCTGCTCGCTGCCGGCCTCGTCAGCCTGGCTTGCAGCGAGGTGTCGCTCCAAGCCGCCAGCCCAGAGCTGCCGCTCTGGAAGCACCGCCCGAGCGGTAGCCTCGGGGTCGTGTACTCCCGCTCCATGGTGGATGAGCTATCGCGCAGCGGTGAGCCTTACGAGGTGGGGCAGCCCGAGCTCGACGTCGCCGGGCGAAGGCTCTTCGTCGGCTCCAGCGACGGCGGGCTCTACGCGCTGCGCGCCGCTACCGGCGGGACGCTCTGGCGCTTCCAGACGCTCAGCTTCGTCCAGAGCGCGCCGCTCTACGACCCAGCCCAAGACGTCGTGTATTTCGGCTCGAACGACGGCGCGCTCTACAAAGTCGCGGCGCGCGATGGCGCGCTGCTCTGGCGCTTCATGACCAACGCCGAGGTCTCCCAGCGCCCGGTGCTCAGCGGCGGCGTCCTCTTCGCGGTCAACGCCAACGACACCGTCTTGGCGCTCGACGCCCGGACCGGCAAGCTGCTGTGGAGCCAGCACCGCACGCCAGCCTATGGCATGGAGATCGCGGCGCACTCCGGGGTCCTCGTCTGGCTGGGGCGGGTCTACGTCGGCTTCAGCGACGGCACGGCGATCGCCTACGACGCCCACACCGGCGAAGAGCGCTGGCCCGCGGTGGATCTCACGACCGAGGCGGAGGACGCGAGCCTCGGGGATCTTCCGCCGTTCCTAGACGCCGACGCGACCCCGGTCGCCCTGGAGCTCGAGTCGGGGCCCGCCGTCGCCGTGGGCAGCTACGCGGGGGGCCTGGTCGCGCTGGACGCCGAGACGGGTCAGCAGGTGTGGAGCAACCCCGCGGTCCAGGGGCTCACCAGCCTCACGCTGTGGCAAGAGCCAGCGCGCCCCGCCACCAGCGACCAGCCGGCCCAGCCGGCGAGCCGCACGCTCATCGCCGCCACCGGCACCAGCGGCCTCTGGGGCCTCGATCCGGAGAGCGGCGAGGTCCGGTGGCAGCGCCGGCTCCCGGGCAGCGGCGTCACGGCGCCTACGGCGCTCCAGGGGGCGCTCTTGCTCGGCGCCTCCCAGCTCGGGCTGTTCCTCGTGAGCCCGCGGGACGGTGGCGTCATCGACGGGCTCCACACGGGCGACGGCGTTTCCATGCGCCCCGTGAGCTACGGCCAGCGCGCCTTCGTGGTGACCAACCACGGCAAGCTGCTGAGCCTGTCGGTGCAAGGCCCACGCTGAGGGAGCGCCCTCGGTCCAAGGTGGGATTTCCCCACCAATGTCCCGTCCACGGAACGCCGATAAGATAGATTATGTCAACTGCGCACCTTGGCGTGCCGCGGGCGCTGCCCGGCGCGCTCTCGACGCACGGGCGCTGATGGCTCTCCCGCTCGGGCTGCCCTGGACCCTTCCCGCGCCCCTAGAGGGTGACGCGGCCGCTGAGCGCACGGGAGGAGCGCCCCCAGGCTTCCCGCCCTAGCAGCGCAGGCCTGCGAAATGGGTCAGGGCGCTCCTCGGAGCGCTTGGCTGAGAGCCGAAGCGTCCCGAGGGCGCCCTGTGGTGGACGGCGCCGGTGCGGCGAAGGCGCCGCACCGGGGCTCGGGGACGGACTCAGTCCATCCCGAAGTCGTCCATGCCGCCCATGCCGCCCATGCCGCCCATGCCGCCCATGCCGCCCATACCGCCCATGCCGCCCATACCGCCGCCGGGGGGCGCGGCCGCAGGCTTCGGGCGGTCGACGATGACGCACTCGGTGGTGAGGATGAGGCCGGCGACGCTGGCGGCGTTCTCTAGCGCGGTGCGCACCACCTTGGTGGGATCGATGACGCCGCGCTCCGCGAGATCAGCGTAGACGTCCTCGCGGGCATCGTAGCCAAAGGCGC